>MTBK01136056.1_pt1 | contig 30965 bp, 31 predicted proteins | sample 1535981 | NCBI WGS metagenome assembly MTBK01 (sample SAMN06109225, study PRJNA356200) | anaerobic digester metagenome | isolation source: biogas reactors fed with pig manure or primary and secondary sludge | place: Spain | collected 2016-06-30
GACCTCGGAACAGCCAACACACTTGTTAACGTGCGCGGCAAGGGCATCGTGATCAATGAGCCCTCATGGGTCGCGATTGATAAACGCACGCGTGAACCACAACGCATTGGCGCTGCTGCCAAGGCGATGGTTGGTCGCGCGCCCGCTAACATGATTACCATGCGCCCCTTGCGCGATGGCGTTGTTTCTGAATTTGACATTACCCAGGCTATGCTTGAGTATTTTATCCACAAAGCCCACGAAAACAGCATTGTGCTCTTTCCTCATTCGCGCGTCGTAGTGGGTATTCCATCCGGCGCGACAGAAGTTGAAAAACGCGCGGTATATGACGCCGCGATGAGTGCCGGCGCGCGCGAAGCCTATATGATACTTGAGCCTTCAGCGGCTGCTATCGGTGCCGGCCTGCCTATTGATGGCTACGGCAACATGATTGTTGATATCGGTGGTGGCACAACCGAAGTCGCCATTATCTCGATGGGTGGTATTGTTATTTCACGCTCACTTCGTGTTGCTGGCGATGAACTTGACCAAGACATCATCGAGTACATTCGCAGCAAATACAACCTCTTCATCGGTGAACAGATGGCGGAGAAAATCAAGATTGCCCTCGGCTCCGCCTATCCCCTCAAGGAAGAAAAAACCGCTGATGTGCGCGGCCGAAACTTAATCACCGGTTTGCCCGAAGCCATTGAAGTCTCATCCATCGAAATTCGCGAGGCTTTAGCGCCCTCGGTGCAAGTGATTATCGATACCATCAAAGACGCGCTTGATGAAAGCCCACCTGAAATCCTCGCCGATCTCATGGATACAGGTATATGCCTGGCAGGCGGTACCTCACAACTGCAAGGTCTGGCTGAAAGACTGGCAAATGAAATCCGCGTGCGTGTTTGGGTTGCTGAAGACCCCATGACCAGCGTAGCGCGTGGATGTGGCATGATTTTTGATGATGTTGAACAATACGAAGGACTCTTGGTGGGCGTCGAACGCGACCCCTATACGAGCGGACAATCCTAAGTCCTTCTCTCCGAACGGATCGCTCTGCGTGAGGTTCCCTTAAGATGCGAAATCTCTTTTCACCCAAAAACATACGTAATCTTGTCATTGTCACTGTTGTGATAGGTTTAATCGTCATCGCGCTTTCGGGCTACCTCACGCCTGTGTTTAGTTTCATTTTTAGCCCAACCATCTCGACCCAAAGCTGGCTTTCGCAACGCTATATTGCATTTCGTGAGTTTTTCACCTCGCCGCGCGATATGGCCACCCTGCGTGCCCAAAACCAGGCTTTGGAACAAGAAGTAGCCCAACTGCAGAGTGAAATTGTTGCCTTACAGGAAAACCTCAGCCAGGCAGAAATCCTTTACACCTTGCTCGATTTTGCCCGCACCCACCCTGAACATGAGTATATTGCCGCAACCGTCATCGGGCGGGAAATCAGTCCCTACTTGCAGTATGTTATTATCGACAAAGGCTCCAACCACGGCATTCGCTATGGCATGCCCGTGGTAACCCAGGAAGGGCTCGTTGGTCGCATTGACGCGGTTATCGCAAACGCCTCGAGGGTCAAGCTCATCACAGACGCCAGTATGGCGGTCAACGTGCGCTTAAAAGCAGCTGATGTTGAAGCCCAAATTCATGGCTCAATCACCAGCGAAATCACGCTTGACCTCATCCCACAGGATGTCGAAGTACAGCTTGGCGAAGTTTTGCTTACCAGTGGTTTAGGGGGCACCTATCCACCCAACATTTTCGTGGGTCAGGTGCTCTCAATGCAATCCAAACAAAACACCCTTTTTCAAACAGGATCGGTTCAACCAGTTGTAGATTTCCACGGTTTAAGCGCGGTGCTGGTGATATCCAATTTCAATGTTGTGGATATCACCCCATTAGAGCCATAAGGTTTTTCGATGATTGAGTATGTGTTAAGTTCGCTTGGCTTCATGATAGCCCTTATGCTGCAATATGGCATTTTTAGCCGCTGGACCTTGCTTTCTGGCTGCGCAGATCTTGTTTTGCTTTTCATCATCGCGCTCTGCCTTAATTCAGACGCAAAACGACTTTGGATCATGATCTTAATCTTTGGCGCGATTGTGGGCGCGATTTCCGCCCTGCCCTTTTTTGTGCCACTTTTGTTTTACTTCGCGGTTTTTCTAAGCGCGCAAGAAATCCGCAAGCGAATTATGCAAACACCATTACTGAGCATGTATTTGCTCACTTTCGTTGCTACACTCGCCTGGCATGGGATAAACATTGCCTTACTTTTTATAAAGCGTGTTCCCTTTGATCTGCCAACAGCGCTTTTTGAAATATTGCTTCCTTCTGTCTTGTTGAACATACTGCTTTCCATGCTCATTCACGCCATCGTTCAGGAAGCTAACCGCATGATTACTCCGAAAGGAGCCGAAGCATGAACAACGACAATCAACAATACGAAAAACCAACCATCGCGCTTGGTCGTTTTCGATGGATATTTTTGGTTATCACACTCGTTTTCCTTTTTTACACTTTCACCTTGTTCGATTTACAAATTATTCAAGGTTCCAGCTTCCGCGCGCAAGCGGAAGAAAACCGAATACGCCATATAAGCATCCCTACTCAACGCGGTATGATCTACGATCGCAATGGTATGTTGTTAGCCCGCAATGTGCCTGTTTTTCACGTGGCCATTACACCTGCTGAACTACCCGCATCTGAAGGAAAAACCTTTGAGATCTTCCGCGAATTAAGCGTGCTTCTGGACATCCCGGTTAGTCGCGGAGAAGTCAACGAAGAAACGTCCGCTCTGTTTACACCTTGTTACACCGATTTTGGCATTGAACAAATCGTACAGATTGCCGGTTCACTTTGGCCCTATTCCCCCACGCGTGTCAAGTGCAACGTTAGCAAGGAAGTTGCCATGCAGGTCACTGAAAAAAATAACGACTGGCCAGGCGTCAGCGTGGAAATCGAATCAATCCGTGAATATCCTACCGGTGAAGTCACCGCGGAATTGATTGGCTTTTTAGGTCCTATTCCTGAAATCCTGGTAGATTATTATACCGATCAGGGTTTCGTCTCTGGCCGTGACAAGGTCGGATACATGGGTGTTGAAAATTCGCTGCAAGATATCCTGGGAGGTACTAACGGAAAACGCGTCGTCGAAGTCAATGTCGGTGGCGAGATTATCCGCGATATTGAAGAACCCATTGAGCCTGTACCGGGACAGGATGTGTACCTCACTATCGATTATCGCCTTCAAAAAGCAGCGCGCGAGGCACTCATCTCAGAGCTTGAAATCTGGAACCAGCGATATTTAGAATGGCGTGGTGAAATCCTTAGCACAACAGGTGTAGTGATTGCCATGAATGTTAAAACCGGTGAAATTTTGGCCATGGTATCTATCCCCAGTTACGAAAATAACCGCATGGCACAGTTTATTCCTGGTGATTACTATGAACAACTTAGCATAGATGAAGCAAAACCGCTGTTAAACAAAGCCATTTCTTCGGAATTGCCTCCTGGCTCTGTTTATAAAATGGCAACCGCCATTGGTGCCTTAAATGAAGGTGTCATTGGACCCTGGGATACAATCGATGACCCCGGGCGAATCACTCTTGAGCAAAAATTTATTGAGGGCGAACGCATTACCATGACCCAGGATTATGTCTGCTGGGATGAAAATGGACATGGACCGGTCAATTTTATTAATGGCGTGAAATGGTCCTGCAATGTCTATTTCTACAAGATCGGCGGAGGTTATGGCGATGAAGTTGCCGAAAATGGATTAGGCATTTGGCGCATGAATGAATACGCCCATGCCATCGGTTATGGACAACTGACCGGCATCGAACTCCCCGGTGAAGCTGATGGACTCCTGCCCAACCCCACCTGGAAACGTCTCAATCAAGGTGAAAACTGGGCAACCGGCGACACCTATCTCGCAGCAGTTGGACAGGGTTATGTTCTGGCAACACCACTTCAGGTACTTCATTCGATTGGAACGCTTGCCAATGATGGCAAACACATGCAGATCAGCCTTATTTCAAAAACAACTGACTCGGAAGGGAACATCATTAGCAGCTTTGAACCAAAAATGCTTTGGGATATCACCAAAGATGAACTCATTGAAAGCTATATCGGCAACAACAAAACCGGCGAATTCAAAGCGGTTGAACCGTGGGTTCTGGAATTTGCCAAGCGCGGCATGGAAGAAGTGACATTTCCTGGCGGTACTGCCTCTGACCTTTTTGAAGGCGATGATAAAGGTGTCGCCGGCAAAACAGGTACCGCGGAATACTGTGACGACTGGGCAAACCGCGAAAACCTTTGCGTGCCCGGCAACTGGCCTGCCCATGCCTGGTTTGTTGGTTACGCACCTCAGGATGACCCTGAAATCGCTGTTGTATCCTTCGTTTATAACGGTAGCGAAGGCTCCGCCGTGAGCGCGCCAATTGTGCGTCGCGTGATAGACTTCTACTTTGAACAGAAAGCCATCGATGAAGCCCTAAGAAATCCAGGAGGTGGCAATTGAGTCAACCGCCTGAACTGACAATCAAAGGTTACCGGGGCGGGGTTTTAATTACCTTACCAGCCATTTCCTGCTTTGCCCAAAGGGATTTACTCATCAGACGCATTCAAAGTCAGGAGCGTTTCTTCAAAGGCGGCAGGATCGCCCTGGATGTGGGTGAAACCGCTTGGAATGAAGAGCAAATCACAAAACTTTTGCGCGACTTATCTGACGAAGGCGTTTGCCTGTGGGCAATACTGAGCACGTCCCAGGAGACCCTCAATTCTGCTGCCAATTATGATATTCCGACTTCAATCAAACGCGATGGCGAGCCAAAAGCCCAAGAAGAAACTGTCTCCAGTAAATTAGACTTGGCAAAAACAACCTGGCTTGAGGAGGACATCACCAATGATTCCGAGCAAAAACGCCATTTTGAAGGCAAACTATGCCTCGTTGGAGACGTAAAGGCTAACGCGACGCTTAGCGCGGATGACTCCATCATCATTTGGGGCAAAGCTGCTGGAGAAATATCCGCAGGGTCAGGCTCCTGCCCCAACAGCCAAATCTTTGTCTTGTCCTATGATGGCGCAATTTTCCGCTTGAACGGCACGGAAGTCATCTTACCCCAAAAATTAAGAAAAGGCGCCACGCTTAGAATTTGGATAGAAGATCAAAACATCAAGGTTGATGTTCTTAAAGAAAAGCGTTTTGGAATTCTATGAACACTCGAGATTACTGGAAAAGGTTCGATATTCCCCTTTTTGCGGCGGTTTTGCTCTTGTGTATCTTTGGCATCGCGCTGATTAGCTCCGCTATCGCTGGCAACCCGACCCTTGAAGGCCACCCCAAACGCCAGGCTATATTCATGGCCATCGGTCTGGTCGCGCTCTTTGCATCAGCAGCCTTCGATTACCGCATTTGGCAAACAATCAGCAAACCTTTTTATCTCTTTGTGCTTATTCTCCTGGTTTTCGTATTCATCATGGGCGCCGCCAGATTTGGCGCAGCAAGGTGGCTTGAAACTGGATTAGTTACTCTACAACCAGCAGAGTTGGCTAAAATTGCTATCATCTTGAGTCTCTCAAGTTTCTTTGCCACGAATATTGCCAAAATCAACAATTGGGGAACCATTGGCAGAAGCATCCTACTCACCAGCGGTATCGTGCTCTGGATTATGCTGCAGCCTAACCTCAGCACAAGCATCGTTATTTTAGTCATTTGGGCAACCATGCTTTGGATTTGTGGCTTGGAAATCAAGTACATCTTTTACGCGGTCTTGTTCTTTGCGGTTTTCATTGGCCTGAGCTTTGCCTTTGACTTCCCTTATCTTGCAGATTATCAAAAATCACGTATTACAAACTTCTTAAGCCCCGATGAAAATGCGCGTTACGGAGATACTTACAACGTTGATCAGGCCAAAATCAGTATTGGCAGTGGTGGTTGGTTCGGTAATGGTTTCGGTCAGGGTTCTCAGGTTCAATTACGCTTTTTGAAAATTAGGCACAACGACTTCATTTTTTCCGTGCTGGCACATGAATTTGGCTTCGTGGGAACAATCATTGTCTTGGCTCTGTTAGTATTCATCATCGTGCGCTGTTTTGTCATCGCCAAAGAAGCGCCAGACGCTTATGGCTCATTGGTTGCCTATGGATTTGGCATTTTAATGGCGTTCCAGACGATGGTAAATGTTGGAGTGAACCTCAACGTCTTACCTGTTACAGGCTTAACGCTGCCTTTCATTAGTTATGGTGGGAGTTCGCTGGTGTCGATGCTTTTGGGCATTGGCATTGTTCAAAGCATCCGCATGCGTAGCCTGCCTAAAGAAAAAGCTATCGCCAACTAAACCTTTTTTACGATAATAAATCGCGCGGTGTTACAATACAATAAAACAATTCTTCACTTGGAGGCATATGAGCGAATCTTTCAACTTATTCAGGTTACAACAACTTGACCTTATCCGCCTAAAAATTCTAAGCCGCCAACGGGAAATTGAAAAAACAATCAATTCAGACCTAAACATCCAAAAAGCGCAATCCCTTGTTGATGATGTCAGAGAACAGCTCAACGTTGCCAATCAAGCCTACACCAAAATCCATGACCAGGTTGAAGAACGCAACCTAAAGCTCAAATACACTCAGGCAAAGCTCTTTGGTGGTCAAATCACCAACCCCAAGGAACTGCAAGACCTTGAGGCAGAGAGTGCAGCCTTGACTAATTATCTATCTGAACTTGCTGATGAGCAGTTCCTGGCACTTGAAACGCTTGAAGAACGCCAAAAAGCCCTCAAAGCCGCTGAAGAAAACCTGTCAGATGTAAAGAGCCAGACTGCCACAAAACATTCAAAATTAATGGGTGAAGCCAGGCAGCTTGAAGATAAACTGCCCAGCGTCAATGAACAGCGCAAAAGTTTACGCGCCCAGATATCGCCATCAAACTACCAGGCTTATGTTGATTTACTTAAAAGTAAAGGTGGGCGAGCGGTCGCGGAAGTTATCGATTCAAGCTGTAATGCCTGTGGAGTTAGGGTAGCGCCAGGTGACATACAACGTGCCAAATCACCTTCTGAGATTGTCTATTGTAAAACCTGCGGACGAATGCTTTACGCTAAATAGTTATTTTACAAAATTGCCCAAAACTGCAACGACAATAATTTGAAAAATTAAGATCGCTATCAGGAGGATGAGTGGAGCGAAGTCGAATCCTTTATAAGGTTTCACACGTTTTCGGATCGGATCGAGCAATGGGCTGAGCATGCGCCCCAGCACGCCATCTGCTCCGGATTTAGGAAATATCATTTGAATAAGCACATAGAACACTACTAAGACAGCTAATATTTGACCTAAAATATTGATTACTCTGATGACTGTTTCCATTTTCTATCCTTAGCGCTGTCTCTCACCCAACAAAATGCTTCCCAGTCGCACAATCGTCGCTCCTTCCTCGATGGCGACAACAAAGTCGTAACTGGTTCCCATGCTCAATTCGTGTAATTTTAGTGATGGATCTTTCGCGTTTAAAAAGTGAAGCAGTTCTCTCAACTGTCGGAAGTAAGGGCGATTAAGCTCCGCATCGTCAAACAATGGTGGCATGCTCATAAGTCCCGTTGGCTTTAAATTGGGATAATCCTTGAGCTCCTGCGCAAATTTCAATACATTGCCCCATTCTTCGCGCTTAGTCGCGTCAACGCCCTGTTTTGATTCCTCGCCACTTACATTGACCTGGATTAAAACCTCCAATGGGGACAATGCTGTATCGCGATGTCTGTTTAACAAACGAGCCAGCTTGATTGTTGAGAGTGAATGTAGTCTTGAAAACGAAGCAGCTACCAACTTTGCCTTTCGACTCTGTACGTGCCCCACCATCTCCCATCGGGCACTTTCCATTCCAGACAAGGTTTTCATCTTTGGCAAAGCTTCCTCAACATAACTCTCGCCAAAAAAACGTACCCCGGCATCATAAGCGCTTTTTATTTTCTCAATAGACTGCAATTTTGTCACTGCTAAAACAGTGACGTCATTGGGATTTCTATTAGCACGAAGTGCTGCATCTTTTACTTGTTTGCAAACTGCCTCATAGCGCTTTTTGATTTCTTCACTTATCATCTTTTCCATCTGCTTTACTATCCTTGAGCGCGAAAACAACGCCAAAACGCCCGGTTAGACCTTTCTCTTTACGATAAGAATACCATTCATTCAGATTTTCAGCTGTGCAAATATGAGATTGTTCAATTTGCTTCACACCTGCCTGACGCAAAATATATTCATTCGCGTTTGAAATATCAAGAAACCATGATTCCTTTATTTTTTTAAAGAAGGGATGGTAATCCTTACGCCAGTATTTTTCAAAGCGTCTGATGACATCCTCACCAACCTCGTAGCAATTTCCACAAATGGCAGGGCCAATACCTACAATCAAATCGGACGCTTTCGAGCCGTAACGCTTACCGATGGCTTCTACAGCGACTCGACTAATCTGCAAAGCCGTACCCAACCATCCAGCATGCACAATGCCAATCACTTTCTTTACCGGATCATGGAACAACAACGGGATACAATCAGCAAATCGCATGGTAAGCGTAATGCCAGGTTTGTCAGTAAAAATAGCATCCCCGGGCTTATGTTTTTGCTCAGGTGGTCGGGGGGCTTCTGCGAAGTGAATTTGTGTTCCGTGCACCTGCCAAACATCAAAACGTGTTGACAGAGGCGCGCCAAACGCTTTGAACATGATCTCATGATTCTGTGCCACAGCTACTTTTTCATCACCGACCGTCCCCGCAAGATTCAAGCTGCTCCAAATACCTTTTGACACACCACCCAAGCGGGTAAAAAGTCTGTGTTCAACCACAGAAGAGTCAAAACTCTCAAACTGATAAGCACGTGTGCCATCAATATCAATTATTTTCATGAATAATTTTCTCCTCAAGTCCTTGTGGTTCTTCTGTTATTTTTTGTTTGGTTTGGCTTCATGAGCTTGATTTATGTCACCGCGGATATTGGGAATGATAAACCACGCGCTAAGGAATCCAAACAGGAAGCCGGTCAATAACCGCAAAAACGGTGTGCTTTCTCTTAAAGCTAAGCATGAAAGCCAGGTCAATCTCATTTGGCTAATCAACTGCGATGTACCATCCAAGCCTATGGGTATCACAGCCAGCAAAAGCCAAACCCACCAGGATATTGGTTTGATTCGCTTACCAAAGCAAGCATAAATCAAAATAAAGAGCAAGATAGAAGAAAAAATAGCTAAATCACGCTGACACAACGCAATTTTATAGCCCATTTGCTCATTACCAACAAGATTTTTAGCGGCATCAGCGTCTCCCGCGTCAAATCCCGTTATTTCCTCATATGTTTTAAAACCCTCCAGCCCAGCTAACTCAAGGGGATAAATGGCTTGTTCACCAAACAAGAAAAACGATCGATAAGCTAATTGATGACATGCCGGTCGATAAACCTTGTAAATCATTTGTGCGAATCGCTGATGTCCTGTTTTCATCATCATTGGAGCAAGAAACGCAGCTCCTAAATAAAAAACCAACAACAAAATAGTGGCAATGAATAGCCATTTTTTCTTTTTTCTGGAATCACTATCAGGGGTGTTATTTATCTGGCTTTTACCGAGATATTCGGTCATTTATTCAATGACCTCGACCGTTGTATTTCCTGTAAAGCCCTGAATGGTTAGCTCACCGGGATAATAGCCCACATAAGGTTCTGACCAGCGCCAAATCCATTTCGCATCATGAGGCAGACAATTCACACACCCGTGCGAAAGGGCTACGCCAAAATTGTTATGCCAATAGGCGGTATGGATGGCCTGACCATCACTGTGATAAAGCAGTGTCCAGGCTATTCCGGGTGAGTCATATTGCGAAACACCACCCGCGCTCATATGTAAAGAAATCATCTTGCGCCAGGTATGATGCACACCGGGAGTAGTCGTCCATTTCCCTTCTTGCACATAGCCTGTAGACACTTCGCAAAAATAGACTTCGCGTTTGCCTTCAAAAGCGCGCAGAGTTTGGTTATAAAGGTCTATGACGATATGTTTTTCACCGGCTTCTGGATGCAAAGGCGCTATTTCTTCGGGTGTAATTACACGGCAAGCCCTCGCGTCAACCCAGTAATGATCAGGTAACGCACCCCATTTCTCGCTAAGCAAATACTCCGTACGTCCATTGTTTTGACGAATATCAGAGACCCAATGCACCTGCGAGTAATAAAGTCTGGGTTGGGGAACTGACCGAATCCAATAGGATGCATTTTCTTTGGATCCCGCGATTTGGATATCGACTTTGGGAATGGTCACTTCAACCCATATTCCGCGCTCTCCATCAGCTTGCTCTGGCAGCTCACTAATGACCGGATTGTAATGACTCCTACATGGCTGCATCATCCAGGAATGTACATATCCTTCTGGCGTCTCATACCAGCGCTGTTTATATCGGTTAGGATCAAGCTTATTGGCAACAAGTTCACGTTTTATCTCAAAGACATCATCACGAAAAATCGTTTTCACCACTGGTGCGTCAACATTGGGCTCGCTGCGCATTTCTGTCCATGCGCCAACATCACCAACCGCTATGCGACCATAAAGTTTGCCATCAATAAATGGCTCAATCGTTTGCGAGCTTGGTTCAGCCTTAGGTAAAGCAAGCGCACCTATAGACAGTCCACTCAATTTCAAGAAATCACGTCGTGTTAGTTTAAAGTTTTTCATCTTAGTCCATTATATCGTTGTATGAGAACAGAGCGATTAAGCTGTCCCAAAAGATGCAAGGTCTCATACGTTTTTCTATTGTTGGCTTAATAGTCACCACCGCGTCTTGAGATTTCACGTTTCATATCACGTTCTTTTATACTCTCACGCTTGTCGTATTGTTTCTTACCACGCGCCACACCAATTTCCAACTTGGCACGACCTGCTTTTAGGTACACTCTCAAAGGTATAATCGTCATGCCTTTAATGCGGATAGCATTCCACAATTGGCGGATTTCTTTCTTGTGCAAAAGCAGTTTGCGATCGCGCGTTGGATTATGTTGCGCGTTTGAAGCCTGGTCATAAGGCGCAATATGTGCCCCAACCAGCCATGCCTCCTCGCCATCTGTACGCACATAAGCTTCCTGCAAGCTCATTTTCCCCTGACGAATCGACTTTATTTCAGTACCTTTGAGAACCAAGCCGGCTTCGTATGTATCGCTTATAAAATATTCAAATCGCGCTTTGCGATTTGTTGAAACAACTTTTACATCCATGTCGCTTATTTTAACATATTCCAATCATAAAAAATTGCTGGTACATAAGCTTACTTTTTCATTAAGGTCTCATGAATAAATTGCACAGCTTCGTCACCCCATTTGTACACAAATAAATATAAATTCGCAGATGGAATATATTCCCTGCCTGCCTGAATGTGCTCTTTACTAAACTGTGCCGCATGAATATCTTCCACCTCAAATTCTTTGCTAAGACAGTTGCCAAGCCTTATTAACTCCTCAACAGACAAATCCGTCAATAGATTTTCCCGAAACTCACGGATTAGCGAAGGAATCTTAGTCATCATATTAGGCGTTTTCATTTTTTCAAACATCGCTTTAAGCACAATGGTTTGGTTGGAAACACGAAAATCATCGGTATATTTCATGCGAATGCGCATCAGCACCAAAGCTTCCAATCCATCAAGATGTTGCGGCCCGGATGGATAGTAGCCAAAATACTCATCCTCAACTTCTTTGGGTAAATCGACATCCACCCCACCGACCGCATCAATAACCGACCTCACCAATGTAAAATTGACCACCATGTAGTGGTCTGTTTTAACGCCGAAATTATAGTCTATAGCTTCAGCTAAAGAGTGGGCTCCATTCCCACCCCCAACATAGCGACTCACGGCCTCAGTACCCAGATAATACGCTTGGTTGATTTTCATCGGGCTTGCCATATCGGTGCGCCCTTCGGGAAATTCGATTACCATATCCCTCGGTAAAGCAATCATATTGATTTTTCTATTAGCAAAATCTACACGAATAAGACGAATGACATCCGCCAAACCACTTCGATAGGTATCCGTTTTGGAATCAGTTCCCACCAACAGGAAAATCATTGGAGAATCGTAATTACAAACCGAAGGCGTTTGGATCACCTCAGGTTCCGGCGTAGCTTCTATTAACAGCGGAGGTTCATGTAGCTGAGTTGGAAAAGTAATTTGAGTGAGAATCGTTTGCTTTTCTGTTTCAGTATCTGCCTCATGATATGCCATAACAGTTGAACGTTGGGGATTTATATCCTCACTCAACTTTTCGCTGATAGGTTCCGTCATCAAAGGTAAAAGCACCAGAACATAAGCTAATACAAGCACAACGACCACCGCTAAGAAGGCGAACGGAAATATATAAAGAATTCGTTTACCCAGACGTGGTTCTAAAATTCGAGCTGTTCTCTCAGCATCTAATTTTTCTTTATCTTCTTCTTTGTTTTCCACTTTTCTTAGCTCTAAAGATGGAGAGCATTTTTTTCTATATAAGAGAAGTTACTATTGACTCATCCACCTCGTGAAGTTATTTATCATTCTCTATTTTATCATTTTTAAATGAGTCGTTTATTACACTTTAACCATCCTGGTTTACAATTAAGACTGATGATTGCGAATCATTCAACTATTATTGATAAAAGCTTATTATTGCAACACAAAGGTGGCACATGGCGAAAGAAATCGTTTTGGCATTAGGTGGTGGCGGCGTAAGAGGATGCGCGCATATCGGCACGTATCGTTGTCTCTTAGATCATGGTTACAAAATCAAGGGCATTGCTGGTTCGAGCGCTGGTGGCATGTTTGGCGCGGCATTCGCAGCAGGTGTGAACCTTGACGAAATTGAGGATGTTGTTATCGATTTTTTCAAACATCCCGACTTTAGCAGACGCTGGAACGATGCAGCGTTTGGTGGGACAGGGCATCTTGAAGCTGCCTTATCACCCCTTATCGGGGAAAAAGACATTGAAGACTTCCCGATCCCCTTTATAGCGACCGCTGTCAGTATTACCACTGGCGAACAAGTCATCATTTCCAAGGGGAATGCCCTGCAAGCCGTATTGGCAACGATTGCCATACCTGGCGTTTTTCCAAGCCAATATGTTGAAGAAAATATTCTGGTCGACGGCGCAATTTTGGATCCTGTGCCAGTCGAACTCGCCCGCCGGTTTGACTCGACTTTGCCTGTTGTGGCTGTGCCCCTTCACTATCGCCCTCGTGATTTTAGGCCCGACCAAATGTGGCTACCATTCTCTGATTATCTCCCGGAAGCTGTTTTAAAAGTCATCGTCAATACACGTTTCGGTGATATTATGCGCGCCATGAACACCTCTATGGAACTCGTTGCCGCTCGGTTGGCTCAACTCTCGCTCGAGGAAGCCAAACCAGACGTAATTGTCAAACCAATCGTTGGTCAGTATGGCTCGCTTGAGCCTATTGACCCGGTGAAGTTGATCGCGGAAGGTTATCGGGCAATGGAGGAGTGCTTGCCTGAACTAAAGTCAAGCTATTCATTAGTGAATTCGTTTCTTAGGATAAGCAAATATGGCGGTTTAAAAAAGTCCTAAAAAAGAGAGGGATTACCCGCGGCGTAAAATCGCGATAAGTGCCAAAAAGAAACCCAAACCAGCCAGTACAACGATAATATAACCCATCGGAATCCCTCCTGTCGCGGTCGCTCCATCCACAATTTGATAGGTTGGAATTTGCAAAGGTGGGGGCTCGGTAAATGTGGGCAATCTTGTTGGCATTTGGGTAATGATAAATTGCGCTGCCAGGGTCGGGTCAATCGTCTTGGTTACTAAGGGCACCTCTGTAGGCGGTGGCTCAAGCATGGGCAATTCCCCCCCATGAACTTCAAGCATCACCTTCCAGACCCAGCCTTTACCATCTGGCGCGCCGGCATATTCGATTAAGACATAATCGCCATAATAACCATAAGCTTTCGCTTCCTGACCAACCTGAAAGCGTCCTAACAAGGTGGATGTTGAGCTTGGATATGCCCGAACATTCAAAGCTTCAGTTGGTTGCCCAATCGCGCGCACATATACACCTCTGGGTGAACTGGTCACTGTTGGCATCGAAACAGTCGGAAATTGCCCCCATACTTGATGGGTCAAGTTTGGCAAAAGGCTCAATCCAATCATAGCCACCAGTAAGCTGATAAGCAATAACACTTTTGCCCATTTCTTTTGAAAAAACCGTATATTATCTGCTTTCTTCATTCCAATACCGATTATAATCCAAAGCAGAAAAGATAAGGTTTAATAAGATGAGTACACGTATTTATCACGGAGATATTCACCCTGAAGATTTTGCAAACAGTTTGATGGCAAGCTTTAATCGTGGCAACTATCAAGTCCAAAAATTTGGAAATCCCAAACATATGGCAGTACAAATCGCCACCAGTCCAAGCAAACGCGCTGGTAAAACCGCACTCACTGCCAATATCATGCGTGTTCCTGATGGTGTCAGTGTAACTTTAAGTAGTCAAGACTGGATTGGTCTTGCCGCCAGTTTAGGCACAACAGCTCTCACTGCCATTCGGAACCCATTGGCACTTCTCAAGCGATTGGATGTCATCGCGCAGGATATTGAGTCGGTGCAACTTGAAGATAAAGTATGGGAAGTTATTGATGCCACAGCCAAACAACTCGGCACGGGTTTCACACTCTCCGAACGCCTCAATCGGAGTGCATGTCCCTATTGCGCAACCGCCAACGAAGTTAGTAGCAGTCACTGTATTGCTTGTGGAGCGCCATTAGGGGAATTAGTTCCAAAAACGTGTCCAAACTGCGGTTTTGTGGTTAATCATAATGAAGAAAGCTGTCCAAACTGTCAGTTTCAGCTTGACCATTCAATTCTTTAGTACAATAATATTATTATTGGTCTTAGTGCTCGTATTATTCAACCGGTTTTTCCGGAAAAGACCTTATTGAGGATAATATGATCAAAATTATCGCCGATACCACCTGTGGTATCCCAATAACCAAGTTGCAGGATGCGGGCATTGAAGTTTTGCCACAAATTATCAACTTCCAAGACGGTTCCTATCGTGACGACAATGAAATAGATACTGCCACTTTCCTAAAAAAGTTGCGCGCATCCAAGGTTTTGCCCAAAACTGCCGCACCACCTCACGCTTTATATACCCCAATATACCAAAAACTGCTTGACGAAGGTCATTCAGCTTTGGTCATCACCCCGTCTGCAGAGGTAAGCGGCACCTACCGCAGCGCTCTGATTGCTGCCAAGGAATTCGACACTGATCGTATTCAAATTGTTGATACCCGTACCATCGCTGGCGGATTAGGTTCAATTGTCCTCCAGGCACAAAAATGGGCAAATGAAGGCGTTGGCATGGAAGAATTGGTCAATAAAGTACAAGAAATGTCAAAACGGCATTATGCGTTCTTTATTGTGCCAACTCTTGATTACCTCCTTAAAGGTGGCCGCATTGGTGGAGCCGCAAAACTTATTGGCACCTTGCTTAAAATTATTCCAATTTTAACAGTCAAAGACGGCAAAGTGGAACCTTTTGAAAAAGTGCGCACCCTCAGACAAGCTAAAAAACGTTTTATTGACCTTATTGTAGAAGCTTGCAAGGATAACCCCGAACCACATCTTTCAATCAGCCATTGCGACAATCTCAGAGGTGCCAAAGAACTTAAACACGCTGTCGAAAAACGTCTCGGTGTCAAGAACATTCCCATCTATCTCGTGCCACCCGCCATCGTTGTTCACGCCGGGCCAGAGCTTTTAACGATGAGTTGTTTCACCGTCGAAGAAAAACAAGTATAGAGTACCATTTTTTCAAATTAACGATGTGCGAAATTGAATCCATCTACGTCGATGACGACATTTTGCTTATCCATAAACCGAGTGGCGTGTTGTCTGTTGCAGACGGTTACAAGCAGGATATCCCCCATCTTCGCAGCCTGCTTGAGCCAAAGTTTGGCCGTCTTTGGATGGTTCATCGTCTGGACAAAGAAAGCAGCGGCGTGATGGTACTTGCCAGAAATGCTCAGGCACACAGGTTCCTCAACGAGCAATTTAGAGAACGACTTGTCAAAAAAACCTACCACGCGCTTGTCACTCCCTGCCCTAAATGGCAATCCCAGCATGTAGAATTACCTTTAGCTGTGAACACAGGCAGAAAACATCTTACGCGTGTTGATTTTGAAAAAGGAAAATCAGCTTACTCTGACTTTAAAGTTCTCAAAGTGTCTTCACAATTATGCTTACTGGAATGTAAGATTACGACCGGCTATCGTCATCAAATACGCGCACACCTTTATCATTTGGGTATAGGTATCTTGGGCGATGCACTCTATCATCCCCCACAAAACCCATATCCCGCTAATACCTTCGCGCGCATGATGCTACACGCCAGCCAAATTGACTTTTCCCATCCAACTACTAAAGCCGCTGTCAGCTTTTCAGCTAAAACACCCCCTTTGTTTTACGATCTGCTGGAAGCTAAACTTCCCACAAGCTTGGATACTGCCGTTTCATCGACCTAAAACGCGTACCACCAATAATGATATGGTCCAAAAAGTACATATCCAAAAACTTTGCCGCTTCAATTACTGCACGTGTGAGATTGATGTCTTCAGGGCTTTCGGTCGGGTCACCTGAAGGATGATTATGCACCAACATGATGGCATAAGCCCCCTTGCGCAAAGCTGTCTGATACACTTCAGCCACGCGCACCGTTGCTGAATCCTGCGTGCCCTTATACAACTTTTCAAGACCCAAAAAACGATTGCGCACATCCAGGCGGATAACCCATAACTCTTCCTGTTCTTTGGCGCGCAGTTCATGCCCAACCAAACGCACCACGTCTTCAGGACTGCTAATCACAGGCTGTTGATGAATAGCTTCAAGTGCCATACGGTTGCCAAGTTCAACAGCAGCTTTGATGCGCGTTGCCTTGGCTTCGCCAACGCCTTTATAGCTCATCAAAGTCTCAATGCTATGTCGATGAATTCCCTGAAATCCACCCATCCCAGCCAAAATCTCACCACCTAACTCGATTGCGTTTTGCCCCTTCGTGCCACTGCCCAATAAAATGGCCAATAATTCGGCATTACTCAGCACTTCAACGCCATCAGAAAGCAACCTTTCTCGAGGTCGATCAAAATTTTGCATGTCGTTTATTCGTCTGGAATTTGTCTCGCGTTTCATGGAAACCATTATACCTTAGCGTGTTTTGTTTAAGGCGTGATATAATTTTGGTATCAATGATATCGAGAGGTACTTAAATGAAAGTTGCAACATTTCCTGCGAATTATTCCTCGGTTAGACTGATATGTAATATTGTCTCTGACCGAGCCAAGACAATCAATTTTTCTTCGCGCGAGCTTTATGGAATCGAGTTAGCTGTTGACGAGGCCTGCGCAAATATCATTGACCACGCTTATGGTGGCGAGAATCTTGGCACCATTGATTTGTTTATTGATACCGAAGACAATGAAATTAAAATCATTTTCGAGGATAACGGAAAAGCTTTTGAACCTGCTGAAGTCCTTCCTCCCGACCTGGATAGCCCTCTGGAAATCCGAGCTGAACGTGGTTTGGGTGTCTTCTTAATTAATACTTTGATGGACGATGTCTACTTTGATGCACCCGAACCTGGACTTAATCGCTTGACGATGATTAAGCGATTAAAAGCATAGGCAAACTACTGCCTTCTCGGAGGAAGAATGAACTCCAAAGATCATCCAGGTCAAAACAGGACCTTAGATGAATCATATTCCAATACGAAAGCATCCGTATTGCCAAGCGAACGTCGTGAATTACGCAAAAAACAACTCGAAATCATCGCAAAAGTCAGCAAATCGATTACTGGCACGCTTGACTTAAATCGTTTATTGAAGCGGATTACCTCTCTGGTTCACAAAGAGTTCGGATATCCTTTCGTACACATTTTTTTAGTGCACTATGTTCCCCAAACAATCGAATTCGCGTTTGGAAGTGGCGCGCGTGCCAAAGATTACAAAAACATCAAAGTCAGTTTTGATATTCAATCGCCAATCGGTCTCATTCCTCTTGCGGTACGCACCCGACAAACCCAGCTCTCAAACGATGTTTCCAACGACCCTCAATATTTATTGTACAAACCCGAAGATGCGGTAACAAATTCAGAATTGGTCGTGCCATTGGTCTATGGTGATCAAATCTTAGGGGTTTTGGATGTGCAATCTGACAAAATAAACGCTTTTGATACTGAGGATATTGAAGTTCTCGAGACACTTAGCGCTCACATTGCCATCGCCATCAATAACGCCAATATGTACCGCTCTGAAGTTTGGCGGCGACGAGGCGCTGAAAGCTTGCGCGATATCGCTCTTCTGCTGGCTGAAAACATTAAACTCGACGATCTCTACCAAACTGTATTTAAAAAAATGCAAAAACTCCTGCCAAGTACCATCGCGAGCATTTGGTTGTATGAACCCGTTGAAGAAGATGAATCGCCCTCCATTTTAAAGTTGGTTTCCAGCAGGACGAGCCAAAAAAACATCAAAAAACCCAGAGACATCATGATAGATATTGCTGATGTTTGGTTCAAAGAAGTCCTTGAAAAGGATAATGCCATCATCCGTCTAACCGGTGATCCAAGTGACCCTTTCTACCAACGTGGTTATTTAATTGAAAAATTTTCCGCCATTGCCGCGCCACTTTCAACGGGTGGCAAGCAATTGGGTGTGTTGTTACTTCATGAAAACAGTTTTGGGCGATATGGGAATGAAGCCCGCAACATTACCGCTTCTTTCGCTGGTTATACAGCTGTTGCTATTGAAAACAGTCGATTAAGTGCGGAATCAGTTGACCAAGCCTGGGTATCTACCATCCTTTTACAGGTTGCCCTGGCAACACAAACCCTTACAACTATCCCTGATCTCATCGAAACGATAGGGCAATTAACCATCGCCTTGATTGATGGACGCCTGGGTGGCATCTTGATGCCCCAACCGGTTGGCTCAGGATATTTCATGCCGGCTCTGTATGGCAAAGTTAACCAGCAGCAAGCTGATACTATTTCTGCGGAAGTGTTCAACGAAGACGTCTTCACTGAAATCAAATTTGACGAAATTGAACGTGCCGTTCCGGCTTCCGATTTTACAGAAAAGTTCCGCAAACTATTCAAGCTTCGCGATAACGACGTTGTGCTTCTCTTTCCTTTAGTCGCGCACAACCAAACTATGGGCATCCTTATGCATGTCACCAAGAGTGAATTACACCATACAGACCCAGAACGCTTGCTTGGTAAACAACGTTTCACACTTTTGCGTGGTATCGCGCAACAAACCGCAATTAACTTGCAGAACATCAACCTGGTTCACGAACGCCAGGAAGAAAGCTATATTTCTAACGTGCTGCTGCAACTTTCAAACTATTTCGTTACCAGTGGAAGCTTATCGCGGGCATTGGAACTACTCTGCGAATCGCTCTACACCTTAATTGGAGCTGAAGATGTACTCATCCTTGAACGGAATGAAGACGGCAGTTATTTCGTGCGCTCCTTGCGCAGCGTACACCTTTCAAAAACCGAAGAAAACCAGTTCTTGGGTAAAAAATTTCCTCGCGAGATCTTTGATCCGCTTAAAAAAGAAGGCGATGGTATCAAACTGTTCGTCAAGCCCCATGCCTGGTACAAACAACTTGGTTTGGCTAACACCAAGGTCAATCAATCAAAAGCTAATGAGCTCGAAACACTCATTGCTCCACTAACTGTACCAGCCGAAGATTATGGCTTATTCTTAGTCACCTTGCGCGACCTCAAAGTCAGGGATCACCGCAAAACGCTCTTAGTCGAAATCGCCGACCAAATTGCGTCAGCCGTGCAAAACAACCATTTACATTACGTTCAGAACTTACAAACTTTAATTGAGCGCGAATTCCAACTGGCGCGTCAAATCCAAAAAACTTTCCTGCCCGAAAAATTACCGGATATCCCGGGCTATGATATTGCAGTGCAATGGCAAACCGCCCGCGATGTGGGAGGTGATTTTTACGATGCCTTTGAAGTGAAACCTGGCTACACCGGTTTGATAATCGCTGATGTCTCAGATAAGGGTCTGCCGGCATCCCTTTATATGACCGTTAGTCGTACGCTAATCAGAGCAATTGCCCTTGAAGATATCTCGCCGGCTCAAACGCTCGAGCGAGTCAACCATCTTCTTCAACTTGATTCCTCCCAGGGCTTTTTCGTCACGGTATTTTACGGCGTACTTGAACAAGCCACAGGCAAGATGGAATACTGCATAGCTGGTCATAATCCACCCTATTTCCTCAATTTCGCCAAGAAAAAAGTAACTCAATTCCCTCGGGGTGGCATCGCACTTGGCGCGATGGACCCGATCCATCTGCGCAATGAACTTATTCAATTCGAACCGGGCGATGCCTGCGCGCTTTTTACCGACGGTATTACAGAAACTTTCAATCCGCACGGCATGCCATTTGGTAATCAGCGTTTCGAACGCTCATTAGCCAAAGCCTTTAATGCTACTGCGCAAGAATTACTCGATATTGTCGAACGCGATGTTGAAGCCTTTCGAGATGGCGCGCCAACCGCTGATGACACAACTTTTTTGGTAATCAAAAGGTTAAACGAGTAATTCAACCGTCAACCTGCCTAATGGAAGATCATTAATATGCCTTTTTATATTGTTCAAAATGACATTACCCTCATGGAAGTTGACGCTATCGTCAATGCCGCTAATCGGGAATTACTTATGGGTGGCGGGGTTTGTGGCGCCATTTTCAAAGCGGCTGGTGCCAGAAAGTTGACTGAAGCCTGCGCGCCCTTGGGCCCTATTGATACTGGCCAGGCAGTCATCACTCCTGGCTTTAACTTAGCAGCTAAATATGTCATTCACGCAGTTGGACCCATTTATAGCCTTTATTCACCCGATACAAGTCAAAACTTGCTTTACGCTGCCTACACTTCTGCTTTAACCTTATGCCGCGATAAAGGGCTTGAGAGCATTGCTTTTCCACTTATCTCAAGTGGCATTTATGGATATCCCGAAGATCAAGCCCTTAAAGTGGCAAAAAAAGCCATTCATGACTTCCTCAGTCAGTATGATTTAGATGTCTATTTGGTTCTGCTTAGCAAGGCTATCATATTCAGGAATCAAAGCTGGCTCAATAAGGTGAAAAACTTTGTTGAAACACGGTTTCAAAGGAAACCTTTAGCTTTTCCATATCAGGCACCGCCAGATATTTTGAGCCAAGCTATCCCTAAACCCATCATAGCCAGAGAAAGCCAAAAGCAAGACAAAATCCAGGAAGCACTCAAAAATCTTGATGAACCTTTTTCAAGTTTTCTGCTCCGGCTGATTGACAGCAAAGGCAAAACAGATGTTGAAGTTTACAAGCGCGCCAATATCGACCGAAAACTCTTTTCAAAAATTCGCAGCATCCCAAATTACATCCCCAGCAAACGTACCACTTTGGCACTCGCCATCGCGTTGGAACTTAACCTGAGCGAGACCGAAATTCTGTTAAAAAAAGCTGGTTATGCGCTTTCGCACAGCCAGGTTTTTGATGTCATCATTGAGTATTTCATCATCAATCGTCACTACGATATCTACGATATAAACGATGTCCTCTTCTCCTATGACCAGGCACTCTTAGGTTCGTAGAACGCATTTCGCTTTAAAATCATTCATAAACTGCTTAGAAAAATGTCGCTTTTCAAGCGACCATTTTCATTTTCAAAACTTGTATCATAGGAGCATGATGAATAAAGGAGATAAGAAAATGAAAAACGAAATAACAGAAATGGTCCTTATTTTAGACCGCAGCGGCTCAATGACCGGGCTCGAAAGCGATACCATTGGTGGCTTCAACAGCATGATTGCCAAACAAAAAGCCCTTGAAGGGTCTTGTCGCGTAACAACCGTGCTCTTTGATAACATCTACGAACTCTTACACGACCGAATCGACATCCAGGGCGTTAGCCCTATCACAACAAAGGAGTATTTTACCCGTGGCTCAACCGCGCTTTTGGATGCGATTGGATTTAGTATTCAAAAAATAAAGAACGTACAAGATCGTTCAGCTGATGGCTTCCAGGCAGAAAAGGTCATTTTCATCATCATCACCGATGGCATGGAAAACGCCAGTCGCGAATACACTCTTGGGAAAATTAAATCGTTGATCGAAGAACAGAAAGACAAACACAACTGGGAATTTATTTTCATCGGTGCCAACATTGATGCCATCCAAACCGCCAGCCAGTTCGGTATCAGTGCCAACCGAGCGGTTAATTATGTGCCCGATAGTCACGGTACCCAAATGAACTTCATGAGCATGCACAAGGCAGTTGCGAATTTTCGAAATTATGGAAAAGTAAACGATAGCGACCTCGATGAAATCAGGAAAGATCATAAAAAGCGGGGAATAAAGTAAAGAGCAATCGTTTGATTGTCATAAACAGGGGGATAATTACGAAAGAGTTGGCATCATCCAACTCTTTCGCATTTAGCACATATACCAAAGAATTGATATAAGGCTTTTGCTCTGTTTTTTAAATAACAGATTGATGTAATAGTTCTCTGACAAAAGGCTAAGTAAGTTCACGTTTTCGCGAGGTTTCATGCTATAATCACCAATCCAAGGAGGGCTCTTGAAGCTCTGATTTATGTGTGTAATTATCAGTAATGCGATTGATTATCTTCTAATTGGACATGTCACTGAAGACCTTCAGTCTGATGAAACAATTGTGCTTGGAGGAACGGTTACCTATTCCGGTCTCACTGCTCGGGCTTTGGGTCATCAGCCTGCTATTATCACCAGTTGCTCAAAAGAAACACCCCTGCAAGCCCTCGAAGATTTTCCAATCCACATCGTTCCTTCAGCCAAAACAACCCAGTTCCGCAATACGCCGAGCGAAAACGGCAGAATACAGCATCTCTACGCGCAAGCCAGAATAATCAACGCTGATGACTTGCCAGACAATTGGACGAACCCAGCCATTGTGCATATCGCGCCAGTTTTTAATGATGTTAATCCAGCTTTGTTGGCACACTTCCCCAACAGTTTTCGCTGTTTAACACCCCAGGGCTGGATGCGCGATGTGGATGAATGTGGCGTTGTCCAGGCTAAAAAGCTTGAATGCATCGATAAATGGCTTGGCTACGCGCATGCGATTGTACTCAGCCGCGAAGACCTCCAAGGCGATATGGACGAAGCCGAAAAGTTGGCAAAACAGGTGCCTGTCCTGGTTGTAACCGAACGCGATAAAGGCGCTTTAGTCTTTTCAAATGGTCAGCGAAATCACTTTCCAGCACCATCGGTGAAGCTGGTCGATGATACAGGATCTGGTGACATTTTTGCGGCTTGTTTTTTCCATCATCTTTACCGTCATCAAAATGTCTGGCAAGCCGCGCGCTTTGCAGTGGACTTAGCCAGTCGATCGGTCAGTCGCCCTGCTCTTGATGGCATACCTACCCCCGAAGAAATCCAAAAAGCCCACGATATGGCTTTAGAACAGGCTGTTTATGGCTAAAATCTACACGATTGTCAATCAAAAAGGTGGTGTGGGCAAAACCACCACCAGCATTAATTTAGGCGCGAAACTCGGCGAATTTGGACTGCGCGTGCTCATCGTTGATCTTGATCCCCAAGCCAATGCCACCGCCAGCCTGGGCGTTGAGCGACACAGACTGAATGCCGGCACCTATGAGCTGATTATTGGCACTGGCAAAGCCAGTGAAATCATCCTTCATCATCCTCGTTACAAAATATCTCTTATCCCTTCAACCGTCAATTTATCTGGTGCTGAAATTGAACTTATTGACTTGCCCGACCGCGAAAAACGTTTGCAAAGAGTTCTCGATCCTTTAAGAGAGAATTATGATTACATCATTATTGACTGTCCGCCTTCCCTCGGCTTACTCACCCTCAACGGACTGATTGCCGCCAGAGATGGCGTGATTATTCCCGTGCAATGTGAATATCTCGCGCTTGAAGGACTGGGGCAACTCACCCAAACCCTACAACGCATCCGCCAAAACCTCTTTCCTGAGCTCACTATTCGTGGTGTTCTGCTCACCATGTTTGACGGACGCACCAATCTTAGCGCGGATGTACGTGCGGAAGTGCAAAAGTTCTTCCCCAATTTGGTTTTTGAGGCATACATTCCGCGCAGTGTGCGGCTTGCGGAAGCGCCCTCTTTTGGCATGCCCATTTCGGTTTACGCGCCCGAATCATCCGGCGCCAAAGCTTATGACGCGATGGCCAGAGAATTGTTGCTTGGGGATGGATTTGAAATAGATTTGGAGAAATAACATGGCTAAAACAACAGGTTTAGGAAAAGGATTAGGAGCGCTCATCCCCGGATGGCAAGAAGATAGAAGCCTGGACTCCACGCCAAGCGGACAGATTCCAATGATACCGATTAATCAAATTCGCCCTAATCCCCACCAACCCCGCAAAACCTTCAACCAGGAAAACTTAACAGAACTGGCAAACTCCATCCGTGAGCACGGCATCATTCAGCCATTAATTGTGATCAGTGATGGACCCAATCGCTACACGCTTATTGCGGGTGAAAGACGCTTAAGAGCTGCAAAAATAGCTGGGCTCAAAGAAGTACCAGCGCTTGTACGAACCGCCAGCGAGCAGGAACAACTTGAATTTGCGATTATCGAAAATGTGCAGCGTGAAGACCTCAACCCCATGGAACGCGCGCGCGCGTTTCAGCGTTTGATTGATGACTTCTCATTGAGCCATGAAGAGGTTGCTCAACGGGTTGGTAAAAGCCGTGTTACTGTTACCAACACATTACGTTTGCTCAATCTTCCACTTTCTGTACAACAAGCCGTTTTGAGCGAAAATTTGAGTGAAGGACACGCTCGGGCATTACTCGCCCTGCCCAACCCGCGCGCAATGGAAAATGCTATGGAAACCGTCATTTCCTTAGGATTAAATGTGCGTCAAACGGAGCTCCTGGTCAACAAAACGCTGGGGCGTGGTCCAGCTAAAACAAGCCGACTTCAACGCACACCAGAGCTTGAATCGCTCGAAAATGAATTGCGTCAACACTTCAACACCAAAGTCAATCTCGTCAAAAGCAAAAATGGAGGATCCATTACCCTCTTTTTCTATTCTGATGAAGAGCTAAACGCGATAGTTGACCGCTTTGGCTTGTATGACTAAACAGACCGCCATCCTCAATGCGAAGATTTATACCGATTGGTATAGCCAACCTTCTGAAGCTATACTTATTGAAAACGGGCTAATAAAACAAACTGGCAGCAAACAAGCTATCCTTTCCTCATTGCCATCAGAATCTGAAAAATTTGACATGCAAGGCATGACCATATGGCCAGGTCTGTGTGACGCCCATCTTCATCTTGAACAACTCGCCAAGCAACTCAGCGCGATTAACTGCGAAGGCTTATCCAAAGCAGAAATCCTTGAAAAAGTACACCAAAAGGCTCATTTATTAGCCCCTGGTGAGTGGATAATCGGTTTCGGCTTTAATCAAAACGATTGGTCACCTCCGGAATATGGTAATTCGCGCGAGCTTGACGCTGTTTCACCACACCACCCGGTTATATTACACGCCAAATCTTTGCATGCAGCGTGGGTTAACCGTCGTGCCATGCAAATCTCGGGAATCCACGCCCAAAGCCCCGACCCTAACTCTGGTGCCTTTTTACGTTATGAGGATGGCTCTCCCAATGGCATCCTGCTGGAACAAGCCATTGACTGTGTCGCAAAACATATTCCGCCAGTAAGCCCCCAGCAAATGGCGAAAAACCTTCTTCAAACGCAAAGCTACCTTCATAGCCTGGGCATCACTTCTGTTCATGATTTCGATGGCTTAACCATGGCTGAAGCGCTCTTAAAAATCAATGCTGAACAAAGCCTGTCTTTAAGAGTGATGAAAAACATGCGCTTTAACAATTTTGACTTACTCACGCGCGAGGATTATCGCACGACCCTCAACGACGGTGAGTTTTTACGCGCTGGTTGGCTGAAACTCTTCGCGGATGGCGCGCTGGGTCCACAAAGCGCAGCAATGCTCGCACCCTACGAAAACAGCACAAACCGTGGCATGTTGTTGATGAGCGTTGATGAAATAGCAGAAATTGGCATCCAAGCCGCTCAAAAAGGCTGGAGTTTATCCATCCACGCCATTGGCGATCTCGCCACACGCAGCAGTCTGGACGCCATCGAAAAGATCCAGCAAGCAACCCAAACCCAAAACATAAAACAGCAGCTGCCCCATCGTGTTGAGCACATCCAGGCGCTTGACCCCTCAGACCTAAATCGCTTTAGCGCTTTGGGTGTTGTCGCGTCAATTCAACCCACGCATGCGTGTTCTGATTACCTGACTGCTGAAAGGCTTTGGGGCGCACGTTGCAAACATGCCTATGTTTATAAATCTCTCCTGGAGAGCGGAGCGGAGCTCTTTATTGGCACTGACGCGCCCGTTGAACTTGCCAATCCCTTTCACACATTGTATGCCGCGATTACACGACAAACTTTGCAAGGTAAGCCAAAACCGGATGGTTGGTATCCAGCACAACGCTTGAGCCTTAGAGAAACCCTGATTGGCATGACCATCAACCCAGCTCGTTACTTTGGTACAGCAGCCCAAACTGGCGTGCTCACACCAGGATCGAATGCTGATTTCATTGTTTTAAGAGATGACCCCTTCACATTGCCAGCCACTGAAATCGCGGCTATAAAACCGCTCATGGCTTTCGTGGCGGGCAAACAAGTTTACTGCGCTTAACAATGACCAGGCTCGTATATCCTTCAAATATCCTTGATTATGAGTTCCAGAGTGACTTCCTGAACGCTTATCATCTGCACTATAAGCATTTAGATTGGCTTGATGAAAAAAGCCGGTTGAAAGAACCATTTGCCTACACACTTATTGAAAAAGACGAAATTGTTGCGATGCTCTCTTGTTTTCCTGAAAATGCCCATGCAGCTTGGATTCGCTATTTTGTATCTAAGCGGAATGTCGACTATCTGGCATCTTTCACAACCTTGTTGGATACTGCCCTTGAAGAGCTCAAGAAAGCAAAGGTGCCTCAACTGCTTTCCCTTGGATTACCGGAGTGGTTTGGCAGACTGTTAGTCAACAACAGCTTCACTGTTCACTCCCAAATCATTACGCTTTTTCTGGATGCCACAAATCATAGGGCACTCCCAGTCACTGGTAAGCAGCCAGAGAGCTCTTACACCATACGTCGGATGGCAGAGAAAGACTTAATGTCAGTTTTTGCCATAGACGAATATGCTTTCAGTCCAGAATGGCAATTAGGATTCCAGAATCTTAGAGCTTGTTTTATGGGAACAAACGATAGTTTTGTCGCGGAATATGAAGGGGAGCTCATCGCGTATTTAATGAGCGACCGTTTCTTCAGCAACCAGCATGTTTCCCGCCTGGCGGTCCATCCAGAGCATCATGGCAAGCGCCTTGGACCTTTATTGGTAAACACCATGATTGAAAGCGCGTTGCTTACTGGCATTGAGCAATTCAGTGTCAACACCAACAGCAATAACAATCCGGGTATTCGTACCTATCAAAAGCTTGGCTTTGTGAAATCTGATCACACCATGCCTGTCTACGCTTTATCTGTATTAGAATAAGGCTATCCGTTATAATTTCGGAAATCAAGATAAGTTCAAAAGAGGTTAACCATGACAATTAGTGAACGTGAATTCATTCGTTCCCAAAAAGAGCAACAAAAGAAACGCACAAGGACAATTGTATTAATCATTTTGGCGGTGATCCTTATCGCAGTCGCTGTCTTTTTGATAAGCCGTATTCCAAAGAAAGGCTCTACCTTTGCTGCCGAATTTGGAATGAGCATTGGCGACCCTAATGCGCCAGTAAAGGTTTTGGAATTCTCCAATTACACTTGCAGCCATTGTAAAACATTTGCGCTAAACCAATCCGCGGACTTCATCAGGGACTATGTTGATACCGGTATGGTTTACTACACCTCCTACCCATACCCCTGGAATGAACAGGATATCACCTACAATGCCTCTTTGGCTGCCTATTGCGCTGCTGATCAAGACATCTACTTTGCCTATAAAGACCAGATCTTTTCAAAGGTGGTTGGTCCTAATGACCTGAGCGACGAAAAAATATTGGATTATGCCAAGCTTGCCGGCGCGGATATAAATGCGTTTGAAACCTGTTTGAATGATCCTCTCTTGGCTGAGAGAGTAGCGGAAACAAAAGCTCTTGCAGACAGTTACAATGTCCAGGGAACGCCAAGTTTCATTGTCAACGGAACACTCGCGTATGCGAACAACCTCAACCAGGCAGTTGAAGCAGCCATAAAAGCAAGTGGCAATTAGGCGTCTTTAACGCTTAGTTCTCAGCTTCAAGCAAGCCGAAAACAAAGCATAAACTTGAAAGGCGGTTCAAATATTGAAGAACCGCTTTTTGTTTTAAGTTTTCTATGACGAAGAATGAAACCGTCTCTCGTTCTGCGCGTCTAACAATAGTTCTCGCCATATTTAAGGCAGCTTCCGCAGCGTTATCGCCTGGATACACGAACACATTTGGAAATTCCGTTTCAGCCTCAAGTTTAAAGAGATAACTCTCCAGGTCCTCTAATTCCGTCTCAAAAAAACTGTCTTCAATCACAAAAAAAGTCTGCTCGGTATTAACTGCTGCGATAAAACCCATCATTTTTGAAAGATCAGCCTGACATTGCTTTAAGACATCAGCATGTTCTTTGTCAGTCATAAAAGCCCGCGCCATGCCCAATGCTGCGCTGGCTTCATCTATGGCACCATTGGTATGAATACGAGGGTCCGATTTGCTTATTCCAGACGCGCCAATAATATCTGTAAAGCCTATTGGATTACGTTTTGAATGTCTCGCCATACCTTCACCTCATCGTATTTAATTGTTTTCGTTAGGAATACCGGTGTGGATATACCATTCCGCAATGGTATTAAAACGATCGCTGGGATCATAGATGGGACCCACCGTTACATTTTGAATCGAATCTTTCACCGCGTAGTTATAGACTGAGAAAAAGAGCGGCAAGGACGGCAAATCTTCTGCAAAAAGTACCTGGAAATTTCGATAAAGCTTTACACGCAAATCCATGTCACTGATAACGCGGGCTTGTTCGATATATTCGCTCGCTGTGCTGTTAATCCATCCTGAATAATTTTGACCTGCACTAACCGCGGCTTCACTCCAAAACGGATATGGGTCCGGGTCTGGTGTTTCTGAAAAATCAATATCAATGAGCGCGGCATGATAGTTTCTGGACTCTAAATCAGCAATAAGCTGCTCATAAGGCTTGATGACGAGTTCAATATCCACACCCACAGCCTGCCAATTACGTTCAATGACGTTTGCCAGGCTCTGATATCGGACATCCTCAGGCACCAGTAGTTTAAACTTTATTGTCTGCCCATTCGAATCGCGTACCATGCCATCTTCACCAGCTACAAACCCTAAGCTCGCGATTAACTGGCGTGCGAGGTCAGGGTCATAGCGAAACTGCGTCTGTCCTTCATAAAAAGCCCAGCTATCTGGCAAAAACGGACCAATAGCCAAGACACCTTGACCCATCAGCACCTCATCAATCATGCCCTGACGGTTCGTCGCTGCCATCAAAGCCTTTCGGAAATCCTTTTCTTTCAGATAAGGCGCTTCATGATTGTCGTTGTTCAGAAAAATGACACTCAAATGAGCTTCGCGACTGGAATACAAATTTAAACCAGGTTGAGCAAGCACGCGGTTCATCTCGTTCTGTGAAACAGAAGACAAACCATCCACCTCACCAGCCAAATAAGCCTGAAGCGCGGATTCACGATCATCGAAGTATTTGAAGCGCACAGTTTCGATAAAAGGTCTTCCCTCAAAGTAAAACTCATTCGCGACCAGTTCAATCCCCATAATTTTTGATTCTTCAACGAGCAATTCTGAAAACTTATAAGGACCTGAACCAACCGGCGCGAGCGTGAAAGGATGATCAATCAGCTCCTCCAAACTTTGAATTTGTAAAAGGTGCGAAGGCAAAATTTGGAAATTAAGATAATCGAAGAAAGCCGCAAAACTATCTTGCAATACAAATTCAATGGCATCATCGCCATGCACAATGACTTCAACATTTGGCCACAACTCGCGCAAATGGGGTGCGATATATGGGCTTCCACTCTGTAACAGTCCAACGGTAAAAGCTACATCATGGCTCGTAACGGGTACGCCGTCATGCCAGACGGCATCTAAATTAAGATAGAAAGTAAAATGGGTCGCGTCTTCCGAGATTGTCCAACTTTGAGCTAATTCGCCAACCGGTTTACCGCTATAGTCATGCTTTATGAGGCGGCTAAAAAGCAATCGGTCCACATCCCGGTCAGGCTGGTTGTAATGATCCAACAAGGGATTTAAACGGGAGAAACGTCCCACCAAAGCTTCTGTATAAGTGCCACCGCTTATTGGACTTGGTTCTTGAACAACTGGAGTAACCGCTTTGGTTTGGTGAAGAATCAAAATAAGCCCAACCACTAACATGGTTAGGAACACAATAAGCAACTGCCAGCGAAATTGTTTCATTTTAGAAAAAAAGACGACTTTCGCGCTTGGCGAGTCGTCTTAATCCTCCATATAGAATTGTCGCTACGCCTTAAGTTGAGACAATAGCTACTTGGTCAAAATAACACTAAGCAATGCCAGTATGATGAACACAGCACTGAGCGTGATAGTAATGTAAAACATCACTTTTTCAATACCTCTGCGCTGGGTATAAACACCACCGGAATCGCCACCGGCCAGACCACCAAGACCAACACCTTTGCTTTGAAGCAAGATGCTGATAATGAGGACTATGGAAATAATGATCATCGAAATGTTAATTATCGGGTTCAAATCTGCCTCCTACAATGTGCAAATTACAATTATACCCAATGCTTTCGAATCGTCAACTTTTTTGGAAGAATTGT
>MTBK01154581.1_pt1 | contig 30849 bp, 28 predicted proteins | sample 1535981 | NCBI WGS metagenome assembly MTBK01 (sample SAMN06109225, study PRJNA356200) | anaerobic digester metagenome | isolation source: biogas reactors fed with pig manure or primary and secondary sludge | place: Spain | collected 2016-06-30
TTATCATTATTTTTTCTCTCTAAAGAATCTCCCTACTAATGGTACTTTAGATACACTAGCTTTCCCTAGAGCCATTCCTTCAGTAAAAGGTTTAGGAGTTGTAGGCGGGAAGATCGCTTCAAGGAATTTCGGGGCTTGTGCAGCATAGAAAAGAACAAATATACGCAAAAACATTACAAGAAGCCTTCCTGAATCTAATTGACCATCTACGAAACCCATAAACCCTGCAGAATCCTGACCAACCAGTTTAGGAGGAATGGCTATAGACAGGTCGCTTCCTATAGTTTCCTCTATTGCTCGTGGTATGTTAACAATAAATAGAATTGCAGGAAAAACCATAACATTCCTTAGCAAAGAAGAGAACCAATTTTTTATCATTTTGTTGTTTCCTGGTATCGCACCCAAAGTTAATTGGATTGGACCTAAGATAACATTCATCAAGATTCCAAAATATGCTTTGAAAAGAACGATTGTGACCCTTATAGCGCCTAAGAATATTATCCCAACAACAAACAAGATCTGTATCAATCCCCAAAGACCTGTCAGAGCAGGACTAACAACAAATGACGTTGTTAACATTGTTGTTTGCACTACAGCATTAAGAATACCTAGAGCTGAATCTGTTTTAAAAGCTCCAAAAAGTAGAGAAGTACCAAAGGTCTTTGTAACTGCTTCTATGGTACCCCAGAGCGTACCATCTCCTCCCAATGCCCCACTAATTAACGAGCCTGGACCAAATATTGATGATAAGTTACCCTTCTCAGTAAGAATAAATTTAATAAGATTATTTAGAACTACTCCAAGGTCAATAATAAAGCCAGCTATGGCGAAACTAAAAGTTGCCAGTACTAAGCTAATTATTACTTGAGGAAGAATAGTCCCTAAGGTAACCATGGTTTGCCCACCGAGTTTGTGTCTAAACATTATCATAAAACCTGCTATGACCATTACTATAACAAAAAAGATATATGACAGATTCAAAGTCCTTGCCCAAATCTTGGTTATACCTCCCTGTTTTAAAGCCTGATACCCGGACTCAGCCGCGCTAGAAGCAGCATAACTTGCTACCGATTCCGCATACCCCGGGACCCACTGTTGAGCAAGATGTTCAGATATATCAACAGAAGGATATAATGCATATGCAGCTGTCGATGCGTCATCCACCATCCCTATTAACCCTCTCCTTAAATCATAAGGTAAGTGTTGAGAATTTGCTTCATTTATACCCGTAATTTCAGGAGCTGCTAATGAAACTAATGACCACGCTGTATTAAGAATCTCTGTACCTTGCCTACTATTCATATTATCTTCATTTTCTTGTGCACCAGATAAACCACTTGCAATATTATGAAACTTCTTTGTTCCTTCCCAAGCTGGTTTTAACTGTATCTCTTCACCCCCTTGAGCATAAACATTAAAAACTCCAAAGAAGAAAAATACTGCTAAAACAGAGATCAATATTACATTGAAACTCTTTCTAGAAGTAATCTCTTTAATCTTTAAGCCCAAAGAATATATTTTTTTAGATATCCCCATTCTAAATATAATTTAAATTTAATTAATTCCCAGGTTCGATTGGAATAGCATCTCCCCTAGATCCTTGTACCTTATGTAACAAAAAATCATTGTATTCTTCATCTGTTGGAGTAGATTCTACAGTAGGTAAATCATCTAACTCATTAAATTTCCTCTCCTTAAAAAGATAGGATTTATCCCAAGCACACCTAATTTTAGACTTACCTGGAACACCCTGTATATATGCTTCACAAGGGGTAGTGTAATAATACTTAGAAACAAGCTCTGTTTGAGGTGGAAGAGCCGTTTTATTCCTTACTTCCATAAAGGCATTAGTACAAGCAGAACCTTCGAGACAACCTTTATCTGAACCGAAAGGAGAATCCATTATGATTACTATATCTTCTACTTTTACACAATCTGGATGTCCAAGAACCTCACATTTGAAATGAGTCCACCCCTCCAGTAGCAACCCCCATGCAGTAATCTGTTTGTATCTCTCTACCGCTTCTGCTACTTTACTAATTTTACACGCCTTATACTCACCACTCCATTTTACAAAAATTTGGTTTTTACATTCTTCATAATTCTCTTCCACATCCTCTTCAGTCAGATTATCTCTCTCGCCTGGGAATTTATGTATAGAATCATATAGGAATTCTGATATTTTGTTTGATTTGTCAGGATTTACATTTGAAGCATTGTTACATTCAGGACACTCATTCACAATCTCTGTTTCCACTCCTATCTGTCCTTCTTCTGCTTTCTTACTTAATAAATCCGTAAATGCAGTCCAGAAATCAAAGATAAAAGGTTTATCTTCATCCCAAGATTTATGCTCTTCTATCTGTTGTCCTGGTGGTAACAATACATTTGCTATCCGACTCTCTACCTGTTCTCCTGCAGGCTTAAGAGTTGGTGTATCCGTTGTAATCATCCTGTTTGAATCTGCCACTTCAATACCTGAGAGTAACTCAAGAGGAACAGTAACTTCTGCAAGAAGAATACTTGCATCGATTGAAACTAAGGTTGAATCATCACTTGCCTCTACTTCACTTGCTCCAGCTTCTTTTGTAAACTCAACTTCTGCAGTCCCATCATATTGACAGGCTGAATCTGATTTAATATATGTATACTCTCCTGCTCCACACTCATACTTAATAATTGAACCAATAGATAACACCTCTTCTTCCTCTTTCTCAGGTATTTTCAAAGGAGTTGACGTGTCACTATCACTAATCGTAATCTCTTCCTCTTCTATCACCCTCTGTACAACTTGAGCCTCTGCAATACTTTTGTTTTCAACCTTAAACTTATTAGTAACCCAAACAATACATATACATGAAAAACTCATTAAGAGAAGTATCCCTATGGCTTTTATTTTTTCTAAGGCAGATTCCATTATTTTAAAATAATCCTACTATATATCTATCTCTCTTTAATTATCCCATAATTCTCAAGCAACGCAACTTTTCCATCTTGAGAAACTCTCCCTATACTACTCACATCCATTTCTAAATCATTTTCTGAGAGTTTAAAATCAAAAGTTTTCTTAACTGCACCCAAGAAAGACGCTTGTAAAATATCTGCTGTAGAGAAAGAAAAATATGAAGAACCATCAGTAGTCCTTGCATCCCCTATTGTAACTATCCAACTACCATTTGAATCAGGTAAAGAAGATATGTAATTTGAACTACCTGAGCTACCAAGTTGATCATCATCGATTAATGTAAATACAATTATCCAATCAGAAGGATCTGTCACATTAGTGATTGTACCTGCTCTTGTCTCAAAGGGTGGAGGACTAGGAAGAGTGGAGAAAGTCTTCACCATATATCCTTGCCCATTGTTATCATACTTCCTACCTCCAGAGTATACTTCAAAAAAATAGGTTGTATCTGGTTCTAAACGATCTGTTTCAATGTAATGTGCTTTGTAGCTTCCTTTAGAAGTAAAACTATCCCTTACATCCCTCCCTTCCTTATCTAACTGTGTCTCATTAACTCCATATTTAATATATCCTTCCTCTTTACTACTTGAAATCCATACTACAGAGAAGGTAACATCAGAGAGATTTGTTATCATGACAGTCTCTTCTCCTGATGACAAATCTGTTTCACTCGATCCTGCTGTTAAGTTTCTCCATTCCACATCTCTTCTAAGTGGATAGCGCAGAGAAGGTAACTCCGGCTCTGGCAATAATTCAGGGGTTGGCTCAGGGGCAGATTGGTCAGTAGCAGGTTGTTCAGCAATAACCTGTTTTGTACCAAGAATTGTTTCTGGAGCAAAATATGACAAGAAGTTCTCTTGACTCTGATTATTTAAAGAGAGTACTGTAAGTAGTTTACCATCTTTACTAAACAGCTCAGAATATTCTCCCTGAAGCATGGCAATCTTACTCAATCCTTTTTTTGCAATAAGGGTTAACTGTGTATTATCCGTTGACATAGTAATCTTCTTCTCCTCTATACTTCTAAAAGCAGAAAGATCAACAATCCAGTTACCACTGCTTGGGACTAAAGCTGATACAGGATATGTACTCTTGTTTGTAAAGAGAATATATACTATTACATTCTCAGTAGAACTATCACTTACAGAACCGTGTACAGGATTAGGAATTGGAGTATCCATACCTACTGGAGCAGTAGAGAAAATATATGGGCCACCTTGCCCCTCTGTATATCTCTCCCCATCACAGAGAAGGATAAAAGAATAATTCATATCTGGTTCTAGATTTTTTAATTCTACATAGTGACTCTCTCTCTTTCCTGCTCCTCTTTTATCTGGTACTGGACTTCCTTCAACCCCTGCTGTTACAGGTATAACAAAGGTTTCAACAGGTTTCTCTGTAACCCAACTTATTGTAAGAGAGTTAGTTGTTACATTGGAAACAATTATCTCTTTTGGGCTTGGATCCGAATTTGCTAAAAGTAAATATTGTACTCCCTTGTAGACTGCAAAAACTACTGCAGGAATACCAAATAGTAGAATAATTGTCAGTTTAAATTGTTTTTTCTGATGAGGTGTTAATCTCATTAACTAATCATACAAACTAGAGATAGGAATATCAATTGATTCATTTACTTTTTCCCATACCAATTCCCTGAATAAAACTTGAGATTACCCTAAATACACTACCTACTTTATGGATAGGAACTAATAGTGCAGAATTAATCTCATTCAGGACACCTTTCTCTGTATCAATAATTTCTTTAAATTCTAGTATTACCTCATTGGCTGTCTGTATTGCTCCTTGTGCATCTTGTATCACCTTTCTACTATCCTCAACTGCTTTAGCTGATTCTCTAAGCAACATAGCTAATTGGTACAAAACAAAACAGATAAAACTAGTAAATACTCCTATAAGTATCATCCAATACATACTGGGTAGTTCTAACATTACTCTTACTCTCAATTTAGATATTTCATTATACATTATTTCTAAAGTACGTGACAGATAAAAGAGATGATATAATGAGAGGAAATAATGAATAAATTCTTTGTAAGGCAGAAATTAAGTATAGATGATATTACACACCTATCTGATGTAGATAGTGAATATGCAATAAATACATTAAGGATAAATATCGGAGATGTTGTAGAGATAGAGACATATGAAGCGATGTATTTGGGGATAATAACGGATATTCAAAAAAAATCTGTAGAAGTAGAGATAAGAGAAGAAGTTAAGAAGAAAGGCATAAAAGATAGTGTTGATATCACAGTAGCCCAATCATTAATTAGTAGAAACAAATTCCATTTCTTTCTTCAGAAAGCTACAGAGATAGGTATTGATAGAGTGATACCTGTAGAATCACAGTACAGTACAATAAAAAGACATAAGGCAGTTAAAGAGTATGGTTCTTGGAAAAAGATAATTGAAGATGCTACAGAACAATCTAGAACTACCAACCCTTTGATTATTGAAAAACCTGTTAAACTAGAAGATCTTAATACTAATAATATCTCAAATAGAGTGTGTCTCTGTACAGAGAATACGGAGTATATATCATTACAGAAGTATTTAAAAACTATTAATATTAAGGAACCGTTCTTGATAGCAATAGGACCAGAGAAAGGTTGGAGTAGTAAAGATATTAACCTATTTAAGTCTCTTGATTTTACTTTTGTAAAATTACAGGGGAATATATTAAGAACTGAGAGTGTTGGTCTAGTAGTGGGGAGTATAATTAAATATGTAAAAGGAGAGATCTAATGAGAAGAAAAGGAAGTAGTAAAAACTACAAAAAATCTAAATCACATAGAAGAGATAGTACACAGAGATACTATACAAAAGATGATATATTTGTTTCTAGAATGGCTAGTATATTACTAATGCCTAAATCAAAAGTAGTAAATATTTTTAATCAGAAAAAGATCACTACCTTAAGAATAAATACTCTTAAAACTAAACCTAAAGAAGTACTAAATAGTTTAAAACGTAGAGGTTATGAATTAGAACAGGTACCTTGGGCTCTAAATACCTACTTTGTGACAAACAAGAATAAGTCTGAAATCTCTCAGATAGAAGAGTATCAGAAAGGATTCTTCTACATCCAAGATTTATCTAGTATATTAGCAACTCTCATACTTGAGCCTAATCAAAATGATAGAGTCTTAGATATCTGTGCTGCACCAGGTAGTAAAACTACACATATTGCTGAAATAACAGATAATAAAGCTACTATTTTTGCTAATGATTCTGAAGTAGCTCGTACAAATGCATTAAGGAATGTAATAGAGCAATTTGGTGCTACTAGTGTGAAAATAACACTAAGTGATGGAAGAGATTTTGGTAAGAGATACCCTGACTATTTCAACAAAGTATTACTAGATGCTCCCTGTAGTGGTGAAGGTAGGATAACTTTAAGAGGATCAAGACCACTGAGATACTGGAGTATAAAGAAGGTTAAAAGATTAACAACTCTTCAGAAGGAACTTATTGAGTCTTCCTTTATTACACTCAAAACAGGAGGTACACTTGTTTATACAACATGTACATTAGAGCCTGAAGAGAATGAAGGGGTTGTAACACACCTTCTAAACAAGCATAAGAATGCTAAATTACAAAAAATAGATATAGTAGAGAGCAAAGAATTTGGTGATTACAGAAAACATATTACTCAAGGGATTAAGAATTGGAGTGGAAACACCTATCACAAAGAGATAACAAAGAGTATTAGAATTATACCCTCTCCTGAGATGATGGGTTTCTACATTGCTAAAATAATTAAGAAGTAGATCTTAACTCTCTTTCTCTTCTTCTACCTGCTTAATACTAAACTTTAATCTTCCCTCTCTATCCTTGTCTAACAGCTTTACCCTTACTTCATCACCTTCTTTAAGAAACTCTCTAATATCTTTTACGAACTTGTCTGTTATCTCTGATACATGTACTAAACCAGATATACCTGGAGCAATATCTACAAAAGCGCCGTAATCCATAATTGATACAACTCTACCATCGTAAACCTCTCCAACAACTGGTACTAATGAAAGCTTCTTAATATATCCTAGTGCCTTATCTATTGATTCTTGATTTACAGCATATATATTAACCTTCCCATCTTCCTCAATAGAGATCTCTGCACCTGTACTCTCTGTTAGTTCCCTAATATTTTTACCTCCTGGACCAATTAGTTCTCCAATCTTTTCTACTGGAATAATTGCTCTTACTACTTTAGGAGCAAATTTAGAGATTTCTTCTCTTGACTCAGAGATTACCTCCTCCATTACATCTAGTACTTTCATCCTTGCTATTTGAGATTTTTCAAAAGTAGCTTTAACAATCTCCATAGTTAAACCACCGATTTTGTTGTCCATCTGTACTGCAGTAATACCATCTCTAGTTCCTGTAACCTTAAAATCCATATCTCCATTAAAATCTTCAACTCCTTGCATATCGGTAAGAATATGGAAAGAACCACTATCCTCTACAACCAATCCACAAGCTATACCTCCTACCATTTTCCTGATAGGTACCCCAGCTGCCATTAATGCTAAAGATGAACCACACGCTGATGCCATAGAACTAGAACCATTTTCACCCTGAATCTCTGACATTACAAGTATTGTGTATGGGAAATCATCCTTAGAAGGAATAACTGGTATTAACGCCTTCTCTGCTAACATCCCGTGTCCAATTGCTCTCCTACTAGGAGATAGCCTTACCCTCTCCGCTGTACCATAAACAAATGGTAAATCATTGTAATAGTGCATATACCTTTTCTCTTTCTCTCCAAGCATATCATCAATTAATTTAGCATCTTGCAGTGTACCCAAAGTTGCCACTGTTAATACTTGAGTAAGACCTCTTGTAAATAGGCCTGAGCCGTGTACTCTAGGGAGTAAGTCTATCTCAGCCTCCATCTCTCTAATTTCATCAAAATCTCTATCATCTACTCTTTTCTTCTTCTCAATAATGTGACTTCTCATCGCCTCTCTCAGAAGTTCATCATAGGCATTCATCATCTGTAACTTAGAGTATTTGCCTTCAAAATGTTTAAACATCTCTTCTTTAGACTCTTCATGTTTACTAGATTCTCCAGATAAGAGATTCTCTAATATTTTTTTACCAAGATACTTTTTTATCTCATCTAACATATCTTGCTCTAACAAGAAAGATGTATATGTCTTATCCTTTTTATCTAAAAGATTAAGGAATTTCTTCTGATGCTCAACCCAAACTCTCATCTCTTTGAGTGCTATCTCCATTGCTTTAAGAACCTCTTCCTCAGGTATTTCATAACAACCAGCATCTATCATTGTAAATACTTTCCCATCACCACCTAATATGTAGTTTAGTTTGTTCTCTTCATCTACATCTTCAATACTCTCATAGATAGGTTCTATCTTTCCCTCGGGCATGCCCATTCTTACACCAGCTACTGGACCATCAAAAGGAGCAGAAGAATTCATCAGGGCAACAGAAGCTGCATTAATTGCAAGTAATACAGGATCATTCTCTTCATCATAAGAGAGAACTGTAACAATGAGACTTAACTCATCCATATAATCAGAGGGGAATCTAGACCTTAAAGATCTATCAATCATTCTTGCTTTTAGTATCGCATCATCACTAGGGAATCTCTCAATTTTAACAAATCTAGAGCCTGATATTTTCCCTGATGCATAAAATCTCTCTACATACTCTACTGACATAGGGAAATACTCTGCCTCTTGTTTGGCATTAGCTGTATTAACATTAACCTCTACAACTGTATCACCCATCCTAGCAACTATTGCACTCTGTGATTTAAGAGCCAATTTACCAGTTTCAAAGGAACACTGCCTTCCAGCAATTTCGAATTCATATTTTTTTTGATTAAAAAGCATGCTTAATATGTAATATCTTAAATATTCTAGTATTAATTACTGAGTAGTTATATCAAGAGAAAGAGAAAAAAGGAAGCGAGTAAAGAAATATCAGTTAGAGCTTACTTTTCTTAATAAAAGTTTTATACCTTTCAAGTTCACTGCCCTCTAAATATTGAAGTAATCTTCTTCTTTTACCAACTTTTTGCAAAAGACCTCTCCTTGAGTGATTATCTTTCTTATGCTGTTTAAGATGCTCGCTTAAATGTTCTATCTCTATTGATAGAATGGCAATTTGTACCTCTGGCGAACCTGTGTCACCCTCGTGTAGGGCATACTCTTTAATTATCTTCTGTTTTTCTTCTTTAGTAAGTGCCATATATTCTAGATTATCATCATATATATCTTTTTACAATACTAGACGCAGGATATGTCCTATTTTATATTTTTATAGGCTATATGTCAATCATTTACTATCTTAAAGCCTTATAACAATACAATTCATCTCCCTCCTGAGCCTCTACATCTACATCCAGTATAACTCCACACTCTTCCCCCTGCTTTACTTCTGTAGCTTTATCTTTACCTTTTCTTAATGATTTTATCTTACCTTCTGCTAATATCTCATCATTTCTAACAACATAACATTTACAATCTCTCTTAAGAACACCCTCTTTTACTCTACTACCTATTACCTTAGAATTATCTGAGAGTAAAAAGATCATTCTAACATTAGCACTACCAATCTCCTCTTCTTGAACCTCTGGTGTAGAGAGCATCTCTAATGCTTCCTCTACCTCTTCAACTAGTTTGTATATTACAGAGTAGGTTCTAATTAGAACATTCTCTTTCTTTGCAATCTCCTGAGCAGTTTTCTCTACACCTACCTCAAATCCTAAAAGAATTGCTTTTGATAATTTAGCCATTTCTACATCTCTACTAATAATATCACCCACACCATCAGAAACAACATTAATACTATATTCTTCTTGCTTAATAGAATCTAGTGATTTGTGTATTGCTTCAAGCGAACCCTGTGAAGAACTTTTTAATATGATGTTTAATTGAGTCCCCTCATCTTTATTCTCATCAAACAAGGAATCAAAAATCTCATCTTCAGCAATAGTAAGATTCTCTGGTAGTTCCTTCTCTTTATCGTCTAAGTAGAGAGACTCAAGTATATCCTTATCCTTCTCTTCTAAAATATATATCTCACTACCCAGAGGTAGGAGTTGCGAGATTCCAATTATTCTCCCTCCACAACCACACCGTAAATCACATAGATTACTCCCTTCTTCAGATATAATTCCTTTAACTTTTTCTACAATATATCTATCATCTATTTTAAATCCTAACCAAGCCCCTTTACAGAGGTTACCCTGTTCTAAAACTACACTTGATATATTACCTTTCATCTTATCTTTTACAGACTCCAGTACAAAACCCTTAGCAACAACCCCTTGGGGTAGCGCATCTCTCTGCTTTAAACCATCTACCTCAACAACAAGACTTATTAAATCGAGTAACTCAGGTATCCCTTTGCCTGTCTTGGCTGATACTTCTACTATAGGGATATCTCCACCCATTCCCTCTACTAAAAGACCGTGATCGGATACATCTCTTTTAACCTGTTGTATATTTATATCTGGTAAATCTACTTTGTTTATTACCAATATAGGTTTAACAGATGAGTCTTTAATAATCTCTATTGATTCTAACGTCTGTGGCTTAACCCCATCATTTGCTGCTACAACCAAAAGAACAATATCAGCGATTGAGCCTCCCCTTGTTCTCATTAAATCGAAAGCTTCATGACCTGGGGTATCAATAAAGGTGATTTTTTTCTGAGTCTTCTTCTCAAGAGAGATAGTAAATACTGAAATCTTCTGAGTTATACCTCCTGCTTCACAACTCTGAACATTACTCTTTCTAATATAGTCAAGGAGGGTAGTTTTCCCATGATCCACATGGCCCAGTATTGCAACAATTGGGACCCTTGCCTGAGTAGATTCTGTTTTCTTTCTAACCTCCTTTGCCATGTAAAACAACTCTCTTTCATTTTAATTATTACTCTTTGCTATCAACTTTCTCTGTATCTTCCTCACTCTCTAACTCTTTCTCCTCTGTACTACCCTCTATATCAACCGTCTCTCCACCCTCTCCTTCAATATCTATCTTAATATCTGTTAATTTCCACGCTAATCTTACATTCTGTCCATCTCTTCCAATTGCAAGAGATAATTGATCACTGGGTACTACTACTGTGGCTGTATCATCCTCTATATCAACTGACTCTACCTTTGCAGGACTTAGTGCATTAGCTACAAACTTTTCAACATCCTCATCCCACTCTATTATATCAATCTTTTCCTCTCCTAGCTCGTTCATGATATTTGCAATACGCATCCCTCTCTGACCTACACAAGACCCTATTGGATCTATACCATCTTGATGAGATACTACAGCAATTTTACTCCTTGAGCCTGCCTCTCTTGCAACTGCTTTAATCTCTACTACACCTGATTCAATTTCAGGTACTTCTAATTTAAAAAGTTCAATTAAAAACTGTGGATCTGCCCTTGAAACAATAATTGAACTATCAACGATACTCTTGAGTAACACTTTGTATCTATCACCTACTCGATAGAATTCATTTGATATCTGCTCTTCTTGTGGCATATATGCAGTAGCTTTCCCTATCTCCATAACAGCCATACCTTTCTGCATTCTCTGCATCAGGGCAGTAAACACTTCCCCTATTTTGTCATTAAATTCACTAATTACAGCTTCTTTTTCAGATTCTCTAATCTTCTGTAAAAGTACTTGTTTCGCTGTTTGAGTAGCAATTCTACCTAAATCATCAGAAGGCATCTCAATCTCTACACTATCCCCAAGCTCTACATTTGGAGAAATTAGTTCTGCTTCATTGAGAGCTATCTCTATCTCTTCATCTTTAACACTATCAACAACTACTTTAGTAGCAAAAAGTCTAAATTCACCACTCTCTCTATCTACCTCAACTGCCAAATTGCTTCCTTCCTGCTCCTCTGTATCCTCATCCCTATCAATCCTTCCATACTTCTCCTTTTTAATAGCACTTAGAATAGAGGACTCTAAAGCTTTAAAAACTTCTTCCTTCTCTATTCCTCTTTCGGCAGCTATTTGGTTAATAGCAACGATTAATTCAGATGTTATAGCCATAGTAAATATTGATAATAAATAAAGACGGATCTACTAAAAAAAAGGGGAGACCACTAGCCTCACCCTCCTTCAATAATACTGTCCTACTATAATAATACCAAAATATCCAAAGCTTGTAAACCTACAAATCTTTTAATTTCTCCCACTGTTTTTTCTCCTCTCTACTCAATCTTTTTGGTATCTTTACATCTACCCTTACATATAGATCTCCTCTTACGCCATCTTTACCCAGTACAGGGCTACCTTCTCCCTTAATCCTAAATATTGTCCCAGGTTGTGTACCACTAGGAATTTTAAGCTTAACATCTTCTTTAATAGTTTCAACCTCTACTGTTCCACCTAACACAGCAATTGGGATAGAGATACTCTCTACTGAGTAGAGATCATTACCTCTTCTCTCAAACTTTCTAGAAGGCTCTACCTCAATTTCAATAAATAGATCACCATAATCCCCTCCCATAGGACCTGCATTTCCTCCCTCTCTAAACCTCAATACCATTCCATCATATGCACCTGCTGGTATTCGAATCTTTACCTTCTCTTCCTTTGTTTCAAGTCCACTACCACTACATTTTACACACACTTCTTCTGGGACAGTACCCATACCGTGGCATTCAGAACACTGTGCCATAACTGATATCTGTCCTAAGAAACTACTTTGAACTCTTCTCTCTCTTCCTGTACCCTTACATGTTGGACATGTTTTTCTTTTACCACTCTCACTACCACTACCATTACATTTAGAGCACCTTACTTCTCTCTTTACCTTAATAGAGTACTCTCCTCCTTTCATTGCCTCTTGGAAGCTAAATTTCATTTTGTATCTTAAATGCTCACCACCAGTATCTCTCGGAGCTGAATCCTGTCCAAAAGCAGAATCAAAACCGAAACCACCACCAAAGATAGTATTAAAAATATCTCCCATATCAAATGCAGTACCCCCAAAATCATATTCATAGCCTGCACCATTCCCACTCCTTGGATCAAATCCTCTTGTACCTGCATGACCGTATTGATCATATGCCTTTCTCTTTGCCTCATCTGAGAGAGTCTCATACGCTTCTTGTACTTCTTTAAATTTCTCCTCAGTTCCAGCTTCTTTGTTTACATCTGGATGATACTTCTTAACAAGCTTTCTGTATGCTTTTTTTATCTCTTCTTTTTTAGCATCCTTGCTAACACCAAGAACTTTGTAGTAATCTCTTTTACTCATATCCGTCTATTCTAGCAGACAAGGAGCCTAACTGCCAATAGATGACATTGAAATTCCTAACTGCTAATATATTTGTTATGAACAATCTACACAGCAAGAAACAAGTTGAAACAAAAATAGCCTCAACTAAAAAAACCGTATCATGGTCCTTAGGTATTATCGGAGCAATCATTATACTCTCTCAAGGAATACCTCTGTTAATATCGTATGTAAAAGGAGAATTCCATCAATATGTCCAAAACTCTATACATAATCCATTCCCAGACTCTTACAAACAGATGATAGAAGATGAGTTTGCATATTATGATCCAGGAAAAACCTACTTTGAGAATCTCTCTAAAAATGCTAGTAATATGCAATATGGAGACGTATTTACATATGACCCTATTACAAAAAGAAGTAAAGAGATAATTGTTAATAGGGAGTACAACAAAAATATGTATATTACTATCAAAAGTGTTGATATAAAGGGTATTAGAATAACTCCTAATGTGGAGAGTAGTGAGAGGAAAGTATATGACAGATATCTAAAACACGGTCTAGCTCATTTTAAAGGAACACCTCTTCCTGGTGACGGTGGTAACTCTTTCATATATGGACATAGTGCAGTGTTGAGTTTCTTTAAAAAGCACTCTAATTTACCTGAGACAATATTTACTAAACTAGAAGAGGTTGATATAGGGGATACTGTTACTATTAAGAAAGAAGAAGACCTTTTTGAATATGTAGTGAGGAACAAAAAAATTGTAGATCCAGAAGATTTCTCTATTCTCCAAACACAAGGTAGTAAAGAGACTGTCACTCTTATGACATGCTGGCCATTAGGAGCTGGAATAAAAAGATTAGTAGTAGTAGCTGAAAGACTCTAATTTATGTACAATGTAATATATGGATTCTAAGCAGAAAAAACTAATCATTGTATTATCCATAACAGCAGGAGTACTTCTCCTTTTAAATGTAATACTCTTTGCATTGACACGGAGTGGTGAAAAGAAACCTGAAGAAATTACTTTAGTATACTGGGGGTTCTGGGAAGAAGCAGAAGTTATGCATCCTCTCCTTGAGAAATATGAGGCAGAGAACCCAGGAGTAAAAATATTTTACTCTAAGCAAACAAGTAAAAACTATGAAAGTAGAACATACACTAGGCTAGAACAAGGAGTGACTGATACAGAACCTGTACCAGATATTCTAATGATTCATAATACTTGGTTACCTAAATTCCAACAATACCTTACATCTCTCCCCTCATCAATTATTGATAGAAACACTTACTCTCAAGAATTCTATCCTACTGCACTAGATGATTTTACTGGCAGAGATGGAGGAATATATGCAATACCACTGCAGATAGATGGATTAATGATAATTTACAACAAATCTCTACTATCTAAAGAAGGATATGCCGAACCACCACAAGATTGGGATTCTTTCCTAGAGGCTGCAAAGAGATTAACAAAGTATGATAGTACAGGAAGAATAGCTCAAGCAGGGCTAGCAATCGGTACATCAAAAAATATTACACACGCAACTGATATACTAACATACTTTATGCTTCAGAACGGAGCAGAACTAATAAACAGGGAGAGGGATGAAGTGAATTTAACCTCACAGAGAGCTATATCTGCACTAGATGTTTACACCTCCTATGCAAAAGAAGAGTTTCCTACATGGGGTACCTATCTTCCGAGTGATCTTACATTTTTTCAGAATGGAAATCTTGCTATGATGTTTGGGACAACTTGGCAAGCACTGAATATTTTAGAAGAGATGGACGAATTGAGCTTTGGACTAGCTCCTCTCCCGATACTACCTAGCAATAAACATCTCTACTACCCTATATACTGGGGAAACGCTGTAAGCAAGGCCAGTAAAAATCAAATAGAGGCTTGGAAATTCCTCCAGTTTTTAAGTGAACCTGAACAGTTAAGAAGACTCTATCAGAATTCAGCTAAAACACGAACTTTTGGACAACCCTATTCAAGAACCTCTATGAATGAAGAGCTACTACTTAATGAATACACTCAACCCCTAGGGTTGATGGCCCCATATATGAAATCTTGGCAAGTAGGTGATTTAGAATTCGTACAGGAGGTTCTAACTCGCTCAATTACATCAATAACTGAGGGGAACAAAGATTTGGAATCAGTATTTAGAACAGCACAAAATGAAATTAATGAAAGACTTGCAGTTACTAATAAATAAAGACTAAGATATATTAATGAGATATAACAGAAATTTTATGATAAAACGGAGTAAAAGAAGACTAACACTAACACTCATTTTACTGTTCTTCTTACCTGTATTTGTAATAGGTTTCTTACAAAACAAGAACTTCGATTCAAGGAAGGAAGCATTTGAGGATATAAAGGTGAGTAAAACATACCCTTGCGTTATTACATTCCCAAATGTCAATCCATATACTCTTGAAGTAAACAGGACTGTAAGAGTACAAATAGACGCACTATCTAAGGATATAGGGATTAAGAAGTTAAGTGTAAGTGATACATTAGGTAATCAACTTCTTGAAAAAACATATGATAACCATCCTAAAAAAATAACAGAATCTCTCAGTTATACACCCCAAGTAGTAAGAGCGTACAATCTCTCTGGAACAATTATTGATAGTGCTGATAGAGCGTTTCAATGCGTAATAAGTAGTCCGTACAAAGGAGAAAAATTACAGATAATTACTCAGAATAGTAAACCCTCTTTTACATCTTCTCCTAGTAGAGATTCTAAGCCTTCACAAGCCATCACAGCAGGAACAACATATGAATATACTATTAAAGCAGAAGATAAGGATGGAGATACCATCAACTATATCTACTCCTTCACACCTGATAACAACTGGTTGAAAGCAACAGTAATAGAAGATGGAGGTAACGGTAGACTCTCTATCTCTCTAAAAGGCTCTACTCAGAAAACTGGAAGTTATCTTGCAAATATCTTCATCCATGATGGATACAGTACTCATCTTGCATCGCAGTCATGGGTAATCAATGTTAGTCCAAAGGGTGCTGAAATACCGATAGTAAAAATAATTGAACCTGTTCAACCTGTTGCGATAAAAGAAGATGATAACATTATTGTCTCATGGGAGACTGTTTCTAGTAATAAAATATCCAAATACGAACTATACTACTCTTCCAATCCTACCAATGAGAACAGTTGGCAAGCTATTGATACTAACATTAGCGCCACCACTACTGCATACAATGTAAGTCTAACCAGAATCCCAGATGGTGCTTACAGAATGATTGTTAGAGCAATTGATACACAGACTCCACCTGCAATAGGAATGGATATCTCTGAAGAGATAATAATATCTAGAAAACAGGCAGATAGTGATTTGCCTGATGATAAACCTACATTACCACAACCACAAATAATTAATACATCACCAACAAGTACAGATGTGATTGTAAATAGAACACCTACAATAAGAGCTTCCTTAATATCTTCTGAAGGTACTACTGTCGATGAGAGTAGTATCTTTATGTCTCTAAACGAGAAAGATATTACAAATGAGATAAAGATAAACAAAATTTCAGAAACAGAATTTACAGTCATATACATACCGGAAGAATCTCTAACTGTTGGAACTCATAAAGTATCTTTACTGTTTAAAGATTCTCAAGGCTCTGAGCAAGAGAAAGAGTGGACCTTTACCATCTCAGATGATGAAGAAGGAACAGATGGTGACTATTTCTACATCTTCGGCTTAGAAATGCCTAAAAAGATTGTATATATCATAATAGGAGGACTAGCCTTAATAGCATTCGCAATTCTTCTACCCATCATAATATCACTAATATGGAGAGATAAAACAGCAGATATTGTGGATAAAAACTATGCATTACCTCAGTCATTACCATCTACAAAAGATGAGATTACTCCAGAAACTGTACAACAACCTATTGATCAACCAGTAAATGAGGTGTTTGAAGCACCAGACCCTATCTTAGACCTCCCTTCAGAAACAGAGGTACAACCTGATAGGGAGCAACAACCTACCCCTCCTGATCCTGCAGAAGATTTAGAAACACTCTACAACCAGATAAAGGATATAGAGGAGGAAGATAAACAAGAAAATACAACAAAAAGTTCTACTTAACTATCTCCTTTTGATATAATCATTGGCATGAGAAACCTTTCATATATAAAAATAAGGGAAGAATATATTAATTTCTTTAAAAGTAAAAATCATAGAGAAATTCCAAGTGCATCATTAATTCCTGAAGATGACCCTTCTGTTCTTTTTGTTAACGCTGGAATGTTCCCACTCGTTCCTTTTTTAAAAGGAGAACCCCACCCATTAGGCAAAAGATTAACTAATTCTCAAAGATGTATTAGAACAGGAGATATTGATATGGTTGGTGATGCTACTCACTGTACTGCATTTGAGATGTTGGGTAACTGGTCATTAAATGATTACTTCAAACAAGAAGCTATTGAATTAACTGTAGAATTCTTAGTAAAAATATTACAACTTGATATCAACAGAATATATGCATCTGTTTTCAAAGGAGAAGGTGGTATCCCAAAAGATGAAGAATCAATAAAGGCATGGAGAGAGATCTTCTCTAAATACGGTATAGACGCAAAAGTAGGTCCTAATCAAAGAATTCAAGAATTTGGCAAAGAGAATAACTGGTGGGGATTAGAATCAGGAGGTCCTTGTGGTCCCGATTCTGAGATATTCTACGATACAGAGAAACAACCTTGTAGCAAAGGATGTAATTTAAATTGTGAGTGTGGTAAATATGTAGAGATTGGTAACAATGTATTTATGGAGTATCTACTTGAAGATAACATATACAAACCCCTAGGAAGACACAATGTAGATTTTGGAGGAGGCCTAGTAAGATATGCAATGATATCTCAAGATGTTGATTCAATATATGAAACAGATATATATAATCCCATATTTAAAGAAGTAAAAGAGTTGTCATCAATCCAGAATACAGAATCACAGAGAATTGTAACCGATCATATTCTAGCATCGTGTTGGATAATTATGGATGGCGTAAAGCCCTCTAACACTATGCAAGGGTATGTATTGCGAAAATTAATAAGAAGATCTATGAGGCATAGTATGAAACTAGAGATGCCTACACACGCTCTCTCTCAAATAGCAACAATATCAATAGAACAATTTAAATCTGCAATTCCTAAATTAGAAAAAGAAAAGAACAATATATTAAATACTTTACAGGAAGAAGAACAGAAGTTTAACAAAACACTACATAAAGGTCTTAAAGAACTAGATAGATTAATAACAAAAAGAGAGAGTATCTCTGGAGAAGAGATATTTAAATTGTATGAAACATATGGATTACCTAAAGAATTAACCGAAGAGATTCTCAATGAGAAAAATATCGGTATTAGAGATGAAGAAGGATACCATAAAGCTGAAAAACAACATCAGAAGAGATCTGAACTCTCTACAAAAGGAATCTTTAAAGGAAGACTTGCAGACACATCAGAGATGTCAATTAAATATCATACTGCAACCCACCTACTCTTAGCCTCTCTAAGAAAAATCTTAGGAGAACATATATATCAGAAAGGTAGCAACATATCCCCTGAGAGATTAAGATTAGATTTCCCTAATGATAATCTGTTAACTGATGAAGAGATACAGGAAGTAGAAGATATGGTAAATAGGACTATTGCTAAAGGATTAGATATCTCTTTCAAAGAGGTTACAAAAGAAGAAGCCCTTAAAACAGTACCCTTCTCCCCATTTGAAGAGAAGTATGGAGACACTCTTAAACTCTACTATGTAGGAGATATTACTGATCCTTTCTCAGTAGAGATCTGTAACGGACCTCATGTATCAAATACCTCTGTTTTAGGAAAATTTAAAATTGTTAAACAAGAGAGTATCGGCTCTGGTATTAAACGAATAAAAGCAATACTCCAATAGTATGAAAATAGAGAAGCCAATATTAGCAATAGATTACGGCCTAAAAAGAATCGGACTAGCAATATCTGATAGCAAAGGTATTACCTCTGCTCCTTTAAAAGTAATTACTGTAACAAAAAGAAGGAAAATGGAAGGAGCAATAGATGATATATTACTAGAGATTGAAACAAACAGAGTTAAAACTATCGTAATTGGAAAAACTAACAGAGAGGAATGGGGTAATAGTAAAACTTCTCAAAGAACAGAATACTTTGTCTCAGAATTAAAGAAAAGAACACAACTACCTATAATATTTCAAGACGAAAGCTATTCTACTACTCGAGCACAAAATATGTTACTATCTCTTGGACAAAGCTCTAAATCTTCTAAAGAAAAAATTGATATGTACTCCGCAGTTGTTATTCTAGAAGATTTCTTAAATTCAGATAATAAAAAGAATGAAGACAGTAATTAGAATATTTTGGATTGCATTACTTACTGTATGTATAGGGATAGTCTTGATTAAGCTAAACTATAATCATGCAATAGAAACACCTAATAGTGATAATCCTGAAAATATAACAATACAAATTGAACAAGGACAACCTGTTGAATCCGTTATTAATATGCTTGTTCAAAAAGGTCTTTTACAAAAAAAATGGACTCATTACTTCAAACTCTATCTTAAACTCAATGATCTATCTAAAAATATCCAAGCAGGTACATATGAGATACCAGGAAACCTAACAATCAAAGAGATAGTGGCTACAATACAACAAGCAACAGGCTTAGACACCTGGGTAACAATACCAGAAGGGTTAAGAAAAGATGAAATAGCTGAAATAATCTACAACTCTCTCTCAAAAGCAGGAAACAAGGTATTCAGTAGAGAAGAATTCTTTTCGTTAAGTACAGATGCTACATTTATACAATCTCTTGGTTTTGAATATGAAATCTATGACCTAGAAGGTTACCTATTCCCAGATAAATATGCCCTCTCTAAAGAAAATACAACTAAAGAAGTAATTGAGAAAATGGTTGTAAATTTCCAGAAAAAAACAGAGAACATCTCCTATGATGACATCATTATAGCTAGTATGGTAGAACGAGAGGGATATACCTCTCAGGATAGACCTGTAATAGCAGATATTATTAAAAGACGATTAGCGGAGGGATGGTTACTCCAAATAGATGCAACACTACTGTACCCTACAAAAGATTGGAAGCATGTAATAACCAAAGCAGACAAAGAAGATGATAATCCATACAATACGTATAAAAATCCTGGCTTACCACCTACTCCTATCTGTAATCCAGGCCTCCAAGCAATAGATGCTACGCTAAACCCGAAACCTAATAAATACTACTTCTACATTCATGATAATAATGGTAATGCACACTATGCAGAGAATATTACAGAACATAATAGAAATATTCAGAAATATCTTAAATAATACCTATCTGTTATCTAATGGAAGTATCAATAAATATTACAGATAAAGAGATAAATAGAAAGAAGATTAAAACTTCTAAAAAAGGTAAGAACCCAAAACTATACATGAAGATACTGTTCTCAATAGTATTCTCTCTTGTTCTAGGCGTTGGGATATATTTCCTTTACAAAACATATAAGGCTACTCAAGGATTTGGATTTACTTTTTCTCCAACACAATTAATTGAGAAAAGAACTAATCCTGAGCTAGCAAAGGACAGTAGCAACACCTATACCAATGTAATGCTTATTGGAATTGATACAAGAGAAACTGGTAATCTCTTAAATACAGATACCATTATGGTTGCTTCATTTAATCACCAGACAAAGGATTTAGTAATGGTCTCTATCCCAAGGGATTTTAGTGCACAGGTAGATCCTAATGTTGTGAGATTTAATAAAATCAATTCTTCTTACTCAATAAATGAGAGGAGAAAAGAAGGAAGTGGTCTACCGATATTACAAAGTATTGTAGAAGAGATATTAGGGATAGAGATACAGTACTATGCAATGATAGATCTTAAAGGATTTGTAAACCTAATAGATGCTGTAGGAGGAGTATATGTTAATGTGGAGAATAGTTTTACCGACTATATGTATCCTAAAGGTAAAGGCTACCAAACAGTTTCTTTTAAAGCAGGACCACAACAGATGGATGGTGATACAGCTCTTAAATATGCTAGATCAAGACACTCTAGACATAATAATGAAGGAACTGATTATGCTAGAGCAAGAAGACAACAGAGATTAATCAATGGATTAAAAGATACTCTCTCAAATTCAGAAACACTTCTCAATCCAACTAAATTATCCGCTATTCTCAGTAGTATCCAGAATAATGTAAAAACCTCCTCTTTTGATGTTAATGATATTAAGGCGGGTATAGACTTAATGAAGGAATTAAAAGAAACTCCCTCTACTTCCTACTCCTTCGTATTAGACCCTCTCGCTGGGAACAGAAGTTTAGTTACTTCTAGTAGTGAAACCTACACTATTAAACCCACAGCAGGAAACGGTAAATATGGAGATATAAATAAATATATTCAACTTGTACTTAAAAACCCTGTACTCTATTCAGAGAATCCTTCTATCTATGTATACAATACAGGTTTAGGTCAACAAGAGAGTAATCAGAAGGTAGAGAAAATAAAGAAGGAATTTAAGTATCTAAATATTAGATACATGGGTACAAAGTACAATGATAAGGAGAATATATACGTCTTCTCAAACAAAGAAGGTAGTTTCTCCTCTAGTGTAGAGATACTTAGTAACTATCTAACAACGGATAATACTACTAAACCAGATTATGTTACAACAAAACTAAATGGAGAGGACATATCAATATTTTTGGGAAAAACTTCTCTAACTGAAGATAATTAGAAAGAAGTAATTAATATGCAGGTACTATACACAGGAAACGAAACATATCTCTCTTTTACAAACGCTTACACAACAGCTAAAGAATTAGTAGAAGAGAAATCATCAGAGTACATCTCTATTGATGCTGAAAAGGAGGAAGTCTCTAAAATAATTGATACTCTCTCTTCTTTCCCATTATTTGCTTCATCACGAGTTATCTTCTTAAAAAGAGTTTACAGAAACAGAGATAGAAAAACCTTAATTGAGTTCTTGTTAGAGTACTTAGATACTAACCTAACAGATGATATCGTAATATGGGAAGATCAAAAGATTAGCTCTGTGACAAAATATATTAAATATTTCAAGAACAAAGATACTCTAAGAGAGTATAACAAAATAACAAAACCTTCTTTTCGTAAATATGTTCAAGAGAGATGTCTGGAGAGAGACATTACAATAGAAACGAATGCCATGAGTATTCTAATCCAATACTCTAACTATGATATACAGAGATTTGAGAATACACTCCATAAAATCACCCTCTTGGATAGTACAAGCATCTCAGAGAAAGATATTGAGGATATTACTGCTGATACATTAGAAGAGAATATCTGGCACCTACTAGATGAAATAAATAGTAGAGATGGTAAACCTTTAGCTATTCTTGAAAAAATATTTCTACAGGAGAAAGATCCTTACTACATATTCCCAATGATAGTAAGAAATTTAAGATTAATCACATTAACAAAATATCTACTAGAAACCTCTTCATATGACAAGATAGCTTCAAGATTAAAAATCCCACCTTTTACAGTAAAATCTTTGGTAGAAGCAACAACCAAATATGATTGGGAGAAATTACTAAGTAAGTATGAGAAATTATCTAATTTAGATTATGAGATAAAGATAGGAAGAATAGACCCTAAGTTAGGACTAACACTTTTCTGCACAACTGCATAAATAATCTTGTTGACATCAATAGGTGTATTCTCCTAAACTAAATGTAATAGATATCCTTTAATAAATTACTTGCCCATTGACACTACTAAATGGAAAGGAGTGAAAGAAAAACTAAAAACACATTAAATGCACTAATGGTCATTGGTGGGATACTCCTAGTAGGACTTGTTCTTGCTGTAGTTTACTTCTATCTAATAAAAGAGAAAGGAGAAGAAGGAGAGGAACTAAGAGATATCACATGTGGTTGTTACATGATAGACCCTGCCATTACAAGTGAGTGTGGTGATCCCAAGAGAGCATTTCTTTTTAACTTAAACACCGTATCTTCTGACGAGGTTTGTAATGCTAACTGTGATATCAATGATGTAGCAGATAATCTTCTTAATAGCACAACACCTAGAGAATCATACAAGAGTTGTACCTTGAGAAATATCCCTGATACAAGGTGTGAGAATATGATTCTAAGAGATCAAAATGACAAAATAATTACTGGTAGAGTCCAACCAGAAGATATAATTACTGCAGAGGCAACTTTCGATAAATCTACCTACAAGGATTACTCCTTTAGTATAAATAATATAACAGAACCTCCCGATAGAATAGATGGAAATAAAATTATAAAAGAAATATCTAATTTTGAAGGCCTTACATCAATAGAGATACTTGCTACTGCTCAAACAGAACAAGGAGAACCTATTGTTACAATTGTTTGTAGAAGAGTAGTAGAACTTGAGAGTAGTATATCAAGTGCAGTAACTGGAATGACCGCATTAACAGAACAACAAGCAGATGGAAAAACTAAGATATCAAAAATATTAATCTCTGTAGGAGCTCTAGAGAGTGAAAATATAAAGATTACATTCTCTTTTAGTTCTGGCTACCCTACCCTTACAGCAGAAGATGGCATTATATACGAGGCCGCAAGAGGTGGAATCAGTATGTCTAAATTAGACCTATACGATGAAGCTTACTTCTCTCAAAATTCATTTAATATCCTTAATAATCATGTAGGTGAGCTAGAGATAACTGCAGAAGTATTCGTTAATAATCAAAGTATCGGTACTGCAAATACAAAAGTTACTTTTAGAGACATCTCCTCTGAATTAGAAGAACCTGAAGAGCCCAAAGAACCCCCTGCAATTGTAGAGAAGCCTCCTGTAGTTAAAGATGAACCCCCAACTTCTTCAGAAGTTGCTTCTTCTAACTTCACTGTATCTAAAGCTTCATCACAATCTTGCTTAGAGAGAGTATCCCCTAATAACTCTACAACCTTTACTATTACCGTTACAAATAACAGAACAGAGGTTGCAAGTGATACTACTCCTGATGAAATACAATTTATTAAAGACAAATTACCAATCGGTTTTGTATACACTCCTGAGAGTACTCTAATTAATGGTACTGCTTCTCCAGACTCTGGATTAGTAACTGTTACATCTATAGGGAATACTCAAGAGATAATGTGGAAACCATCTTCATCCTGGATTGTTGAACAAGGAAAAACTTTTACTATCTCTTTTGACTCAACTGTTACAAGTAACTCTGTAACAGGACAACATAATAATGAAGTTATTGTTAATCCTAAAGAAGTACCCCTTCATCCAAATTCTCTAAGAAGCCAAACACAAATTATTGTTGCACAAGATTGTGAAAACATTACAGATGAAGAGAGAAAAGATGTACCTGCTACTGGAATATTTGATAGCTTCACATCAAGAATATTATTAGGAGTAATACTATTAATTATTGGTTGGACAATATATGTACGACCTGAGGGAAATACTCTTTCCAAATATATAATTAATACAAAAACATATAGTACCTTTGAAATGATTAAGTACAAAATCACTAACCCAAAGAGATATTTTGAAGAGAAAATTATTAGGAAAAAACCTAAAGAGAGTTAATACTAAACTGAATTGGTAAACCGTTCTTACCGTGTGTTACATCATCAGAAATTATTGTAAAGTAGTATCTCTTAGTAGATACTAAATTACTAATAACAACGTAGTGCTTTTTACTACTAATCTCATTTTTAAGATCAATACCCACTAAATTAAGATCATTCGCTGTATAACCGTATAATATATATCCCATGCACTTCTCTCTTGTCTCCCAAGATATATCTACAGTATTCTCATCCTCTCCTTTCTTAATAACCACATTAACAGGAGTACACCCCTTAATATACTCATACTCCTCTGAACCAGAAGCTCTAAATACAACAAAGAATACAATAGATAGTAATAATACGAATACACCAATTGCAATATATCCAGATCTCTTCATACTACTCAACGATAATATATTCCACATATTTATTAACACTCCCCTCGCTACTAACAGTTAATACAACCCTATGTATCCCTACATCAGAGATATCTGGTACACCCGATATGAGACCCTCTTCTGATACCGATAACCAAGATACTCCATCTAACTCAATATCAATCTCATCAATTTTACAACCTACTATTCTGGGGATATAGATATACTCTTCTCCCACATAACTTACATTAGGAATCATATTTGTAATATAGGGTTTACAACCCCTCTGAACAGTTTGTTCCCCCTTTACTTCTTCTCTCTTATCCTTTCTAGAGCCCAAAATCGAAATAGCTGAAACAGTAGTAATTAGAAGAATAGTGACAACAAGAAGTAGTTTCCTTGTATTAATCATATACTAAATAGTGTATCAATAAATAACTTAGTTTACAAACAACCTATTTAAAGTATATAATACCTAATAATGTTTAACTATAATTACTAATATTCAAGCTATGCCTAATCTAAAAGCATCTATAAAAGATTTAAGAAGTTCTAAGAGAAAAACAGTTTTTAACAACAGATTAAGAAGAAGAGTTAAAGACTCTACCAAGAAATTCCAAGACGCTGTTGAAGACAAAGATGTTAAAAAAGCTGAGAAACAGCTACAACATACATACAAAGTCTTAGACAAAGCAGCTAAAAAGAATGTCATTAAAAAAGGTAAAGCAAGTCAGAAAAAATCCAGACTTGCTATTCAACTTAATAAACTGTCCATAGCTAATGTCAACACTGCTAAAAAGAGCACTTAAAATCTCTCTTGTTCCAGCAATAATAATGGTTGCTGGCAAGGCCTTAGGAATCTTTGTAATAAGCGCTATACATAATTTCCCTATTGAGGTAGGAAATGATATTAGTGGTTTTTTTTCAACTCAGATATACTTTCAAGATGAAGTTGTTACATATTTTGTAAACTCTCTCTCTGACTTTACAATGTTAATCTCTCTTGCTGTACCTACCATTTACTTAATAACAAAGACTGCTCTTTTTCAATCTACCCTACAGAACCCTAAAACAATTGTAAAAGTAACTAAATTTAATATGCTTAAGTGGATTACAAGGGACGATACAACATTTTTAATGATATTTGTATGGTCTGCATTCCTATGGTTAACAGCAGCTATTGTGATAAAAAATGTACTACTTGATAGAACATATTCATGGATCGGTATAGTAGCAGGAATACTTGTTCTCTTTGTTGGCCTAGGAGCACTGAAAACATTTGAAGTCCAAGTCAATAAAGTATATCCTAATAGTAATAAATATTATTGATATGAACAAAGAGAAAATTAAAAATTTTACAAAAGTAGTACTCGAACCTTTTGCTTTCGGCTTACTAGCACTATTATTCATAATACCGGCAATTACTGTTATTAATCTAGAACCTATAACCAAAGCTATAAAGGATATTAATGTATTAGGAGTAACAAACAAATCTGAACTTCAGATAAATGCTATTGGAGGTAGTCATATAATTTTTAGAACAGAGAAGGTACAGTTTCTTGACAATATCTATTCATATACCACAACACTGCTTGGTAGAGATTCAGGAAGATACTCTAAACCTATTTTAGAGATAGTAAATAACAAAGAAGATGAAATATCTTTGGAAATCTACGGTAGTACAAATATACCAACCGGTTCAGATTTCACTATAATAATCGAAGATCAAGTATACAGATTAAGGTTCTCAAGGTAATACAACTACACATAAGATTTCTTTTGTTCCGAAGAAAAAATATGTTGTTTATCTAGCTATTGAGAACTTTACCTCTATTCAGAGTTCGATGAGAGTTTTGAATTAAGTATAAAAGAGATAGAGTAATCTCTTAGTTTTCTTCTTTTAAATATAATATAATAGCCATGTCCTATGGGTAGTACTAATATAGAAAAGATACGCAATTTTTCAATAATTGCACATATAGACCATGGCAAATCTACACTAGCTGATAGATTACTAGAAGCAGCCCATATAGATATATCTAGGGATAAAAGGAAGGATAGAATATTAGATAGGCTAGATTTAGAGCAGGAGAAAGGGATAACAATCAAGTTGCAAGCGTGTAAGATGATGTGGAGAGGATACCAACTTAATTTAATAGATACACCTGGTCATGTAGATTTCTCTTACGAAGTATCACGTTCTCTGGCTGCATGTGAAGCTGCAATACTTCTTGTAGATGCATCACAAGGCATACAAGCACAAACAATATCAAATACACAGAAAGCTTTAGAGTTAGGACTAACACTAATCCCCGTTATTAACAAAATAGACTTACCTAATATAGATATTACAGAGAGAGAAAATGAAATTATCCAACTCTTAGGATTTAAAAGAGAAGAGATTGTAAAAATATCTGCTAAAACAGGAGAAGGTATTGAGTCACTCTTGGATACCATTATTAATACCTGCCCTCCTCCTAAAGGAGAGAGTGATAAACCTCTTAAATCATTAATCTTTGACTCATTCTACGATGAGCATAGAGGTGTAGTTATCGCTATCAGAGTCTTTGATGGGAAAGTAGAATATATTACTAACAGAGTTAAAGAACTATACATATTACAAAAGAAGCAATCTTTTAAACCCACAGAGATAGGTATCTTTACACCTACCCTAGAAGAGACAGGGTATATTAATACAGGTGAGGTTGGATATATATCAACTGGATTCAAAGATATCAGTATGTTTACTGTTGGAGACACCATATCAGACAGTAAAGATACTAAACCTTTAGAAGGATACAAAGTACCTAAACCGAATGTATTTGCTACATTTTTCCCAACTACAACAGAACAGTATGAACCCTTAAAGATTGGGTTAAACAAACTAAGTATGAATGACGCTTCTCTCTCCTTCTCTGACCAGAGATCTGCTTTACTCGGTTCTGGTTTTAGATGTGGATTCCTAGGATTACTACATATGGAGATAATTCAAGAGAGATTAGAGAGAGAATATGATATAGATTTAATAATAACAGCACCTACTGTAGAGTATAAAATAACAAAACGAGACAATACAGAATTAATAATACAAACTCCTTCTGAATTGCCTAATCCTGAAGAGATAGAAGAGATAAAAGAACCCATTGTAAGACTACAAATAATGACACCTGATAGATACATAGGTCCTTTAATGGAGTTATGCCAATACAAAAGAGGAGTATATGTAAATACTAAATATCTGACTGAATCTTCTGACAATATGCAATTAAAAGATCAATACATTATTCTTAATTACGATATACCTCTTGCATCTTTGGTATCTAACTTCTTTGACCTATTAAAAAACAGGTCTAATGGATATGCTTCTATGGAGTATGAACTAATTGATTTCTTCCCTGTTGATTTAGTAAAAGTATCAGTATTAGTAAACCACGAGGAGATACCTGCATTAAGTTTTCTTGAAACGAGAGAGTTGGCACAATCAAAAGCTTCTAAATTACTAAAAGTAATGAAGAAAGAGATACCTAGACAACAGTTTCCAGTACCTTTACAAGCAGCAATAGGAGGTAAAATAATTGCAAGAGAGGATGTAAAAGGATACAGGAAAGATGTTACTGCAAAACTGTATGGAGGAGACTATACAAGACGATTAAAACTACTAGAGAAACAGAAGAAAGGTAAAAAGAGATTAAAACAGATAGGAGAAGTTGTAATACCTCAAGAAGCTTTCCTTAGTATATTAAAAACATAATGATTGAGAAAATAGTACTACAAAATTTTAGGAAATTTAAAAATCAAACATTCGAATTCAAGAAAAACATAGTTGTTCTTTATGGAGCTAATGCTCAAGGTAAAAGCTCTGTTTTAGAGGCTCTCTACTTAATTAACTCAGGTGTTTCACCGTGGGCATCTATGAATGAATATGTAAATATTGAACAGAATTCACAGATTCATACTAGGATAGAAACAATAGAGAATGAGAAGTCATATGTTTACTATAGAGATGAAAAGAAAAGGATATACAAGATAAATGGTAAAAATGTTAAACCTCAGACATTTTTTAACAAAAGAGCAGCTACCATATTCAATCCTGAAAAAATCGACTTACTAATGATCTCTCCTCAACAGAGGAGAGAATTTCTAGACGATACAATATCAAAATATGATTATGAGTATTCTACCCTATTAAAAGATTTTAAAAAGATACTTAGACAAAGGAATGCATACTTAAAGAAACTATCAAAACTCTTCTATGAACAAGGAATAGTGGCTATAAATGACCCACAATTAAACTTCTGGACAGAACACTTCTGTTTAGTCTCAGCATACATATTAAAAAAGAGAGTCTTGTTAACAAGAGAACTCTCTGTAAAAGAATACAGTATTAAATACAGGAGCAATATATTCTTTGATGGAAGAAAAATATCTAATACTGAGTATTTAAAAGAGTGTATAGAAGAGAAACTAGAACAGAGTAAAAAAAGAGATATCGCTACCGGATATACTAATGTAGGACCTCATAGAGATGACTGGGATATTTTTAAAGAGAGAGATATTAGAAAATTCGGCTCTAGAGGAGAGAAAAGATTAGCCATTGGTAAGTTAGTATTCCAAACTCAAGATATTGTCTTTAACAAAACTTCTCACTACCCAATACTACTCTTAGATGATATAGCATCAGAACTAGATATACTTAATACAAAGAAAATCTTTGATAAAGAGCTACTGAATAAACAACAATCTTTTATCACAGTAATAGATTACAACTCTCTACCGAAAGATATTCTCAAAAATGCCCAGCTAATCGAGCTTAATGGCTCATAGGCTCTACTTACTCCACTATTATGTCTAATTCTGATAAACTTAATAGATATGAGACAACATCCAATACCACAAAATGTACTTGATGTTGAGTTTAAGCTTTTTACTAAGTTCACACTTAAGGAGTTTACATACATTGCAATAGGAACTACCATAGGAGGAGTATTCCTCTACTTTACTTCCAAAGGAAGTATCCCTGGTATAATTGGAATCCCAATTTTTATCATCTCCTCTGGCATAGGAACCTTCTTTGGATTAGTTCCAATTAATGATCAACCTGCAGACAAGTTTATCATCAATTACTTCAACGCTATATACAGACCTACACAGATGGTGTGGTTAAATGAACAATTAAAAGAACAGAGAGCAAAACCTATTGTAATAAAGCAGGAGGAGGAAAAAGGGAAGATATTTGGTTCTACAAAGGTAGCTCCTCCTAAACTCCAAATTTACCAAGAAGAACCTGGAGATGATATCTTAAATACAGATACAAAAGATAGTACTTCTAAAAAAGAGGATGAGGCTTTAGTGCAAGATGAAGAAAACTTAAGATTAGTTGTTCCTAAACCAACAGATGACACAGATAATGAGATACGTATTAACAAAGAGAATATCTCTAAATATCAGTTTGATGTAAAAAGTGTAGATAGATTACCTGGGAATATAAATATATGGTTGGTAAATCAAGATAATATACCTGTACCTAATGTAAATACATATTTAAAAAACAAAGATGATAAAATAATTTATGCTAATAAGACAGGTCCTAACGGTTACTTTTTAACAAGCCAAATC
>MTBK01069704.1_pt1 | contig 30721 bp, 29 predicted proteins | sample 1535981 | NCBI WGS metagenome assembly MTBK01 (sample SAMN06109225, study PRJNA356200) | anaerobic digester metagenome | isolation source: biogas reactors fed with pig manure or primary and secondary sludge | place: Spain | collected 2016-06-30
GCTTTAGGTCTTTACGTACTCACTCAGATGTAGTTGTGAAAAAGCAGAAAGATACGCAGAGCAGAGGTGAAAGTGCATTTGCATGTGTACACCACTTGGAGGTGCATTTTAAATGAAAAAATCTTGGCAAGCATTGCTGGGCGGCGTTTTGTTTTATTCTGTTTCCTCACTCCTGGTAAAAGCCACTGCTTCGCCTCCTGCGACCATAGCGTTTTACAGGGTTTTCATTGCTACCCTGGTGGTTACGCCTTTTTGGGCTAAAGATTTCTTTCTTTGGTGGCGACACAATTTTTCTCTACCTCTAATTGTGGCAACTTTGGGATTGACTTTGGATTTTGTACTTTGGTTCTATTCACTCCGTTTTACTACGGTGGCTCATGCTACTTTTATTGTGAACATGGCACCTCTGTGGGTGGGTGTGATGAGCACCGTGTTCTTAAAGGAGCCCATGAGTAACAAAGGGTGGTTGGGTATTGCTTTAGGTGTTTCAGGAGCCGCAGTGATGACTCTGCAGCCTTCGGCTATTCAGATCCATGTTGGTGATCTCATGGCTTTGGGAGCCAGCTTTGGTTTGGCCCTTTATGTCACTATGACCCGCATGAGCAGTAGGAGTATGAGCAGTAGTTCTGTTCTCACCTACAGCCTCTTCTTTTTCACTTCCATGTGGCTTGCTCTTGCTGTGCTTCTGCTTGGGCAGGGTTTTCTTCTGCAGCGCCATGATGTCCCCTTTGTTTTGGCTTTAGCTCTGGGACCTCAACTGGGTGGTAATACTCTGATAAACTATGCCTTAAGTAACTTGCCTGCTTCTGTAGTTTCTGTGGCACTTCTTGGGGAACCTGTCATTGCCACAGTGGCGTCTAGTTTCTTGTTCGGTGAGACGCTTTCATGGCAGATTGCATTGGGTGGTGCATTGATTTGTTTGGGCCTATATGCTACTACGACGGCCGTTGCAAAAGCCTAAAGTACTAATGCTAAATGCATTATGATTTCGCTTCTCAGAGTGTTATTCGCATAAGCGTTTTATGTGAGTTTTATGTTAAAATTAACTTGGTTTTAGAAAGCCAATTGTGTAAAATGTAACTGTTTGGAGGTGACCATATGTCAACAGAATCTCTTAACCCATTGGTCAATGCGCAAAAACAGATTAAGGCTGCTTGCGACCTATTGGGTTTGGACCCTGCGGTCTATGAAATGTTAAAAGAGCCTATGCGTGTCATGGAGGTCTCCATTCCTGTTAGGATGGACGATGGCAGCTTAAGAGTGTTCAAAGGCTGGAGGTCCCAGCACAATGATGCTTTGGGCCCCACAAAAGGCGGTATAAGGTTTCACCAGAATGTTAACTTGGACGAAGTAAAGGCTTTGTCCATGTGGATGACGTTCAAGTGTGGAGTCTTGAGTCTGCCCTACGGTGGCGGTAAGGGTGGAGTGTGTGTTGATCCTACAAAGCTTTCAAAGAGAGAATTGGAGCAGCTCAGCCGTGGGTACATTAGAGCCATTGCAACCATAGTGGGTCCTGAGCTGGACATCCCAGCACCAGACGTGGGTACCAACGCCGAGATCATGGGTTGGATGGTAGACGAATACAGCAAGATAATGGGGCATAACAGCTTTGGTGTGATAACGGGTAAGCCCCTCATACTTGGCGGTTCAAAGGGACGCACTGATGCCACTGGTTATGGTGTGGCTTTAACTGCAAGAGAAGGCGCAAAACGTTTGGGCATGGACTTTAACAAGTGCACAGTGGCTCTGCAGGGCTTCGGCAATGTGGGTAGCTACAGTGGACTTTACCTGCACCGCTTAGGCGGAAAGGTAGTCGCTGTCACCGACGTATTCGGAGGCATTTACAACAAAGACGGTATCGATGTAGAAAAACTCATGGAGCATGTGAAGAAGACTGGCTCCGTTGTGAACTTCCCTGGCACCACGTCCATTAATAATGAACAATTGCTCAGCCTGGATGTTGACATATTGGCGCTATGTGCTCTTGAGAACCAGATCACAGCTGATAACGCCGATAGCATAAAGGCAAAGATGATCGTGGAAGGGGCTAACGGCCCAGTTACTCCTGAAGCAGACAAGATTTTGGACAGCAAGGGCATCTTCGTGTGCCCGGACATTTTGACCAATGCTGGTGGAGTCATGGTTTCTTACTTTGAGTGGGTACAGAACCTGACGAATCTGTATTGGACTGAAGAAGAAGTAAAGCAGCGCCAGGAAGAGGGCATGGTTGATGCCTTCAAGGCTGTTTACGACCTGGCACAGCAGTACAAAGTGAACATGCGTACGGCTGCTTACATGATCTCCATCAAGCGCGTTTACGAGGCCATGAAAGCAAGAGGTTGGGTGTAATCAATACATAGCCCAATAGCGGTCGTACCGCACAAGCGTACTAGAAGCAAACATACTTCTTAAAAGAGATCTTTTCTCTCTCCTCAGAAGGGCGGCTTCCAGGTAAGGAAAGCCGCCCTTCTGTTTTTTGAAGCAAAGAGCATTACTTGGCCATTGTGCATGGGTGCCTCGGTGCGGTTTAAAATAAGCTATAAAGCAAAAGGAGGATGAGTACTTTGGATTTTATCGACTTAAGGTCAGACACGGTAACGCTTCCCACGGAAGAAATGAGGCGTGCCATGGCTGAAGCAGAAGTGGGCGATGATGTTTACGGTGAGGACCCCACCATTCAGGAATTAGAAAGCTTGGCTGCAAAGATCCTGGGTAAGGAAGCAGCTTTATTTGTTCCTTCAGGAACCATGGGTAACCAGGTTAGCGTGATGACTCACACTCAGCGAGGGGACGAAGTCATCATGGAAGCTGAGAGTCACGTCTATTACTATGAAGTGGGAGCCATGGCTGTATTGAGCGGTGTTCAGGCTCGCCCCGTACCCGGCAAGCGTGGTGTCATGGACCCCGATGATGTGAGAAGAGCCATCAGGGAACGTGGCAACATTCACTTCCCGAGAACGTCCTTGGTTGTTTTGGAAAACACCCATAATCGTGGCGGTGGCAAAGTACTCCCCCTGGATAACGTGAAAGCCATTTCTGATATCGCCCATAGCAACGGCCTTAGCGTGCACATGGATGGAGCACGCATTTTCAATGCCCAGGTTGCCAGTGGTATACCAGCCAGTGAATATGCAAAATACGCTGATTCCGTCATGTTCTGCCTGTCCAAGGGTTTGTGTGCACCTGTGGGTTCCATGGTGGTTGGGAGCAAGGACTTTATCGACAGAGCTAGAAAAAATAGGAAAATGCTTGGCGGTGGTATGCGTCAGGCTGGGATACTGGCTGCTGCTGGCATCATTGCACTAACAAAGATGGTTGATCGTTTGCAGGAAGACCACGATAACGCAAAACTGCTGGCAGTGAAACTGCAGGAACTTGGCTACGGTGTCAATCCTGAAGAAGTGGAAACTAACATGGTTGTGGTGGACGTGACACCCACTGGCAAAGACGTTCATACTGTGGAAAAAGAGCTCAAAACACGAGGCGTACTTGCGAATGCCAACAGTCCTAAAACGCTGCGCTTAGTGACTCACTACGGGATAACCAGCGACGACGCGATAAAAGCTGTGGAGGTTTTCGCCGACATTATTAGGCAGTGATCCAGAAAAGAACTGTGCTTTGACTTGTTTTTGTGCTAAGGAGTTATTGTCCTGTAATCTTGCTTATTTAAGTGCCTAGAAAGTGCGAGGGGATAGAAACCATGTCTATTTTTCTGGGCGGGTCCTACCTTGTTACCGTGCTTTAAGCATCCTGAGCCACTTTGGCTCGTAATACAGAGCGAAATACGGCACGGCTTTGCTTCCAAAAGATAACTTGAAGTTGGCAAGGCGCGGCAAGTTAATAGCGCACCAATCAAAATACGAGTAGCCTTCCTTCTTAAGCTTCTCCAAAATGGTGAACATGAGCAGCGGTGAAGCGCCCAGCGAAAGCCCTTCATGGGTGTTTCCAGAAACATAGTAGTAAGCGCATTTGCCTTGCAATAATATGGCTGCAAACCCCACCAGTCGTCCGTCATCTTTCTTTGCTGTGTAAATCCTAATTTTTTCTCCCAGTTCCGGAAGTGCCATGAAGAAATCTTTTGAGTAAGGTGGTTCAATGGATTTACGGTCGAAAGTGCTTATGTAAATATCCCAAAGAGGTTCCATGTCGCGGGTCTCTTCCACTGCTATGTTCTCTCTCTGTGCCTTGTAGATGATGTTACGTTGTTTCTGCTCCACTTTCATGATGTCGAAATCTTTTAGGTCGCTCAGAGCAGTGTACAGCACCTGCATTCCAAAACCTTCTCTTTGGAAGCCACGCACGTCCTGAAAAAAGCTTGTAGCCGATATGTAGTGGATAACAGAAAAGTTCTTCTTCAAGTACTCGCCCAAGGCGATCTGAGCGTCCAGAAGGGTGCGATGGCTTAGTTTATCATAAATTAGGGGCATGTAAGTCATGGGCGGTGCAGGCCTTATGTGCCTTCCTACTTTTCTCAGTGCGGCACCCATAAATATGTTCCCAGATGAGACCACCGATAAGGTGAAACTTTGTCCGTCATAACAAGTGTCCACCAACTTTAAAAAGGAGCTGGTGGCGAATGGCGACGGACATTCAAGCTTTTCCACAAACTGATCCCATTTCGGGTGATTCTGAACAATTTCGAACTTTGCCATGCCAGTTATAAGTTTAGCAAAGAACAAAGATTCACCAAATGGATTATTCTTGCTCGATTGTCTTTACTTAGTCCTTGGCGCCGTTTATGGCAACATGAATTCTTCATGTTTGGCGCCTTCCGATATGCAGAACGTATACCACTTAGTGCAGCGCATCTATTTCACACGTTCAGTAAAACTATTCCTCTATGTAGTGGTAGTGCCACATTGTAAATGGTTAGGTTCTCCTCTTTGTACATCCATTGGGGTGCATAGTGACAGTGTCCATGGATCACAGTAATGGGAAGGTCTAAAAGGCTTTGGAGAAGTTTTTCTGAGGTGAGTTGCAGTGGATTAGGTACTGGGTCAATGGTGTATGTGCCCACAGCATAATGGGTCAGCAATATGGAATTAGGGTGCTTTGAAGCGAAGGTTTCGATCTTTTCCATGCGATTTTCGTAAATCTTGGTGATACCTGGTACGGCTTTGCTTTGCCAAGCCGTGGGCTCATCAAGTACTCCCGTAGTACCGAAAATGTCAACGCCTTTTACCTGTACTTGTTCATCGTCAAGCCAGATTATGTCAGAGTATTCCCTTTTTAGTTTTCTTTTCGTGTTCTCAAATTCTTCGTTGCCAAATATGGCGACCACGGGAACGTCTTCCCAGTTCTGACGGACTTCTTCATGGATCAGGTCAAAAGCGCCTGCGGCGCCTCTTAGAACCAAATCACCCGCAAGTAGAAACAAATCTGGCACAGGCAAGTTTCTTATGCTGTCAATGAAAAGCCTGATGTATTTGGGACTGTGTATGTCTGAACTGGCTGCTATGAGCATGTCCTTTTAATTATAGGATTAACTGTGTTAACGTAGCATTCTCTACCTTGATTTAAAATTAGAAACATTCAAGAGCTAAGCTGGTGATGCCGAATCATGAATGAGAAGTGGTTAGATCGTCTTTACAGGACATTTCCTGCACTCAGTTACAGGAACTTTAGACTTTTTTGGTTTGGTCAAGCGGTTTCTCTTATTGGCACTTGGATTCAAAATGTGGGACAAGGCTGGCTGGTGTTGGAACTAACTAACAATTCTGCTTACATGCTGGGGATTGTCACCATGTTGCAAACTCTTCCAGTGCTGCTCTTTTCGTTGGTTGCTGGAGCTTTCGTGGAGCGTTTCCCGAAGCGAAATGTCTTACTAGTGACTCAGACCTGTTTTGGTGTTTTGGCAGCTATCTTGGCTACACTTACTCTATTGGGCATAGTTAAATACTGGCATGTACTTGTTCTCGCTACACTTCTGGGACTCACCAATACTTTTGACATGCCTGCTCGTCAGTCTTTGTACGCTGAAATAGTGGACAAGAAGGACTTGACCTCAGCCATTTCCATGAACTCCATGATATTTAATTTGGCTCGCATTGTGGGACCAAGCGTGGCGGCTTTTCTCATCGCCGCCCTGGGTATAGCCATATGCTTTTATCTGAATGCATTGAGCTTTGTAGCTGTCATTGCGGGGCTCTACATGATGGACATTTCACACATACATTTGCAGCCATCAAAACGCAGTGCATGGAAAGATGTTTTAGCTGGATTAAAGTACGTTCGCAAGAGACCTTCTATCATGTTTCCCCTGATTATGATGGGTACTCTTAGCTTGCTTGCCATGAACTTTAACATATTGGTGCCCACATTGGCCAAAGTACAGTTGAATATAGGCGTGACTGGTTACGGCACCTTAATGACTTTCATGGGATTGGGTGCTTTTCTCATTTCCTTGTATTTGTCCGCCACAGGATCTCGCGGAGGAACAAACCGCATCTATTGGTTCGGGGCCTACGGTCTAAGCTTGTCCTTAGTTGCCTTGTCTGTAAGCAGGAGTGTGTTCTTAGCAGAACTGTTTTTGTTTCTGGCAGGTATTTGTATGCAAGCATTTAACACTTTGTCCAACACGGCCATACAGATAAACAGCGAAGATGAGTTTCGTGGTAGGGTAATGAGCTTGTACTCCCTCATGTTTGTTGGAGTTGCTCCTTTTGGCAGTTACTTTTCAGGGTGGGTTACTCAAAACCTTGGAGTGGATTGGGCGTTCGGCATCAGCGGTGTGCTTAGTTTGGTGCTCATTATGGTAATATCAATTGTCTGGTCGGTTTCTTTGAAGCGTCAACCGACTTAGGTGGGGGGACAAGCTTCAGCGTACTAAAAGCAAGAAAGGAGGAGATTTGTCATGGATGAAATAGAAATTGTGGAAATGGGCGAGGTCAAACGTATTGCGCTGATTGCACATGACAACAGGAAACAAGATCTGCTGGACTGGGCATCTTACAACGTTGAAACCCTTAGAAAGCACAAACTGTATGCCACTTGGGGAACAGGCACGCTTCTCGAGGAGGAACTGGGTTTGGAAATAACCAAGTTCAAGCCAGGGCCCTTGGGCGGCGATCAGGAAGTGGGCTCACTCATAGCGAATAATGGTGTGGACATACTTGTTTTCTTCTGGGATCCCTTAGAGCCCATGCCTCACGACCCAGACGTTAAAGCTTTGCTTAGGATCGCTGTAGTCTGGAACGTGGTGGTAGTTTCAGATAAAGCCACTGCTGACTTTGTGGTTTCTTCGCCCTTTTTTCAAAAGAGATATCCGCGCTTGGTGCGCAAATACGAGTACTAGGGCAAAAGCCCTAGTACTCTGTGTTTTTCCACTATGGCATCAGCCAGTTTATCCAGTGCTTCATAGTCAGCTTGCGTGGGAAGACCCTTTACCATCACGGGCTCAAAGAAGTCGGCTTTTATGCCACTAAACAGTGATTTGACTGTTTCAAGAGTTTTGCCACCCCAACCGTAAGAACCGATGAAACCGTATGCCTTTGCCTTGGGCCTGAGTATGCTTACCCAGTAAGCTACCAGTTCAGCCATGGGGTGCATATTCGTAAGGATGGTGGGCGCTGCCAATATAATGGTAGCTGCATCCACTGTTGCCATGGTTAGCTCACCTAAGTCCACTTTTGAGATATCATAGGGTTCCACTTCCACGCCTTTTTCAATGAGTACGTTACTGAGGTATTCCACCATGGCTTGAGTACTGCCGTGCATGCTAATCCAGGGCATCAGAACAATGTTCTTGGGCTGGTCAGAAATCCACTCTTCATAAGCTTCTACGATGAATTGTGGGTTTTGGTAAATGGGACCATGGCTTGGTGCAATCATATCTATGTCCAGTTTCTTGATTTTTTCTAAGTGCCCCTTTATCAGGTTTCTAAACGGAGACATGATTTCAGCGTAATATCTTTTTGCTCCCAAATAAACTAAGCGCTCATCTTCGATGAACAGGCTGGATGTGGCTAAATGTGAGCCCAAAAAGTCGCAAGTGAAAAGGAGTTTTCTTTCTGGTAAGTACGTCAGCATGGTTTCAGGCCAGTGCACCCATGGAGCAAATATGAACTGGAGCGTGAGTCCTCCCAGATCCAGCTTCTCTCCATCCTCAATGACTTGTATCTTTTCTTCAGGCACGTGTAAGTGTGTAAGTATGAGCTCTTTGGCTTTGCTGTTAGCGATCACTTTAGCATTTGGGTACTTTTCAAGCACCATGGGCAATGATCCGCTGTGGTCCTGTTCCACGTGTTGGATGATAACGTAGTCGATGGTTTTTATTTGTTCCAAATAAGCTTTCAAAACGTCCCACTTTGTGGGATCCACAGTATCGATGAGGGCAGTTTTTTCTTGCCCGGTTATTAAATAGGCGTTGTAACTTGTGCCTTGGGGCAGCGGGATTAAAGCGTCAAAGAGGCGCCTATCCCAATCTGGTGTGCCTACGAAGAACACATTATCGGTGACTTTTCTTGGATTCATTCAAATCACCTCCTCTGTGATTATACAATGCAGTTATGAGAAAATAATCTTAAGGAAGAGTTTAGTTTTCAGGTAGCCGGAGCGCATTTGGGTGTGTGTGCAGAATATGATTTTTGTGAATGATCGGTATTCAGAATAACAAGGGAGGTTGGGAATCATGAGAATAAACCGTGAAATGTTCAGAGAATACGATATTCGCGGAGTGGCTGATCAGGATTTAACAACTGAAGCAGCTTTTGGTATTGCCAGAGCTTTTGGCAAATACGCAAGGGAACGTGGTTACTTAGAAATGTTCGTGGGCGCTGACAATAGGAAGAGTTCACCGAAGCTAAGAGATGCGGTCATCGAAGGATTAACCAAGTCAGGCATTCACGTTTATGATCTGGGAACCGTTATAACGCCATTGTTCTACCATGCTTGTGTCACAAAACGTGTGGGTGCTGGCGTTATGGTGACGGCAAGTCATAATCCACCTCAATACAATGGATTCAAGCTGTTCTTGGGGGAAAGCACGCTTTATGGTGACCAAATTCAAGTAATTGCAGACATGGTGGAAAATGACGATTTTGTTGCCGGTGAAGGATGTGCTGAGCCCTACGACCACAAAGAGGATTATTTCAAGGACTTACTTGAAAGGATAGGCACCACTCTTCCCCTACATGTGGGTGTAGACTGCGGTAACGGTACTGCTTCCCTGTTTGCTCCGCAGTTGCTTGGGCGTGCGGGTGCACAGGTGGAGCCACTTTACTGCGATTCAGATCCCAATTTTCCTCATCACCAGCCAGACCCAGTGAAAGCAGAAAACATGCAAGATCTTAAGAAGTTAGTTCTGGATAAGAAGCTGGACTTAGGTTTGGGTTTCGATGGCGATGGCGACAGACTTGGTGTGGTGGATGACAAAGGAAACATACTTTTTGGAGACGTGCTCATGATTCTGTTTTGGCGTGAAATCCTAAGCAAGCGTGATCCCAAGACTGTAAAAGCCATTGTGGAAGTTAAATGTTCAGAGGCCTTGGTGGAAGAACTCAAAAGAATGGGTGCCGAAGTGGTCATGTACAAAACTGGCCACAGTCTTATAAAAGCAAAAATGAGAGAGTTGGGGAGTCCTTTTGCTGGTGAGATGTCCGGCCACATGTTCTTTGCCGATGAGTATTACGGTTACGATGATGCGCTTTATTCCGCTTTGCGACTCCTTAGGCTTATTAAAGAATCTGGGAAGAAGCTTTCTGATCTTGTCAGTACCATACCCGTGTACCATGCCAGCCCTGAGATACGCTTGGAATTCAGCGATGAGAAAAAGTTCCAACTGGTGGAATTTGTGAAGAGTTACTTCGCCGGTAAAGGATACCCACTGGTGGATGTTGATGGAGTACGTGTCTACATAAAGAGCGGATGGGGATTGGTTCGTGCTTCTAACACTGGCCCTGAGATCATTGTCAGGTACGAAGCCAAGAACCCAGAGGACTTGGAAGCCATTCGTCAAGAGCTTGAAGAAGCCCTGGCCGCAGGAGGGTTTAAAACAACTCTTCCTTAGTGAATGTGAATTGATGAAACTTTCTACTGGTTTTGAACGTATATAAATACAGGTTAGCCAAGAGCCGATTAAACTCTCGGCGGAAAGGAGGGAGACAAGGATGAAAAAGTTACTCGCAATAGCAGCAGTCATAGTGCTTCTCGCTGCCATATTCCCAGCGGTAACATTGGCTGCTCAAGGAAATGGCGTTGGTTTAAAGTTAAACAATCGCATGACAACAGCAAGTGCACCACTTACTGCCACACCACTAAGTACTGAGCAGCTTGAGAAGGCTTACCAGATAGTTGCTTCAGCGCTTAGCACTACCACTACAAATCTCAAAAACTTGGAAGAGAAATATGACATTGGGTTAGGAGCAATAATCAAAGCTCAAGCTGTGGTCACTGCTACCACTGCTGTAACTTTAGACAAGGTTCTAAGCTACATGACGGAGCACAAGCTAATTGAAGGACTTAACTACTTTGGCGTGGATCTTGACAAGTTCAAAACTTCTCTGGAAACGCTAACGGACAAGATCACAGCTGAGCTGAAGAATGCTGGAATAAACATTCCAGGTCTACGCGGCTTGGGAAAAGGCCTTGGTTTAGGCAACAGGTGGAGTTACCGTAATACAGCTACCACCACACCTCTGAGTACTTTGCAACTGAGTAAAGTTTATCAAGTAGTTGCTTCGTCGCTCGGCACCAGCACTACAAATCTTGATAACCTGAGAGAGAAGTATGATGTTGGGTTAGTAGAAATAATCAAGGCTCAAGCTATTGTAACTTCTACTACAGGTGTAACGCTGGACCAGGTGCTCAGCTACACAACAGATTACACGTTGATACAGGCTCTAAGCAACTTTGGCGTGTCACAAGATAAATTTGAAACGGCGCTAAAAATGTTAACGGATAAAATCAGCGCTGAGCTGGAGAAACAGGGGCTACCCGTACCAGGTTGGCTAACCCACGCTCTTAAGAAGGACTTTGACAAAGGAAAAGGCCCTGGTTTTGAGAACCAAGGAAAGGGTCCTAGCTTTGAGAACCACAAAGGACGCTGTAAATAAGCAGTAACGATAAGTGCAGCCAAACAGAGCCTCCTTCTTAATGGGAGGCTCTGCTTGTTAATCTGAGACTGTTCAGCAGTACGAGTAATGCAGTGCCTTCGTCAGCCACAACGGCCAACGGCAGCGCTACGTAGCCCAAAAGGCTTGTAGTAAAGATGGCTACTTTTATTCCCAGGGACAACCCCACATTGGTTTTTACAGTACTTGTGTACGACTGGGCATAACTGGGCAAATTAACCAGCGGCGTTAATGTCCCGCTTAGTATGAAATCAGCGGTTTCTACAATGGTCTTAATCCGTCTATCTGGCAGTGCCACAGACACGTGAGCCTCAGAGAGCGCTAGGGCATCGTTAAGACCGTCTCCTACCATTAAGCAGTGTTCTCGCTTTTCAAGTTCTTTGACGAAGGCTTGTTTGCCCTCGGGCGTCATATTGGCGTAGTATTCATCGACTTTCAGTTGTCTTGCCAGGGTTTCCACTTTCTCGTGCTGATCTCCACTTAGTATGATTATTTTGTAACCCTGATCTTTAAGACGCTGTATAACCCAAGGGGCCTCATCACGGAGTTCTTCTTCAACCTTAAAAAACCCAACATCCATTCCATCAACTTTCACCTGCAGCAGGTCTTTCATTGTTAGCTCCACTTGATGGTTTTCTATCTCTCCGGTAATGACATTTCCATTTTGTCTAACTTTTGCTTCTTTCAAAACAATGTTCTTTTCTGCAGCATAAGCAACGATAGCGTCAGCTACAGGATGCTTAAAGTAGGATTCCACTGAAGCAACCAAGGCTAAATGTTCATCGCTTATTTGAGCTTCGGTGATCTTCATGCGGCCTGTGGTAATGGTTCCGGTTTTATCGAAAATCACCGTTCCCACTTGTGGAAGCTTCTCCAAGGCATCAGTGTTTCTAACCAGTACGCCCTGGCGTGCCAGCGTAGAAACAGCCGCTGACACAGCTGAAGGTGAAGCCAGCAGTAGAGAACAAGGACAAGCAATGAGAAGTAAAACTGAACTACGATAAACAGCCACAGAAAACGCGTTTCCAGACAATAAGCCGAACAAGAAAACCGCCACAGCGCTTATGAGTACCAAAGGCGAATACACGTTTGTAAAACGCTCCATCCAAGATCTAAAAGCACTCTTTCTACTTAACGTTTGAGCGATGGTTTTCTGTACTTGTGCTAGGTTGCTTTCCTGCAGGGGTCTTAATACTTCTGCATCACAAGGAGTAAGCAGCTTTGATCCTGACAGTACCATGTCACCTGGTTCATGGTTTACAGGTGCACTTTCACCAGTTATGACGCTTTCATCGACTAAGGCAGGAGAAAGCAAGACGACGTCCACTGGTACCGTATCGCCTGCTGTGAAGCGAATGTGGTCTCCAGCTTTAAGTTGTTCCACCTCTACCGCTACGAGTTGCTGTTCTTTTATCAGCATGGCGCTGTCAGGTATGTCAGTTAATATGCTTCTTAATCCCTCTTGTGCTTTCTTTTTCACAGACTCTTCTATGATCTCGGCTAAGGCATACAGGTTAAAAACCATGGCTGCTTCCACATAAGCACCGGCTATGAACCCTCCAGTTCCGCCTAAAAGCATAAGTAGGTTTTCATCGAAAATGTCCAGCACACCCACACTTAAGTTGTGAACCAGCTCGTGCACACGTGGATAGCCGTTTATTATGGAGCTCACAACCAAAAAAGTAATACCCACAGGTGGGCTAAGGCGAATGGCAGCAAAACCGATTGCAAACAAAACAAGACCTGAAATAGTAATAAAACGTTCTGTTCTTTCTTCGTGCTCCTCGTGGTACAAGCCGGCCTGCGAAAGTAGCCTCTTTATTTGGATTAGTTGTTCCTCATCAGCTTCCACACTTATGATGCCTGTGGGCACGTCAATAACCAGATCTCGGGCTAGGTTTTTCTTCTTTATTTCTTCTTCAATGTGAACAGCACACTTTGGGCACTTGAGCTGAGTTGCAGTGAGGGTTGTCCTCACTCTATTTCACCTCCTGGATGTGGCTTATGGCCATTTTCAGTACGGAGCTCACATGATCGTCGTCTAATTCATACACTCTGTACTTGCCTTTGCGTTCAACTTTTACCACGCGCCTTCCGCGAAGTAGCGAAAGATGATGGGATACAGCTGAAGCGGAAAGTCCTGTGAGTTCGGCTATGCTGGACACAGGCAGGGATTTGTCGTGCAAAGCAAGTAGTATCTTGATGCGGGACGTATCACCGAAAATATCAAAGAAGTCAGCCAAATTGCAGACAAGCATCTCATCTTTTAACAATTGCTCATTTGAATAATCGCTCATATGTCATCACCATTTGTATTTTACCACGGAACTCTTTTGGTGAATTCTCAATTGGTTATAGTCATGCTAATTAACCTCCACAATGGTAAACTTAAGAGCAAGTAGGGAGGTGCGATGAGTATGTCTCAACGTAAGAATAAGATCGGCAGGGGTACCCTCATATTGTCACTTACAAGTTTCTTGTTCTTTCTTGTTTTGGCAATATGGGCTTTTTCTCAACATGGAACATGGGGGCTTTACAATTGGAACCACGACTACAGACGCTTACTGAATATCATTATCGGGCTTGGTTTTCTGGTGCCAGCGGTGGCGCTTATTCTCTGGCTCCTACGGGGCGTTGTAAGCCGTACTTGGTTCAAAGTAGGGTCATGGATACTTAACATTGTGTCCGTTGTGGTGATCGTTGTTTGCATTGGTATTGTTTTTTACGTAGTAGTGCCCGCGTATTCTCTCCTTAGTAGTACTGAGCCAAAACTGTTGGTGGAGCCCAGCACAGGTATCTATGGCATACCCAATCTGTATGTGTATTTTCGCACGGAAACGCCAACAGTTGTGGTTGGTGCCTGGGGCACGGGAGACAACCTACAAGGTTTTGGCGATTCTAAGCCTGTGAAGGAACATCTCTTTCACTTTACGGATCTCCAGCCAGGAACGGAGTATCATTACGTAATTGATAACAGGATGGGCCTAACCTTTAGTACGCCACCTTTGGCAAAAACGGGTACGTTGGTGACGTTTGCTGTGGCATCTGATTTTCACTATGGAGGTTCTGATGCTAATAGCGATGAGCGAACGCAGATACTACGTAACATCAGCGAAGACCCAAATGTGAACCTGTTTTTTATGAACGGCGACATTGTGGACTTGGGCATGGTTAACGGCTACTGGAGCGAGTTTTTCTCTGATGTAAGTGAGAACATGACTAAACCTGTTGCCCTGGTCTTGGGAAACCATGACACTCTCATAGGAGGCTTGTATCACTTTAGGAATTACTTCTACGGTGCTGACGGAGTCAAAATAGACAGCGGAAACGAACTTTATCACAGAATAGATGTGGGAAACGTGCATTTCCTTGTGCTGGAAGTTCTCTGGGGTACTGAGGAATTTACTCCAGAGCAGAAAAAATGGCTGGAGGACCAGCTGAGTTCCATACCTCAGGAAGACTGGGTCATACCAATTTCACACTGCTTCTATTATTCTTCAGGAGACGTAGAAACCGGACGTGTTTGGGCTGACCACGAAGACACCACCAGACTGATCTCGCCACTTTTTGAGAAATACAATGTGGATTTGGTCATATCAGGGCATAACCATCACATGGAGCTTCTGGAAAAGGATGGGGTAACCTACGTTCTGGACGGAGTAGCCGGTGGAAATACTACGGGCCCAAGGCCGATCAAGTCAGATTACTCCAAGTGGTTTTACGGTGATTCCAGGGGCTACTTGGAAGTCACAGTAAAGCAAAACGAAGCTGAGCTCTTGTTCAAAAACGTGGATGGTGAAGTAATTCAGCAGTTCACAATTACTCAGAACACTTAACTGATGAGCTTGGATTCCTGGTTAAGGAAAAGCTGGTATGGTAAAATAAAAAAGGAAAATTATCACATATTGGAAAGGGGTGTAGAGCATGTCCGTACGATTCATCACCAGGACCGCCATTCTTCTGGCCCTTACGGTTATATTCCAATCTTTTCGTGCCCCACAGCTAATTACGGGCACCTTAGTAAATGGCATGTTACTTATTTCTGCTGGATACGTGGGGATGTGGTCTGGTGTGATCATTGGCCTCTTTACCCCTGTTTTGGCTTTTCTTTTTGGCATAATGAAGTTCCCTCCCATGATTCCTTTTATCATGATTGGGAACGCTTTGTATGTGCTTGTATTCTCAGGGATGAGAAATAAACCAATTGGTATGGTTTTGGGCTCTCTGGTGAAGTTTTTGTGGCTTAGCGCTTCTGTGTATTACATGCTTCCGCTGTTTGGTGTGAAAGCTCCAGCTGCTTTGGTAGAGATGTTTACGTTCCCACAGCTGGCAACTGCTGTCATGGGAGGCGTTTTGGCGTTGCTGGTGCTGGGCCTACTTAAGAAATCATTAGTGGAATGAAGGAGTAACTGCATGAAGCTGTATGAAGTGAAAGAGATTCTTGATGCTGAGGTTTTGTCAGGCGAAGACAGATTGGATCAAGAGGTTTTTGGTGCCTGTGGTGCTGATTTGATGAGTGATGTTCTGGCTTGGAAAGGTGACAAAGGCGTTCTACTGACTGGCTTGACCAATCCTCAAGTAGTTCGCACTGCTGAAGTGGTGGGTGATGTGAAATGCATCGTATTTGTTCGAGGAAAGTGTCCCAGTCCAGAGACCGTCGAGCTGGCGAAGGAAGCCGGCATCGTGTTAATGAGATGCAAATACCCCATGTTTGTGGCATGCGGACTGCTGTTCTCGAGGGGTTTAGTTCCTGATGAATATGGAGAGATTAGCCGCATCCTATAGACTGGAATATGAAGTAAAAGCCAAAGACTATGTCAGGGGTGGCGAAGTTTCTAGTGCCTTGAGGGCCGTGTTAAAACAGCTTTCTTTGCCACCAGAGCTGGTTAGGCGCTGCTGTGTGGCTTGCTATGAGGCAGAGATGAACATCATCATACACTCCTTTGGTGGACGCTTGCGGGTGGACATATACCCTGACAGGCTGATCATGGTGGCTGAAGACAACGGTCCCGGTATTGAAGATTTGGAAAAAGCCATGGAGGAGGGATACAGCACTGCACCCGAAGAAGCCAGGGAAATGGGTTTCGGAGCTGGTATGGGCTTACCCAACATCAAGGCTAATACGGATCGCCTGGACATAACCACGGGTCCTGAAGGCACAAAACTGGTTATGGAGGTCCTGTTCTTTGGAAAAGATGGTCAATAACGCAGGTGTGTATTACCATTCTGTGACACTGGACGAAGAAAAATGTAAAGGATGCACAAACTGCATCAAGCGTTGTCCTGCTGAAGCTATCAGAGTCAGGAATGGTAAAGCACGCATCATCGATCGCTTGTGTATTGACTGCGGTGAATGTATCAGAGCCTGCCCTAATCATGCAAAAGTGGCAGTGACAGATAGTTGGGATCTCATGGAAAAATTCAAGTACCGCATAGCCTTGCCTGCTCCGTCACTTTATGGCCAGTTCAAGAATGTTGATGTGGACAGTATTCTCACAGCTCTTCTGGAGATCGGTTTCGACGATGTTTTTGAAGTAGCCTTAGGGGCTGACATCATTTCAAGATTGACACGTCAAGCGCTCATGGAAAACAGATTGCGACGACCCGTGATTTCTTCTTCCTGCCCAGCCGTGGTAAGACTAATTCAGATCCGTTTCCCCTCGCTTCTGGATAACGTGCTGGATTTATGTACGCCCATGGAGGCCGCTGCCACCCTGGCAAAAGACGAGGCAGTGAGAAAGACTGGCTTGAGACGCGAGGAGATCGGTGCTTTCTTTATCTCTCCCTGTGGTGCTAAGGTCACCAGCGTCAGAAAGCCCATTGGTACAGACAAGACTGATGTGGATGGCGTGTTCTCCCTGGCCAGTGTTTACAGCGCCATCGTGGATAAGGTAAAGAAAGTACATCCTTTGCCTTTAAGTAAGGCATCCATGGTGGGTGTGGGTTGGGCAAAATCCGGTGGGGAAGCTTCAGGAACACTGCTCGAAAACACCATTTACGTGGACGGCATACAGAATGTCATAAAGGTTTTGGAAGAAGTGGAATTGGGCAAAATGGAGGACTTGGATTTCCTCGAAGCCATGGCATGTGTGGGCGGGTGTGTGGGTGGTCCTCTCACCGTGGAAAACAATTTTGTGGCTCAGCAAAGAATTAAGAAACTCACAGAAAAATGGCAGAAAAACAAAAACAGTGGCGGCAAAGAGCCAGCCGAAGACGAATATCAGAAGAAATACGATTTGGGGCTGGAGCGAGTACGTTGGGAGAAACCTCTGGAGAGAAGTGACGCCATGGAGCTAAGTAGCGACATCGCTCAGGCACTAACCATGATGCAAAGAATCGATGAAGTTCTTGCCACATTACCTGGGTTGGACTGCGGTTCCTGTGGTGCGCCCACTTGTAAAACACTGGCTGAGGACATTGTCAAGGGATTAGCTACTGAATATGACTGCGTTTTCATTCTGAAAAACAGGATCAAGAATTTGGCTCAGGAGCTAAACACGCTAGCTGGAAAAATTCCACCTGTGATGGGTGAAGGAAAGGAGACTTAATTCGCGGTGGAAGTAAAAGTGAAGGTTAGGGATCTTCTGGACAAAGGATTCCAGGTCGTAGCTGGCCATGGGGGGTTGGAAAATTCCATTGAAGGCGTGTACATATGCGATCTTCTTAGCTGGGTCATGGCAAAGTCCAAACCCAAGAACGCGTGGATAACCATTCAAAGTCATGTGAACATTGTGGCTGTTGCACTGATGGTGGAGCAGAGCTGCATCATCGTTTCAGAAGGCGTCGAAGTGGAGAAGGAAGCAGTGGAAAGGGCAAATGAAGAAGGTATGCCCATTCTAAGTTTTTCTGGAACTTCCTACGAAGCAGCCATAAAACTGTATCATCTGCTTTCTAAATGAAACTCTATTACGACCTCCACATACACAGCGCACTTTCACCCTGCGGTTCTGATGATATGACCCCTAATAACATTGTGAACATGTGCGTTTTGAAAGGTCTGGACATAATTGCCGTTACCGATCACAACAGTGCCAGAAACGTGGAGGCCATAGCAAACTTGGGAGAGAGAAAAGGCCTTTTGGTGGTTCCCGGTATGGAGGTGCAAACCAAAGAAGAAGTTCACGTGCTTTGTTACTTTCATACTTTGGATCACTGTTACGATTTTCAAGCGAAGTGGGAAGAGTCTCTGCCAAAGGTGAAGAATCGTCCTGAGTACTTTGGTAACCAGCTTGTCATGGATGAAGACGACGAATTGGTCAGTGAATACCCTTACTTACTGTTGACTTCTTCCTCATTTGGTGTGGAAGATCTGTTTCGCCTCATGAAGCACCGTGGCATAGCAGTTTTCGCTCATGTGGATCGGTCTTCTTTCAGTGTTCTGTCGAACTTGGGTTTTATTCCTGAAATGGACGGTGTAAATGCTTTGGAAATCTCAAATGCGGTTAACCCTGAACAGTTTCTTATGAAGCATCCCGCTCTTGCAAATTACTGCATTCTGCAGTCCTCTGACGCCCATTACTTGGGCGACATCATGGAACGTGTGAACTACGTTGATTTGTCAAGCCCTTCTGTGGAAGAACTACTGAACCACCTAAGCGGTTTTGCGTGAAAGGTTTCTGAAAAGCCTTTTTAAACTCGTTATAGAATTCACGTAATGTGTTATAATGGTTTGGTGGAAAAATTGCTTAGTATTTTGCTAGTGTTCACCGAAAAAAGATTCAGCGAAAATAGCTTTTTTGGGAGGGAAGCAAATGGAACAACTTTATGAACTGTTTGGCATCGATAAGGTTGAAGAATTCAGGACGAAGCTCGACGAACTAAAAAAGGTGCCAGGTTCCATGATCTCCATTCTTAACGAGGCACAGGAAATCTTTGGTTACGTCCCATTTCAAGTACAAGAACTCATTTCGAAGGAAACTGGGGTTCCCTTAACGGAGATTTTTGGCATCGTGACCTTCTATTCGCGCTTTAGCATCGTTCCCGCTGGGAAGTACAAAATCAGCTTGTGCTTGGGGACCGCTTGCTATGTGAGGGGCAGTGGACAAATCCTAGAAAAGCTCAAAGAGAATTTGGGCATCAATGAGGGAGAGACCACTTCCGATGGTATGTTCTCATTAGAAGCCGCAAGGTGCTTGGGAGCTTGCGCATTAGCCCCGGTCATGATGATCAACGGAGAGGTCTATGGACGTCTTACGCCCGACGAAGCTGTAAAAGTAATACAAAGGATAAAGAAACAGGATCTCTCTCAGGCTGCCGCTGAGGTTGAGTAAAGCGGGAGGAGCATGAAGGAATTGGCTCTTTACGTACTGGATCTTGCACAGAACAGCGTTGTCGCAGGAGCAAAGCATATCACCATTGACATTACTGCTGACGTTAAAGCGGACCATTTATTAATCAGAATAGTAGATGACGGGAAGGGTATGAGCCCACACTTAGTGGAAAGAGTGACGGATCCCTTCTTTACCAGTAGGAAGGAACGCCGTTTCGGTCTGGGAATTCCATTTTTTAAGGATTTGGTTGAGCAGTGCGGAGGTACGCTTACCATCAAATCTAAAGAAGGGGAAGGGACGATTATCGAAGGAAAGCTGAAATTATCTAGTGTGGATCTTGTTCCCTTGGGTGATATGGGTTCTACCATTGTTTCGTTGCTTGTATCCAACCCAGAACTTAATCTGGTTTATCGTTTCACGTTAAATGATTACTCATTTACATTCGACTCTGCACAAATCAGAGAAGTTCTTCAAGGAGTAAACATTACAGAGCCTTCCGTACTCAATTGGATTAAAGATTACGTAAATGAGGGAAGCATTGAAATTCTTCCCAACATAAATATTTCCAAGAAAGAGGGGGCAAAAAAGGATTATGAAGCAGATTAAGACCTTAGAGGATCTGCAAAAAATCAGAGAAGAAGCCTTACGCAAGGTAAACATCAGAAGTGATCGTTCAGGAACAAGAATTACTGTGGGCATGGCAACTTGCGGCATTGCTGCTGGTGCCAGACCTGTGATGATGGCCATTTTGGATGAGTTGGAGAAGCGAAATGTGACGGGTGTTACCGTGGTAGAAACGGGCTGCATTGGACTCTGCAAGTTTGAACCCATCGTAGAAGTGTACGTACCTGGCCATGAGAAAGTTACTTACATAAAGATGGATCCTGATAAAGCTAGGCAAGTAGTTGTAGAACATGTCATAAATGGACATCCCATTAGGGAATGGACGTTGGAAAGCGCTGAACTGGAGTAAAGGTCGTTCTTGGAGGTGAAGAAGAATGCTTTATAGATCACACGTAATGGTATGTGGAGGCACGGGGTGCACTTCTTCTGGTTCCGATAATGTAGCTGCTGCTTTTGTCAATGAAATAAAGAAAGCAGGTTTAGACAAAGAGGTAGCAGTAATAAGAACTGGTTGTTTTGGTTTGTGCGAGTTGGGGCCGGTAGTCGTTATTTACCCAGAAGGTGTGTTTTACAGCAAAATGAAGCCAGAATATGTTCCCGAAATCGTTGAAGAACATTTGCTAAAAGGCAGACCAGTAACTAAGTACCTGTTTGGTGAAACAGTCACCGAAAAAGAAATAAAACCACTGGAAGAAACCACATTCTACAAAAAACAAATGCGTGTCGCTCTGAGGAACTGCGGCATCATCGATCCAGAAGATATTGAAGAAGCCATTGCCATGGGGGCATATGAGGCACTAGGCAAGGTCTTAACTACGATGACCCCTGAGCAAGTCATTGACGAAATGAAGAAGTCAGGTTTAAGGGGTAGAGGCGGCGGTGGATTCCCCACGGGATTGAAGTGGGAATTTGCTTACAAACAGAAAGAGACCCCCAAATACGTGGTGTGCAATGCTGACGAAGGTGACCCCGGTGCTTTCATGGACAGAAGTATCATGGAAGGTGATCCCCACAGTGTGCTGGAAGGCATGGCTATTGCGGGTTACGCCATTGGTGCTAACCACGGCGTCATTTATGTAAGAGCCGAGTACCCCTTGGCTGTAAAACGTCTTCAGATTGCCATAAAGCAGGCACGTGAATACGGCTTGTTGGGTGACAACATATTTGGAACCGACTTCAGCTTCGATGTGGAGATAAGGTTCGGAGCAGGCGCTTTCGTGTGCGGAGAAGAAACTGCCTTATTGAACTCTGTCATGGGTAGACGTGGTGAACCCAGGCCCAGACCTCCTTATCCGGCAGTTAAAGGGCTTTGGAATAAACCCACCATTATAAATAACGTAGAGACTTTTGCTAACGTTCCTGTCATCATAAGCAACGGTGCAGAGTGGTTCTCATCCATCGGTACTGAGAAATCCAAAGGGACTAAAGTGTTTGCCTTAACTGGAAAGGTGAACCGTACAGGACTCATTGAGGTTCCCATGGGTACCACTCTTAGGGAGATCATTTTTGACATTGGTGGCGGAATTCCTGACGGAAAAAGGTTTAAAGCCGTTCAAATAGGCGGTCCATCTGGTGGTTGCATACCTGAAGAACACTTGGACACCGTGATTGACTACGACTCACTTATTAGCTTGGGCGCAATGATGGGCTCGGGCGGACTGGTGGTCATGGACGAAGACACATGCATGGTTAACGTTGCAAAATTCTTCCTGGAATTCATCGTAGATGAATCTTGTGGAAAGTGTGCTCCATGCAGAATCGGTACAAAGAGAATGCTGGAAATCCTAGATAAGATTACGTCAGGTAAGGGAGAACCTGAAGATATCGATCGGCTAGAGAAGCTGGCTACAACCATTAAAGATACAGCACTGTGCGGTTTGGGACAGACGGCGCCTAACGCTGTTCTTTCCACGCTTAGGTACTTCAGAAATGAATATGAGGCTCACATCAACCAGAAGAAGTGTCCTGCTGGTGTATGCCAAGCATTGCTTTCCTATACCATCGTTGCTGACAAATGCAAAGGCTGTGGTTTGTGCGCAAGGAATTGCCCCGTGAATGCCATTTCAGGGGAACTTAAGCAGCCTCATGTGATTAATCAAGAAGCTTGCATCAAGTGCGGTACATGCTTTGAGAAGTGCCCATTTGGTGCCATTGTGAAACAGTAAAAGGAGGTCTGAAGCCGCATGGACAAGGTAACTGTGACCATAGATGGCATTACTCTAGAGGTTCCAAGTAACTACACCGTTTTGCAGGCTTGCCGAGAAGCAGGCATTGACATACCCACATTGTGTTATGCAGAAGTGATTAATGAGATTGGTTCCTGCCGCCTATGCGTGGTAGAGGTCGATGGCGTTAGGAATTTACCGGCATCTTGCATTTATCCGGTACAGAATGGTATGAACATTCGTACCAATACGCCCCGGGTCAGAGAAGCACGCAGAGTAAACCTGGAGCTAATTCTTTCCAATCATGACCGGAGTTGCCTCACCTGCATAAGAAATACCAAGTGTGAGCTACAGGATTTGGCAGAACGGTTTGGCATTACTGACATTGAATTCCAAGGCGAAAACGTAAACTACCCCTTGGATGATGCTTCGCCTGCCATTGTCAGGAATCCAAACAAGTGCGTCCTGTGCCGCAGGTGCATTGCAGAATGTCAGGAAGTACAGAATGTTTTTGCCATAGGTGCTGTGAACAGAGGTTTTGATACATTGGTTTCTGCACCTTTCTATGTGAGTCTGAATGATTCTCCTTGCATCAGTTGTGGACAATGCATAACCGCTTGTCCCACAGGAGCACTGTACGAAAAAGACCACATCCAGAGGGTTTACAGGGCCTTAGCTGACAAACGTAAGCATGTTGTGGTTCAAACAGCACCTGCAGTAAGAGTGGCTTTGGGTGAGGAATTTGGCATGCCTGTGGGCAGCATAGTCACTGGAAAAATGGTAGCTGCCCTGAGGCGATTGGGCTTTGAAGTGGTTTTCGATACAGACTTTGGTGCTGACCTTACCATCATGGAAGAAGGCTCTGAGCTCATTGAAAGGCTTAAATATGGTGGGAAGTTGCCCATGATTACTTCCTGCAGCCCGGGTTGGATTAACTTCTGTGAAAAGTACTATCCGGATTTCATGGAAAACTTGTCTACGTGCAAATCACCACACATGATGCTGGGTGCGTTAATCAAGACGTACTACGCTGAGAAGATGGGCTGGAACCCGGAAGATGTGTATGTGGTTTCAGTCATGCCCTGCACAGCAAAGAAGGTTGAAATTGAAAGGCCTGAAAATATGCACGATGGCTTGCAGGATGTTGACGCAGTCCTTACCACACGCGAACTAGCACGCATGATTAAGGAAGCTGGTATTGATTTCGTTAACTTGCCTGACGAGGAATTTGATCAGCCACTGGGCATGTCCACAGGTGCTGCAGTAATATTTGGTGCCACTGGTGGTGTCATGGAGGCAGCTTTGAGAACCGTAAGCGAAATTGTTGAAGGCAAACCGTTGGACAAGATTGACTTTGAAGAGGTCAGGGGCCTTGATGGCGTAAGAGAAGCTACCGTAACTGTGGACGGTCTGGATCTAAAGCTTGCCATTGTAAACGGAACTGGTAATGCAAAGAAGCTCTTGGACAAGATCAGAAGCGGTGAAGCCGAGTACCACTTTATTGAAATCATGGGTTGCCCTGGTGGTTGTATTACAGGCGGTGGACAGCCCATACACCATCCTAATGAAATGGCTGAAGTTAGAAAACTAAGAGCTGCCGCTATCTATCAAGCTGATAAGAATCTCCCTCTGCGAAAGTCCCATGAAAACCCAGCCATAAAGCAAATTTACGAGGAGTACCTTGGACATCCTTTGGGTGAGAAGTCTCACCACCTGCTCCATACGCACTATTCTTCGAAACCGCTTTACAAGGTGACCAGATAATACAAAAAAAGGGGCGAGAATTATTCTCGCCCCTTTTAAGGTTCCAACTGTGTAAAACGCTTAAGCCAGTATGAGATTGGCTATTAGTAGCATAACTAAAGCAGTTGCCCATCCCAAGGTCGTGGGTACAGACCATGTCATTATTTGCTCTTTAACATCTTCGACGCCCAATAACCTGTTGACAACCCAGAAGTAACTGTCGTTGAAGTACGAGAAAACCATTGCTCCTAAACATGCTGCCTGTGCTGCCAAGACAGGATTAACATTCATAGTAGCCAATATGGGAGCTGTGATGGAGGCTGAAGTAATCATCGCAACGGTGCCGCTTCCTTGGACAAGCCTTACCAAAGTAGCAACGAAGAACGGTAAAAGTATGGCCGGTAGACCAGTACCTGCGATGAGCTTCGCTACATAGTCACCTGCTCCGCTGTCTCTTAGTACTTGTCCCAGAGAGCCTCCAGCACCCGTGATTAAAATGATAATACCCGCTGAGGAAACGCCTTCTTCCATTAGCTTAATAACTTGTGTTCGATCCATTTTGGGAACCAGTGTATAGATGGCAATGATCAGCCCTATGCCCACGGCAATAACTGGACTACCAAAGAAAAGAATGTAATTTACTACTGGAGATGTAAGTTTCATGGCTGTTAGAACAGTGTTTAGCAGGATTAGTATTATTGGTACCACTATGGGGGCAAAAGAACTAAGAACTGATGGAAGTTCCTTTTGATCATTGTTTTCTACTTCTAGCTTTTGGATGTGTTCAGCTTCTTTCTTGTTTCTAGTCCAGCCCATACCGTCACTTGTGGGTATTTGGTATATGCGGTTACCTAGCCATTTGGCGTAAAGTACGCCCACAATGGTTATGGGGATAGCGAACACTAAGCCCCACAGAATCATCAAACCAACATCTACTTGAAAGATGCCTGCTACTCCTAATGGGCCTGGGGTCGGTGGTACTGCATGGTGAGTGGCTACCAAGCCTACTGCCAGCGCCACACCAATGGATATTACTGATTTCTTGGTGGTGCGAGAGAGCGCTTTAGCTATGGGTGAAAGGATTACGAACCCAGAATCACAAAAAATGGGTATGGAAACCACATAACCGGTTAGTGCCATAGCCAATTCTTCTCGACCCTTCCCGAAAATCTTCAAGAATGTATAGGCCATTCTTTGAGCTGCACCACTGATCTCTAAGATTCGCCCCATCATCACTCCAAAACCGATGACGATACCAATACTGGCTAATGTGCTACCAAAACCGTTGGTGATGGACTTAATCACGTCAGGTGGATTCATACCACCGATAATACCGGTCAACGAAGCTGAGATTATTAGGGCTAAGAAGGGATGGATCTTGGTTCGTAGAATGAGAAAGATGAGTACGGCGATCCCAACTACCAAACCGAAAATCATTTGAGGACCTGACATTCTTACACCTCCCAATAAGACTGAATGTATTTTTGCCTCCAGAGACTACTGGAGGTTGTTACCCTGACGAAAGCAAATCGTATTTGTAGACAGAAGCGTATGCTGCTGCCAACCTTATCGCTTCTTCCATACTGGTGCTTGTTGCTATGCCTTTGCCTGCTATGTCAAATGCGGTTCCGTGGTCCACAGAAGTTCTAAGAAAAGGTAGTCCCAAGGTTAGAGAAATAGTCCTCTCGAAATCGACCATTTTAGTGGCTATGTGTCCTTGATCATGGTACAGAGATAAAACAGCATCGTACTCGCCTTGTAATGCCTTGTAGAACACTGAATCGGCTGGTACGGGTCCCACTACGTTTAGCCCTTGTTCTTGTGCTTTCTTCACGGCAGGCTCAATTTCTTCCATTTCTTCTCGACCAAAGAGGCCGTGCTCCCCTGCGTGAGGATTCAGCGCAGCTACTGCAAGCTTGGGTTTCTCAATGCCAAGTGATTGCAGCGCTTTTATATCCATCGTTATATGCTCGTAGAGCTCTTTCTCTTTAATCGATTTGATTGCTTCCAATAGTGAAAGATGTCGAGTAAAAAAGAACACTCTTAAATTCTTCACTTGGAACATGGTAAGGGGATTCGATACACCGCATAAGTCAGCTAGCATTTCAGTGTGTCCAATGTAGGGTATGCCTGCCGCCTTCAAAGCTTCCTTATTTATGGGGGTAGTGGCTAGTGCGCTTACTTTATTATGAAGGGCCAGTTCTACACTTCTTTCAATAAACGAGTAAGCAAAAAGTCCTGCTTCCTTTTGAATCTTTCCGAATTCGATGTTTTCAATACCCGGGCAATCCAGTTCGATTAGATCCACAGTGCCATGTCGGTACAATCCTTCTTCTGGGTTATCTATTCTGTTTATTTCCAAAGCCACTCCTGATACTTTCATGGCTTTTTGTAGAGGAATCGAATGTCCGATGACCAGTGGTTTACATGTGTCGTAAATTTCCCGATCGTTCAAACTCTTCACCACAATTTCAGGACCTATGCCTGCTACATCTCCTAAAGGTATGGCAATAATCTTTCTCATGGGCTTACTCTCCCTTCATTAAGGACTCTAAGTAGTTGACAATGTCATAGAGTGCTTCCACATTTCCTACTAATCCACCCTTTGTAACCACGTTATAAAGACGATCATTCACTTTGGCAGTACCATGAACAGCCAAGGGAAGCACCTCTGACTCCACAGTGAACTCGTTTATTCCAAGTACGTCAAAGAAAGCAAGAGCCGTATCTCCTCCTGTGATATAGATGCCACTAAAAGGTTTGTCCTTTACGAATGTGTATGCTATTCGGCTTAATGTTTCATTTATGCGGTTTGATATTTCTTCTGGGTCACATTGTGCTTTAATTGAGTAGCTTTGAAGGTCCAGAACATCTGAAGCATCTCCTTTAGTGCTGATGCCCATTATTAGTCCGGGTTTGTAGTGTTGGATTAAAACTTCCAGAGCCTTTTTGATGGCTGCTTCCTCATTAGTTAAAATTTCAGGCACACTTATCTTACAAATGTAAGCTTCTTTTCGCTTTAGTAAATAGTTCAATTGAGCTGTGGTGAGTTCAGAAACACTACCAAGAATAAGAAAAATACCGTCTTGTTTCTGGAATCCCATCTTTTGTTCGATAAATGCGGCAGTGAAAGGACCTGGATCAACACAAATGATTTTCTCTTGGCTACTCAGAGCTGATGCGATGTTCTCTATGTCGTCGTCAGTTACTGCATCGAAAACAACGATGTCTTCTTTTACTTGGAAAAAAGCATCTGAAATAGCTTTTCTACCGCCAGCTACAATGTCCAGTGTAATGTTCGCAATACTTCTTTTCGTTTGAGAAGAAATCAGCTCTTTTACATTTGAAGACCTAATGGGGCATTTTGGATCTTTGGCCACTTCTGTGAGCTGAAGTGGGGTGCCATTTACCAATAAATACCCTCCCACACATACTCTTCCCGACTTTGGGTAAACAGGAACTACTGCAGCTCTGTAGCCTTCACCGGCAGCGTCAAGCACTGCGTCTATTTCAGCTCCTAAATTACCCCTCAACGTGCTATCAATTCTTTTAGCTACATATGGGGTGCTCTTAATGACCGTTTTAGTCGCTTCATAAACTCTTTTATAGGCTTCCTTAGGATCAATACTTCGAGAATTGGTGCTTATGGAGATTACTTCTGCATTAACCTGATCTATGTTGCTATTTGGCTTAAGCAACGTAGTTACTTTCAAGCCCTTTTTCTTTAGTAAAATACCGGTGGCATTAGCGCCGGTAAAATCATCTGCTATGATAGCTACTTCCAGCATACCTTTCACCCCTCAACCAAATCGTAATTGATGCCCACGCTGTCCATTTCTTGAACAAAGAATTCTTCTAAATGGTCGTCTGTAATAACTAGGTCAAATTGTTCCAAATGGCATATTTTGAACAGTGAGGAGCGACCGAATTTTGATGAGTCTGCAAGGAGAATGGACGTGTTGGCATTCTTTATGAATTTTCTCTTCAAGGACGCCTTTTCCAAGGTGGGTGTGGATAGGAAAAGGCCGTTATCCACGGCAGAAGTACCTATGAAGGCTTTGTCTACCGTTAAGGACTCTATCATTTCTTCAGCAAAAGAGCCAGTAACGGCTCCCACGTTAGTTTGGACAATGCCCCCGAGTATTATGAGTTTAATTGTTGGGCTTCTATAGAGTTCAAAAGCTATTCTTACGTCACTTGTTATAACGGTGAGGCGCATGTTCTGTATGTACCTTGCCAAAGCTAAGCATGTGGTTCCTGCATCCAGCAGTACAGATTCGTTTTCTTCTATTAGTGTTGCAGCACGTTCACCTATTCTGTTCTTTACTTCAGCATTAGAAACCATTTTTTCTTCAAGAGACAATTCATAGTTTATGTTTGGTGAAACAGCTCCTCCTCTTGTACGCAGGGCTAGTCCTTGCTGGGATAGTGCATCTAAATCTCTTCTTATGGTCATGGGAGAAACGTTTAGTTGTTGTGCGAGTTTGTTAACTTCGACCTTCCCTTCTTTCTTAAGTAAATCCAGGACTACGCGCCTTCTTTCATATGTTAACACGTTTCCACCTCTGTTTCTTAATGTGCGTTTCTGTTACAAAATGATATCACAAGTTTTTGTCAATGTAAAGGCACTTTTAACTCAAGGGAAATAAACTGCACACCAGTTTAGGGAACACGTGATAGAATCAGTAGCAAGAATAGGGGTGCAAATTAGATGTGTGACACCTTTTATGTAAGATCGCATAAAGACACTGGTAGCACAGCGTTCTTTGCCAAAAACAGCGATCGAGATCCAAATGAGCCGCAGTGCATGGTGTTTGTTCCCAAAGGTTCCATAAGTGAACCGGGTACCTACGTGAAGCTTCCTCCTTACAAGGTAAAGTATGATGTTTGGCTATCTAGACCATCCTGGATGTGGGGAGCGGAAATGGGAGTAAATAGTAAAGAAGTGTGCATTGGGAATGAAGCTACTTTCAATAAACTACCTGTTGAAAAGAGCGGAGTCTTGGGCATGGATTACTTACGCATGGCTTTGGAACAAGCCTCTACTGCGTTCGAAGCCATGAACATCATCATCGAAAACACTCAGCATTTTGGTCAAGGCGGTGATGGTGGATACGAGCATCCACTTTATTACCACAATAGCTATCTTCTGGCAGATCCAAAAGAAGCTTACGTTCTGGAAACCGTTGGCAAGTATTATGCCTTCAAAAAGCTTGAAGGTAGCTATAACATAAGCAACAAACTATCACTAACTGACGATTTTGATGGTATTTCACCAGAGCTAGAAGGTAAGGTGAAGAGCTTCCAAGCCTACTTTACTAACCGTCTGGTCACGCATTTTGCAGGGGCGCCACATCGCGAGCGGCGTGGAAGGGAACTACTTAACACTTTGGTACCAAACGTGGTAAACGTCATGGCAGTGTTACAAGACCGCAGTACGGGAGCCGTTTGTTCCATGAGAAACATAAACATGATTGGTGGAGGCTTTGTTAGCTCTCAGACTACGGCGTCTCTTGTATACGACTATCAAAGGAAGATACTGTGGTATACCGAGGGACCAGACCCTGAGCTGCAGCTGTTCAAACCCCTGAGTTTTAATGTACCAGACTCGGTGGAAAACGAGGAACTGCAACTGCAACAAGGCGTAAATAGGTGGAAGTGGAATAATCTGCTTTTCCGTGCAGCTTTAAAGGATTACGCCGTTAATAAAGACAAGACTTACCCTTTGCGTCTTGAGAGTCAAAGAAAACTCTTAGAGACTAGTGTGGAGCAACTTCGAGCTGATAAACTCTTGGAACAGGTCTGGTCAATAAACCAAGAGTACTTGAAAGAAGCATTGGAGAAGATTGAGAAAGGTTCCATGAAGGGTTCATGGCAGTTCAGACGCTATTGGGCTGCGGAGAATAGAATGCTCATTGCCAAAGAAACGGACCCGGCTTTTAAGAGTTTGCTAAAGCAGTATTTGCTTTAACGTCGGCGTTAGGCACTTTTCACTTTATTAAAGGGTTCTTTGTTACAGGAGCTATTGTGAGTGCTTGATTCTTCTGTTCTTTTCCTCAAATGAAACACAACCTGATAAAATCTCTCACTTATTGGTTTTCTTTGTACAATGTGTTTAAAGGATTTTCGCGGTGGTTGTAAAACACACAAAGTTGCAGCCCGCGTTTGGAGGAGGTGATTTGGTGAAAAGCAAGCCTCTGTTGAAGCTTGTTAACATGTTGGTTATTGCCATCATGCTACTGCCCGCATGCTTATCTCCGGTGGATGCCTACATTGGAAACGGCATTGGTGGGCAGGACATTGCCATCTACATCGGTGGTCAAAAGCTCTCTTTCGACACTCCACCACTGAATAAAGAAGGACGCATTTTTGTTCCTATCCGCTACATTGCCGAGTACTTTGGTGGTGAAGTGGAATGGGATCCAGAAAACCAGATCGTGAACGTCAGAAATGGATCAAGCTTTGTCAGTTTGCAGATCGGGTTTAAATTTGCTGGCGTTAACGGCGCAGTAAAAGTACTAGATGTGGCGCCTTTCATCTACAATGGCAGGACTTATGTGCCTTTGCGATTTATCAGTGAAGCACTGGGCAAAGAAGTCAGGTGGGATGACCAAAACAGAGTGGTGTACATCGAAACAGGCGTTGAGTCCTACACCACTACTGTGGCTGTGAGCACTGGAACGGCTACCGTTAATGTGGTTAAAGTGTTTCTTAACGATCCGACCATAAAGTTGGAAATTGTGAATGCCCAAGATCAGATTGGTGTTCTGGAGCCTTTTGAAAGCATGGTAAAGCGGAAGAATCCTCTGGCTGCGATTAATGGAACGTTTTTCCAGGTTGCTGATACCAG
>MTBK01242964.1_pt1 | contig 30572 bp, 29 predicted proteins | sample 1535981 | NCBI WGS metagenome assembly MTBK01 (sample SAMN06109225, study PRJNA356200) | anaerobic digester metagenome | isolation source: biogas reactors fed with pig manure or primary and secondary sludge | place: Spain | collected 2016-06-30
AAGGTAACGATTAATTAGTATTTTTGCGACTATGTTTGAACCGCAAATCATCCGTCTAGAGGAAATTGATTCAACCAATGCCGAGGCCAAAAGAAACCTCCATCACGCCCGGGAAGGAACGGTGTGGTCCGCTCAATTTCAAACAAGTGGACGCGGGCAGTACGACCGTCGCTGGGAAAGCATCCGTGGTCAAAACCTCCTCTTTACCCTACTTCTCAGGCCTGTGTTTCTCTCTGCCAACAAACAGTTTCTTATTTCAAAGTGCACCGCTTTGGCTGTTTATGATTTTCTGGAAACCTTAGGTTTAACAGCTGCTATCAAATGGCCAAACGATATCTATATAGGGCCCAACAAAGTGTGTGGCATCCTCATTGAGCACCAACTCTCCGGCAACAACCTGATTTCCAGCATCGTGGGAATTGGCATAAACGTCAACCAAAACCGTTTTGAAGGAGCTCCAAATCCTACTTCTCTGTATCTGGAAACAGGAGTCATTCAAGAGTTGGATTTGTTGTTACCACAAGTACTTCAACAATTACAAAAGTGGTACCAAACATTGAAAGATGGAAAAATCAGCCTTATTGACAGGTCCTATGAAAAGTTGCTCATCAACATAGCCGATTACGAGAAAAACCGAGCCATAGATGATGCAAACGCACGAGCAGCCTCTGCCGGCCCTTTTTCTGAATGAACTATAGCACGTGACACGTTAATCAAGATGTCTCCGTCCGTTGTTTTTGCTTGTTTCATCACTTCTTCCAAGGAACCTCCTTGAGCGCCAACTCCCGGAATAAGCAAAAAATGATTGGGAGCTGCCTCTCTTACAGAACGCAACAAGTTGGGGCGCGTGGCGCCGGCCACATACATAATCCTGTTGTTGTCAGCCCACGTATTTGCTTTATCAATCACATGCTTGTACAAGAACTTCTTTTCAAAAGAAAGGAATTGAAAATCTTCGGCAGAAGGGTTCGATGTCAGAGCCAATAAAACAACCCACTTGTTTTTGTATTCTAAAAAAGGCTCTATGGAATCGTAGCCCATATAAGGAGAAAGTGTTACCGCATCAAAATCCATCCTCTCAAAAAAGGTACGTGCATACTCTTTGGCTGTATTGCCAATATCTCCTCTTTTGGCATCTGCTATAAGAAAATGATTGGGCCACGCCTTACGGATATAGGCAACCGTTTTTTCCAGGCATTTCCATCCTTCCCAACCGGCTGATTCGTAAAAAGCCGTATTGGGTTTGTAAGCTACTGCATACGGGGCTGTCTGATCTATTACAGCTTTGTTCTTCTCAAAAGATACCGGAGATATATCCAATCCTACACATAAGCAACTGCGCTTCTTGAAAATTTCGTTATTCAGTTCCTGACGAGTCATGTTTTAACCTTTCTGTATTTTCTGCAATTTGCAACTGATCAATCACTTCCTGAATTTCTCCGTCCATAAACACCTGCAAATTGTGCATGGTATAATTGATTCTGTGGTCTGTGACACGGCTTTGCGGATAATTGTATGTCCTTACTTTGGCAGAACGGTCACCGGTAGAAACCATTGTTTTACGTTTGGAAGCAATTTCGTTCAAATATTTTTCGTGTTCTAAATTGTACAGCCTTGTTCTGAGCTCAGCTAACGCTTTGTCGTAATTTTTCAATTGCGACTTTTCATCTTGACATTGTACCACAAGACCTGACGGGATATGTGTCAGCCGAATGGCAGAGTACGTAGTATTTACACTTTGGCCTCCCGGTCCAGAAGAACAAAACGTATCTTTACGAATGTCCTTCTCATGCAACTCAATGTCAAATTCATCTGCTTCCGGAAGAACAGCCACAGATGCTGCCGATGTATGTACACGTCCTTGCGTTTCTGTCTGAGGAACCCTTTGCACCCTGTGTACTCCGCTCTCGTACTTCATGATACCGTACACTTCTTTTCCCGTTACCTTAAATATTACTTCTTTAAAACCACCTGAAGTGCCTTCAGAAAAATCTGTCATTTCCACCTTCCATCTGTTCTTTTCTGCAAATCGACTATACATTCTGAATAAGTCTCCGGCAAAAATGGAAGCTTCGTCTCCGCCCGTACCTGCACGAATTTCAACAATGGCGTTTTTGCTATCTTCAGGATCTACGGGAATGAGCAAAATTTTTATTTGCTGTTCCATGAGCTCTATTTGCTCTTCCAAGGAATCTATTTCCTCCTTTGCAAATTCTTTCAACTCTTCATCTTTCTCTGTTTGCAGCATCTCCTTGGCAACTTCCAATTCTTTCACAGCGTTTTTATAGGCCGCTCCGGCCTCTACAACAGGCTCAATCTCAGCATATTCTTTGTTAAGGGCCACGTATTTTTTCATATCCTGCACTAACGCAGGATCGGACAGTTGCTCCTGCAATGCCTTATACTTTTGATTGATTCCTTCTAATTTTATCAACAATGAATTTTCCGACATACTCTTTATTTAACGTGCAAAGATACTCCTTTTCCGGAAAACAAAAGAGGGTGGCATATGCCACCCTCTTCTCTCTACATCAGGAATTTTAATATTATTTGTATTGTTTTAAAATTCCCTTAATCATATCCGGTGTCAAACGGCCGTGTACGTCATCTCCAATAAGAATGACGGGTGCCAAACCGCATGCACCAATGCAGCGCAAACAGTCCAAAGAGAACTTGCCGTCCTCTGTTACTTGTCCTACCTTGATCTTCAATTCTTCCTCAAGGGTTTCTACTATCCTTTCTGCTCCGCGAACAAAACAGGCTGTTCCCAGACATACAGATATAGGATATTTTCCTTTCGGCGTCATTGTAAAGAAAGAGTAGAAAGAAACAACACCGTAGACTTTTGCCAAAGGCATATCAAGATTCAAAGCAATCTCGTTTTGAACGGCTTCCGGCAAATAACCAAGTTTTTCTTGTGTCCTGTGAAGAATGTTAATCAACTCACCGTGTTTATTCCCAAAAGATTCGCAAATCTCTTTTATTGTCTTTTTGTGACTATCGTTTAATTCATATTTATTCATTGGGGTATGCATTTACGGGTTATTTTCTTGGATGACAAAAATAGCATGTATGCAGTAATTCATGGGCTTTTTCACTCATTGGTGCACCCAAGAATTCTTCATAAAGCGTGACAATCTCCGGATTCTCATGAGATTTCCGTATGACCTTGTTGGCGTCCTCTTTATAGATGGCTTTCATTCTGGCTTCTAATACAGAAGAATCTCCTCTGTGCAAGGGTTGTCCGGCACCGCCAATACAACCACCGGGGCAAGCCATGATTTCAATAGCGTGGAAATTGTACATACCGCTTCTTACACCATCCAGCAATTTTCTAGCGTTGCCAAGCGTATGTGCAATACCAATGTGTATAGGTGTTCCGTCAAAGTCTATCGTTGCCTGACGGATGCCTTCCAAGCCTCTAAGTTCGTGGAAGTCCACATTTTCCAACGTTTTTCCGGTAAAGATTTCGTAAGCCGTACGTGTAGCTGCTTCAATCACACCACCCGTTACACCAAAAATTACGGCAGCTCCCGTTGACTCACCCATGAAACGGTCAAAGTTTTCATCTTCCAAGGAAGTGAAATCAATATTACCGTATTTGATCAAGCGAGCTAATTCACGCGTGGATAATGCATAATCTACATCTGGAATACCGTCTGTGTAGAATTCTTTCCTTTGGCACTCATATTTTTTTGCCAAACAGGGCATGATGGATACTACCACCATGTCTTCTTTCTTAACTCCCAATTTGTTGGCCAAGTACGTTTTGGCTATTGAGCCAAACATTTGTTGAGGTGAGCGAGCTGTAGAAGGCACGTCCAGCATATCCGGGTAGTTTGTTTCAAAGAAATTCACCCATGCCGGGCAGCAAGAAGTGAGAATAGGCAATCTTACGTCTTTGTCTCCTTGCAAGTGTCTGGAAATTCTATCGAGCAATTCCGTTCCTTCTTCCATAATGGTAAGGTCGGCTGCAAAGTCTGTATCCAACACTTTGTCAAACCCAAGAGCTCTCAAAGCGGCCACCATTTTTCCGGTAACCAAAGTGCCCGGTTCATAACCAAACTCTTCACCCAAAGCAGCTCGTACAGCAGGCGCTGTTTGTACAACCACAAATTTGCTTTCGTCTGCCAAAGCACGAATTACCTGGAAGGTATGATCTTGCATGGTCAATGCACCTGTGGGGCAAACGGCCACACACTGTCCACAGAAAGTACAGGGGCTGTCTATCAAGTCTTGCTCAAAAGCAGGAGCCACTACAGACATAAATCCACGGTGGATGGCATTGAGTGCTCCAACTGTCTGAATTTCATTACATACGGTTTCACAACTACGGCACATCACACATTTATCCATATCACGAAGCAAAGAGGGCGACGAATCTTTACGGTATGTAGAGATGGCGGCGTTGTCTACGCAAGGTATTTCACGTATTCCCAAAGTAATGGCCAAATCTTGCAATTCACAAGAGCCGGATGACGGACATATAAGGCAATCTTTCGGGTGGTCTGAAATCAGCAGTTCCACAACTGTTCTGCGGGCATTGATGGCACGCAGCGAATGGGTAAGCACCTCCATCCCGTCTACACATTTTGTAACACAAGAAGGAACCAATGTCTTATGCCCTTTTACCTCCACAACACAAACACGGCAACTTCCCGGTTTGTGCTCCTTGGCTAAGTGCGGTAAATTCATGTAGCAAAGAGTGGGAATGGTAATCCCCGCATCTTTTGCTGCCTGAAGGATAGTTGTTCCCTTAGGAACCTCTAATTGTTTATTGTCTATTTTTATTTTTACAGTTTCCATATTTGTGCCTATTGAACTAAGATTGCGTTAAACTTACACTTGGTATAACATACACCACAACGGATACAGAGATCCTGATTGATAAAATGCGGCTGCCTTCTTTCACCTGTAATGGCATCTGTGGGGCAATTTCTTGCACATACGGTACATCCGGTACATGCCTCGGGAATAATGGTATATGTTGCCAGTGCCTTACATTGTTTGGCTTCGCATTTCTTATCCTTAACGTGTGCTACGTATTCATCGTAGAAGTTATCAAGCGTAGAAAGTACGGGATTGGGAGAAGTTTGTCCCAGTCCGCACAAGGATGTATCGCGAATGACATGGGCCATATTTCTTAAGTTGTCCAAATCTTCCATGTCTCCTTTGCCTCCACATATTTTTTCCAAAGTTTCCAACATGCGTTTGTTGCCTACGCGGCAAGGAGTACATTTTCCACAAGATTCTTCCACTATAAATTCCAAGTAGAATTTTGCAATGGAAACCATACAGTCGTCCTCATCCATAACAATCATACCTCCCGATCCCATCATGGAACCGGCAGCTAACAGACTGTCAAAATCAATAGGTGTGTCCAGATCTTTTTCCGTCAAACAACCGCCTGAAGGACCTCCTGTTTGAACGGCTTTAAATTTCTTTCCGTCCTTAATTCCACCACCAATTTCAAAAATAATCTCACGCAACGTGATACCCATAGGTACTTCTATGAGTCCTACGTTGTTGATTTTTCCTGCAAGAGCAAACACCTTTGTTCCTTTGGACTTTTCAGTACCAATAGAGGAAAACCATTCGGGTCCTTTCAAATAAATAACCGGGACGTTTGCAAACGTTTCTACGTTGTTCACGCAAGTAGGTTTTTTGTTGTAGCCGGATTCGGCCGGGAAAGGAGGTTTAAAGTTGGGCTCTCCCCTACCGCCTTCCATCGATGCAATCAACGCTGTCTCTTCTCCACAAACAAAAGCACCGGCACCGTAACGCAATTCCATTTCAAAGGAAAAGTCCGTTCCCAAAATGTTTTTGCCAAGCAAACCGTACTCGTTTGCTTGCTCAATGGCAACCTGCAAACGATGAATGGCCAACGGATATTCAGCACGGATATATACCACACCTTTATTGGCTCCTATACAGTATCCGCAAATGGCCATAGCTTCTATCACCGAATTGGGGTCGCCTTCCAAAATGGAACGGTCCATAAACGCTCCGGGGTCGCCTTCGTCGGCATTACAAACTACATACTTTTGATCAGCCGTATAGTTTTTGGTAAATTCCCATTTTAAACCTGCGGGGAAACCGGCTCCACCTCTTCCTCTCAGTCCGCTCTGCTTGAGCATATCTATGGCCTGATCCGGAGTGAGCTCTGTAATCACCTGTGCCAAAGCGGAATAACCATCTCTGGCGATGTATTCGTCAATATTTTCCGGATCAATAAAACCGCAATTCCTCAGGGCAATCCTCATTTGTTTTTGGTAAAATCCCATGTGTTTGGAGTCTGAAACGTGTTCTTTTGTTTCGGGATCTTCGTACAACAAACGAGAAACTCTTCTTCCTTTCAGAATGTGTTCGGCAACTATTTCCTCTGCGTCTTCCGGGGTCACCTGTGTGTAGAACGTGTTGTCCGGTATCACTTTAACAATAGGTCCTTTTTCACAGAAGCCAAAGCAACCGGTTATCACAACCTGTGCATCTTCTGTCAAACCATGAGCCTTCAGTGATTCATTCAGTTTGTCTACAATTGTTGCGCTTGCAGAGGCCTGGCACCCAGTCCCACCGCAAACAAGTAATTGCATTTTGTACATTATGATTCTATATTAATTGATTGGATTAAATAGTCTGATAGTTCGCCGGCAGAATACCGTCAATCAATTCATTATTACGTATGTATTTATCTATTATCTCTTCTGCTTTTTTGACATCGACATAGGAAAATACTACGGGATCTTGTCCCGGTTTTTTCACTTCAATAGTAGGCTCTGCGTAGCAATATCCCATGCAACCTGTTTGGGTTACTACTGCAGGAATCTTTTCATTTCTGATTTTTTCAACCAGAGCGTTCATTACTGTACGGGCTCCCGCAGCAATCCCACACGTTGCCATAGCAACTTTAATCTGGATCATGCTTTCCGGGTGGTCACTTTTTTCCCTGATTTCCAAGCTTTGTTCGAGTTGCTGTTTTTTCTGACGCAATTCGTCCAATGATTTAATCTTTGTCATAGTCAATAAATAATAGTTTAAAATTTACCTTTATGGAATCCGCAAATCTAACCCAAATTATTGAATCGGGCAAACTTTCAGATCGCTTTGATTTGTCTTAATCATTTCTTCTATCATACCCATTACATGCAAGTCACTTAATGGGGTGTCTCCCAGTACTTCTTTCAACTGAAAGGTGTCAATTTCATACGATTTCCCGTTGTATGAATACTTGTATTCAAAGTCTACATGAGGGTTGGCAGACATCATCAACACCACGGCATTGGGGATGTCTCCCAAAGGCGGCCTGTCCAAATGGTCGTATTGAAAATGTACCGATAACAAGGTGCCTTTTCCCGGCTCGGAAGTTACTTCCAGGCTGCCGCCGCTTTGTTCTGCCGTCTGCCGAAAAAGAGGCACTCCAAGACCCACACGCCTTGTGGTACGGGAGGTGAAAAAAGGATCACTCAGTTTTTTTACCTGCTCTTGGGTCATCCCCCGCCCGTTGTCTTTAACTGCCATGCTCAATTTGTTTTTTATCAAATCTTCGTCAACTATTATAGTAATCAGAGAGGCTCCTGCAGACAAAGAGTTCTGTACTATATCAAGCAAATGCAATGCCAGATCGTTCATAATTTACAAAAGAGTTAATGCTTTTTTCAACCCTTCAAAACAAGGCTTTTCCATAGTGAATTCCGTATATACAGACCCAATATGTTGTATATAATGGGCGTCTGAAGATTGAATTATTTTAAAAAGCTTCAGATAGGGATTTTTCTTTATAAAATCATCAGGGTTTGTATGTCTTGACAACTCAAGAGCATCGGCTTTCAATCCCGGAGGAACAAATCCCAATTGACTAAACAAGGAGTTTCGTGGTCTTTCAATATGTGCCGGAATAAACAGCCCCCCTATGCTATGAACAAAAGCTTCTACTTGATCGATATTTTGTTCAATGGCGGAAATCAGCAAATGCGGTACTTCTCCCAAGACGTTTTCTTCTTCGTCTACCCAAAATTGGTATCCAAAAAAATCGGGATCGTTGGGAATGGGAGGCAGGTACTTTTCCAGATATTCTTGCAACTCTACCCGCTGGGTTTCTGTTTCTACAAGAGCCAGACAATGCACCTCTTCTTTTGTAGTAATTTCTGCTCCGCAAAGAACAGCAAGTCCTTCTTTTTCCCCAACGCGTTGTACTTCCGGGGCTTGCAATGTGGAATTGTGGTCCGTAATGGCTATCAAGTCCAATTTTTTTTCTTTTGCCATACGAACAATATTCCTTGGTGTCATGTCAATGTCACCACAAGGAGACAAAAAAGTGTGGATGTGCAAATCGGCTCTAATAGATGCCATAATCAAGGGTGAAGCAATCGGTACAAACGACCGGAAAGTTCAAAGGCTTGTTCCGTAGTACTCAATATGGGAATATCCTCCTGTTCCGCTAGCTCAACAGTGTCTGCATCGGGTTCAAATCCTTTCACAAGAACTACTGCCGCCAATTCTTTAAGCGAGGCAATAGCCATCACATTTTTATGTGTTTGCAACGTAATCCATACGTAACCTGCGTCTGCATACCCCATCACATCACTTAACAAATCCGATGTGTACCCTCCAATAATTTTCTTTTCCAAACCACCTTCTCCGGCAAGAACCTTTAGTCCAAGGGTTTGGGCCATTTCTTTTACTGTCATATTCTTCTAGTCGTTTTATTTTTTTATTCTCTTTTTACCCCAAATCTTTTCAATCGTTATCGAATCTGCATCGTATGCATGCAAAATAACGCAATGTTCCAACGTGGCTCTATTGCATACGATATCTTCTGCCAACGCTTCACACGTAGGGGCTCCACACGCACCACAATCTATATTGGGTAATACCTCATCACGCAACCTGCGTGCTTCTTCCATACGTTGTAGAGCAATGGTAATATCCGGATGGTATTTTACCATAGCCCTGGGTTCTACAGGACTCATAGGTACACGTCCCGAACATACTTCTTTGAATTCTGTATCTAAAGCATGTTTTTCAGGCAACTCTTGGCCTAAATTGTCTATGCGCTCCTGAACAAGGAAACGGTTGTCTTGCACCAAAATGCCACCACAACAAGACATATCGCATGCTCTCAGCTCTAAGAAATCCACTCCTTTGATTTCCTCATTTTCCAAACGCTCCAAAAAATCTATCACATTGGGCATACTATCTATGGCCAATGCCCGTCCTTTTATATGATTGGCCTCTCCCCCCGTAGTGGGCCAGTGGATGCCTACGGAAGAAACAGTGGAATGCACAAGGGTGCAATGCTCGTTTTCGTTTACCCCCTTTTGTTTATAAGCAAGGAAGACTTTGTTATACAATTCCGACATATTGATGACCCCGTTGATGGGAGAAATGTATCCACCCACCGGTGCCTTTATAGCTGCAATTTTTGCCGCACAAGGTGTAACATAAAAAATACCCACATCATCTAAAGGCACACCGTTTTTTTGGTACTCGCTCCTGTAATACTGAGCCGTGACTTCCAAAGGCGGTATAAGTCGCATGATCTGATCTGCAAACGAGGGGAATCGTACTTGTATAAGCCGTACAACTGCCGGGCAATAAGATGAAATCACCGGCTTCTCTCCTTCAAATTCTTCAACGTATTTATTGATTTCATCTATCAACAAATCAGCTCCTTGCTCTACCATGCATAATTCTGTAAAGCCCATTTCGTATAGAATCCCATTGATGGCTTCCAGCGTAAGCTTTTCTTCAAATTGAGCAAAAAAGATAGATGGCACTAACAGAATCCTGTGTTTGAACTGAAATATTTTTGCTATATCGTCATCTTCTACTGTTATGGCTCTGACCGGGCATACTTTGAAGCATTCTCCACAGTCAATACACCATTCCGGATGCAGGGTCGCTTTTCCGTCAATCACGCGTAATGCTTCTGTAGGACACACACGCATACAACGCGAACATCCTGTACATATCTCTTTGTGGATACGTAACGCATGATGAAACGGTTTTCTTTTCTGATCCATAAATTATCAATTGATTTGAATGGTAATTTCTACAGTTGTTCCTTTATCCGGAACAGAATGTATGTTGAAAACATCTGCATTTCTACAAATATTAGGCAATCCCATACCTGCACCAAAACCCATTTCTCTCACTTCTTGGGATGCCGTAGAATAACCGGGAGTCATGGCTTTTTCAATATCCGGAATACCGGGTCCTTGGTCTGTTAACCTGAGAAAGACTTGTTCCGGACTGATTTGTGCCATAATCTCACCCTTATAAGCGTGTGCTACAATATTTACCTCGGCTTCGTATAAGGCTACAACTACTCGCTTTATAACAGAGGCGTCTACACCCAATTCTTTCAAAGTCCGTCTGACTTCAGAAGAGGCCGTTCCTGCTGACGTAAAATCGCCGCCTTGTATTTGAAAGGTCAGGTCCACTAAAAAACTCCTTTTATACCGGCGCCATATAAGAGTCCGGATGCTTTAAACATTGAATATGGACTAATAATCAGTACTATACCGTTTTCTTCTGCCAAGTCAACCATTTCTTTCGGAGGTGTTTTACCCCTGACCAGCAAAACGTATTTCAAATCACTCATTTCCGCTGTTCTAATGCTCTGCACGTTTGAAAGACCCGTAAGAAGCATAAAATCGCTGCGACATACGGTTAGAACATCGCTCATAAGATCAGACGCAAAGCAATACTCAATGCTTTCTTCCGGAGCAATCTTTCCGGTCAGTATTTTTCCCTGAACAAGCGACACTATTTCTTGAATTGTCATGTTTTTAAAAGTTTTTTATTGTATGGTTTTTAAATAGCAACGTCTGCGTGTATGTAATTCCTTATCGTATTCTTTCCAGATTTCAATGGCTTGGTTGTTTTCCAATTGAGGATTTGTCACAGCCCAGCGAAGTTTCTTCTTGATAATGGTTTTGTTTGTGTGGTAGTGGTATATAGAGCTCAATCCTTTGCCCTTCCAGGCCGGATGTGCTCCAATCATCATGAAATCAATGTCTTTGTAAAAAAAATATCCTTTTAACAAATGAAACCAGCCAAACGGAAAAAGATATCCGCCGGCCTTTCTGAACGCCTGCGACATGCTTGGAAAAGAAATCGAAAAGGCAGCTATTTTGTCATTTGAATCCAAAATAAAATAAGACAAATCCGGGTCAAGCAATTTGATGTACATCTTCAAACCGGCTTCAATTTCTTCTGGCAAAAGCGGTATGAAATTGCTTACGGTCATGAAGCTGTCGTTGTACATACTGAAAAAGTCATCTAAATAAGGTTCTATGTCCTTAAAGCCCTTCCATTTCAAAAGCCTTAGATCATATTTCTTCATGATAAGACTATTGATTCGCTCTATTTTATCGGGTACCGGCTGTTGAGCCGGCATAATATACTGAAGCCAATCCAATTCTTTCGCAAACCCCATTCGTTCCAAAAATTTGGGATAATATGGGTAATTATAAATACAGTTGAATTGAGGAATCCGCTCAAACCCTTCGATCATCATTCCTTGCTTATTCCAAGTATTGTAACCCAAAGGTCCATGAATCTCTGTCATTCCCAAACCGGCACCCCAATTTATTACCGTTTTCAAAAGCGCTTCTGCTACAAAAAAATCATCCACAACATCAAACCATCCAAAACGAATTCTCTTGTATCCGTACAATTCATTCGCTCGCGGATTGACAATTCCTACTATGCGGCCAATCACCTTGTTTCTATTGTTGTAAGCAATCCAAGCTTTCTGTTGGCAATAATTCAAGCTGGGAGAGTTCCATATGCTCTTTATTTCATCTCCTACCAAAGACGGTACATATTGCGGATGGTTTTTATAAAGTTGCAATGGAAAACGGGCAAACCGTTTCATTTCTTTCTTTGTAGAAACTTCCTTAATCTCAAATGTCATGGTCTCACTTAAATGAATCATCAAAGTTAGATATTTTCAGCAGATCACAAAGAGCAACTTGGGCGCATACACACCCAAATACTGCAGGAAGATAGGAGATGGTGCCAATTATCGACTTTTTATTTTGATCCTCAAACGGCAGAACTGCCTTTGCATGAGGCAGCTCGGTTGAAAACACGGCTTTACATCCCGAATGGATACCCCATTTTCGCAACCGTTTTCTAATCATGGCGGCCAAAGGACAACTGTGCGTTTCAGAAATATCCGCTATACGCACAGCTGTAGCATCTATCCGTGCTCCGGCGCCCATAGAACTGACTACAGGTATGTTCCTTTGCAAAAAATAACGTATCAAAGATGCCTTAGAGGATACTGTGTCTATGGCATCTACTACATAATCCGGTTGCACATTGTCCAGCACTTCCGGTAAAGACGTTTCATCCAAAAAACGATTGCTGCTTTCTATATCAACACCGGGATGTATCTTGAGCAACCTCTCCTTCATAACGTGTGTTTTCAGACGTCCTACCGTTTCAGTGAGCGCCGGTAGCTGCCTGTTTATGTTTGTAACAGATACTTTGTCGTGATCTACCAAAATCAAACGGGAAACACCGGCTCTAGCCAACATTTCTGCCGCATAAGAACCTACGCCTCCCAATCCGGCAACAAGGACAGTACTTTTAGAAAGTATGTCCAGTTTTTCTTCTCCAATCAGCAACGCAGTTCTATCAAGCCAATGCTCCATCTTACTTTCGATTCTTTGCCTGAGACCAAATTTCTTCCATCTGTTCCAATGTCATGTCCTCCAAGGAGCGCCCTTGCTTAATTGTCCTCTCTTCCAAATAATTGAAACGTTCCATAAACGTTCTGTTCGTTCGCTCAAGAGCATCTTCCGGATTGATTCCATACAGCCGAGCCGCATTGACCAAAGCAAACAACAAGTCGCCAAATTCCGCTTCCATTTTGTCTGCGTCTTCCTTCTCCCATTCTACCCGAAACTCCTCTGCTTCTTCTTTTACTTTGTCCCACACTTGGCTTCTTTCTTCCCAATCAAATCCCATTGCTCTAGCTTTATCCTGTATTCTGAATGCTTTTATAAGAGCCGGCAACCCTGCGGGGACACCGGAAAGTACTGTTTTATTTCCTTTCTTTTCTTTGGCTTTCAATTGCTCCCAATTTTTAATCACCGCATCTGAAGTGTCAGCTTCTGTATCTCCAAATATATGTGGATGCCTAAATTTCAATTTTTCTGACAATTGTGCAATGACATCTCCTATATGAAACGCTTCTTTTTCTTGACCAATTTTTGCATAAAAAACAACATGAAGCAACAAGTCTCCCAGTTCTCTAGACAATTCATCCAGGTTCCCTTTCAAAATAGCTTCACTCAATTCATATGTTTCCTCAATGGTAAGAGTCCGCAAACTCTCTAGTGTTTGCTCACCATCCCAAGGACATTCTTCCCTTAAGCGATCCATAATATCTAACAGCTCTCCAAAGAGCTCCATTGCTTCTTTTTTATCCATGATTGTAAAATTGTATGTGTATTTGATCGTATACGTTCAAATTTTCCAAGAGGGCCAAATTCCCCATACAAATAGCCAATTCCAAATTTTCAGCACTATTAAAAACGGCTACCAGCTGACCGGGTCGCACAGCAGTATAATGTGTAGAAATTTTCTCTATCCGTGTATAGGGACCTTGTAAGAAAACAGCAAAGTCCCTACCCTTTCCTATTTTTTCAAAAAGTGTTTTTGTAATGTTGGTAATTGCATTTCCATAAGAATCTATATATACTACCTGCCCTAATATGTAATCGTTTTCTGCTACCGGCACTTGTTCTGTCTCTGTCCTCATCTCTGTAGGCAAAGTACGATCCTCCAGCCTTCCATCTACAATGGCTTTGACACCTTTTACATACATTTCCAATTCAGAAAATGTACCTTCTTTATGTACTACGGCACGAATCCAGTCCGGATGGCCATCAAACAATAAGGAAAGCCTTCCGTCATTTACCGTAATAAAATAATGTCCTTTGTATAAGGCCACACTCATAGGCATTTGGTCTGTGGCTTGTGCTTGAATAGCCAAAATATGGATACTGCCCGCAGGAAACTTTTTATAGGCTTGTTTCAACACATACATCCCCATGCGTACATCAAAAAGTTGGATGTTGTGTGATATTTCATACACAGAAGCCGTTCCAAGAAGACTCCCTTCCAAGGCTGCTGCATAATAATCTTGTTTGCTCCAATCGCTCGTAATGGTAACAATTGCCATACAATTACAAATGTAATCAATTGTGACGTGTTTTTGGTTTTACCTGAAAAATGATTTACTTTACATACTTCTTTATATTACCGAACAATGAGAGAATTCACATTAGCAAAACTCTTGACAATCATAGGGTTATCTCTTTTTTTATTAAGCTCTTGCATTCCACAGGAACAAGTTGAATACGTTCATGTATCCCCGGACAAACTTACTAAGGGACCCGTTGTTTGGAACGGCAGCGTTACCGTTACCTCTTCTGAAAGTTGGCACATGACACCCATTGGAAATACAGATTGGTGTACTGTCTATCCTGACAAAGGAGTGGAAGGTACCACAACAGTTGCCATCCAAATAGAAGCACTGCCTCATGTGAGCCCCCGTATAGCCATTTATGAAATCAAAACCACATCGGGATTAAAACGTACCTTGACCATTGAACAAAAAGACGTAGAAGGCGATGAATATTATTTTTATTTCCAAGATGACCCTGCCTTGTCTTTCTCCGTTTCGTCTTTTGATGTTCAGCCTATTAGGCTGTCTGTCTTGACAAACGTAGATGACTGGACAGCAAGTGTATCCTCAGATGCTGGCGATTGGCTTATTGTAGAACAAACTGAAGACTCCCTGCTCATTTCTGTTACAGATATTGATGAACCAAAAGGCAGAGAAGGAGTGGTTACAGCTGTAGCCGGTGGTTCATTAAATAAAATTTTGACGTTTTCACAAAAAGGATTGCATGAATACGGTGCGCCCACAAGAAATTTTTCTTTATCCATGCCAAACGTACCTGATTCTGAATTGTTTTTCAAAGACGTATATTCAAAGTCTCGCATAACATTGCTCTTCATCTGGGGTTCTTGGTGCCCGGGTTGTACAAACTTCATACCTCTGGTCAAGCAATTGCACGAAGAATTCAAAAGCCACGGCTTGAAGATTTATGGAGTGGCATTGGAAGAAGAGGGCAAAGAACAAGACTTTCTTGATTCCCTTAATGACAACGGATTGTTAGATGTAGATGAAACTACAAGTGACGACATATGGTGGAAAAACCGTCCTGTATTCTCACCTTTGGAGGAACGAAAGATAAACTATTTCACAAAGATGTTTTACGGAGACAAACTCTTGACGGGAGAAGTAAAAAACTTTCTGCCGGCTTTCTTTTTCGTAGATGCAGGCGGCTTTATCATAAGAACATACACAGAGCCTTACCCTTTGAATACTCAAGAGCGCATAGAGTCTTTATATAATGACCTGCGTCTTTTCTTAAGCCGTCAACTGGAATGCTGCGGCGGGTAGACAACGAAAGTTACATAAAAGACGTTTCACTCAACCCGGGACCATCCATGGCTAAATCTTGGAAATAATCCGGTACTTTTCTTCCTTTTAAAACGTCTACATAGAGTTTGGCCAAATATTGAGACAACATGAATCCATGTCCGCGCATACCTATAAACAACCCTTTTTCAGGATCTACAATATACCTGGGCTCTATGTAATAACCGCTCCAAAACGCCTGGAATCCTGCTTCTGACAACCGGGGGAACCAATCTATAAATACTTCAGACACAATATTCAGAAAATCTTCTGTATTGACTTTCACGTTTTTCCCGGATTCTTGCATGTCAACCAAGGGAGAAGCACACCCTATGATGTGTCCCGTAAATGCCATTTGCTGGCCGTAAACGGCAGAAAACCCTTTGTAATTCCGTCTGTCTATAAGCATATCCAATGCCTTGCCGTCTTTGCCCAGCAGGGGTAGGCGCTTTGTGATAAAAGCTTGATGCCTGACCGGATATATCCCGGAAATAGATCCCAATTTTCTAGCAAATTCTTCTCCGTTATGTCCTAAGGCATTGATAAATATTGGTGTTTCAAAAAGCCTGTACTTGTTGGAATGGTCCAACACCAATACTCTATACGTGTCGCCTTGTTTTTCCACATCTACCACTCGCGTTTGTTCCAACACCTTTCCACCGGCTTCTGTACCCAAATAGCGAATCAAATCAATTGTTTTCCCGGGACTTGCTTGCCAGCAATTGTTTGTTATTTGTGCATGGCTGTAGATATTTAAATTGGGATTGAATGCCGGCGATATGGTACGTCTGAAATCTTTGGCTTCCACCATTACAGCATCCGACCAGGCCATAGCAGCTTCCAATGAGGTATACGTAGCCTCATCGTGGATGAAGTTGACATACCTGGACAATTGAAAATCAATATTCCCTTTCTTATCCAGTTCCTTAAAAATTTCTAAGTTTTGTTGAGAGATATCAGCCAAAGCCGGCACGCTGAAGGCCGGTCTTCCTCCGGCAATATTTCTCCAAGAAGCTCCTCGGTCATAGTTGACCAAAAGGGGACAAAGGCCTTCTTCTGCCAGATAACGGAACAAAGCACTACCTGCAATACCACCACCCGCTATAAAAGCCTGCACTCTTTCCGCATCTTTCTTTGCGTTTATTCCGGAAGGCAATACCATTTCCTGCTGTACTCCGGAAGGATACAATTCTCCCATCTGCACCAAGTTGGCCATGGGCCCTCGGGGCGTAAGGTCCGAGATAAGCTGAATACCATGACTTCTGAGCGTCTGTACTGCACGAGGCAGACAGCGAGAACCTCGGCAAGCTCCCATACCCATTCGGGAAATGTGCTTCAACTCATCGGCGGTGATGGAGGTCCGGTCTCCAATCAACTTAAGCAAATCTTCCAATGTTAAGTCTTCGCAATGGCAAATGTACGTCTTGCCCTCCTCCCTTTCCGGAACAGGTTTCATTTCCAAGGGATGGGGATACTCTTCTTTTACAATAAACCCTCTCAATTCCAAGATGTCTTCCGGAAGCGGTTCGTGAACCACCACACGCGCCACGTTTGTTTTATTTGGACGAGTCAACAGCTTATCCAAAATCCCCTCTGCTTTAATTTTCCCCTGATTGTCTATGAGATACACTTCAACCCCTTCTGCAACTTCATATTCTACCGGAAGGAACAATCTTTTACGATTCAAATCAAATCCAAAAATAGCCAAACCGGGACACTGACTTACGCAACGCATACAACCAATGCACAAATCATAGTCCACAACAGGTACTGTAGAAGTGGAGCTTTTCGTAATGGCTCCGTAGGGACAAGCAAACGTACACGGGTTGCAGGCAAACCCATACAGACAATCAAACAACACAAAAGGTTTGGCTTTCATTCGTTCTTCCGAAGGCACAGCCGGTTTTTCAAGGATACGCACCGGATGTTGCTGAGAGTCAATATATTCTTTAGATACGGACAAATACTCCTCATAAGGAATTCTCAAACCCATTTGCTGCATAATCTCGTAAGCACATTGCTTTCCGCGGAGCACTGCAGATGTACCTTCTCCAATCCGAATGGCATCTCCCACTCCATGGCATTTGAAACCGTATACTTCCTGTCCTTTTTGCAACAACTGGTCATCAGGTATAAGTCCCGTACATATATTGATGGTATCAATCCCTTCCAATATTCTTTCTGTACCGGGTACTGCCTTAAAATTCTCACATTGAGCAATCACAGCTCCCGTAATTCCCGTATAATCTTCGTTGGGAATGGCCTCCAACAACACGTGGGATGTAATGATGGGAATACCCAGGCGCCTGACCCTGTTGGCCTGCACCGGAAATCCTCCTTCGTGCGGCATGCCTTCAATAATGGCTTTCACATGAGCACCGGCTTGCATGGCCTGATAAGACGTCAAATACCCTATGTTCCCCGCACCCACCGTAAGAACGTTCTTTCCCAGCAAAGTAAGTTCGCTATTCATCATTCTTTGAAACACAGCTGCCGTATAAACTCCGGGCACATCGTCGTTTGCAAAAGCCGGCATAAAAGGCACGGCTCCTGTAGCTACTACCAGATATTCCGCATCTACATAAAAAACCTCCTGTGTTTCAATGTTCTTTACTGCCAATCTTTTGTTGTCAAACACATCCCATATGGTACTGTTGAGAAGGATGCCGTCGTGATTGTCTCCTGCTAAACTGGAAGCAATCTCGAATCCGCGCATGCCTCCAAAGCGTTTCTCCTTTTCAAAAAAGAAAAACTGATGCGTCTGCATATTAAACTGACCTCCAATACGGTCGTTGTTGTCTATTACCAGATTGGGAATGCCTCTTTCATTCAATTCCTCACGAACAGCCAATCCCGCCGGACCTGCTCCAATGATGGCTACTACTGTTTTATACGCCTTTATGGCCCCTACAACAGGAACCGTTCCGCTTTCCGTAAGAAAACCTTCCGGAATCCTTCTTACCTCTTGTACCCCATCTACTTTTGTAATGCAAATTCTACGGACTTTTCCATCTACCAACATTTCACAAGCTCCGCATTTGCCAATACCGCACGATAGACTTCTGTTCCTTTGTTCCAGGCTGTGTTTATGAACCAACAATCCGGCCTGATGCAATGCGGCTGCTATGGTAAAACCTTTTTGACCAAAAACGGTTTGTCCTTCATAAGTAAAGGAAATAAGATCTTCATCCGGAATAGGAAGTATGGGATGTTTTCTAATTGATGACATGAGCTGTATGTTTGAAAAAACGAATCACAAACTTAAACTTTTTTTTATTGTTTTATACGTATTGTCTTCTTTTTACTTACAAAAAGGATTTCTTTCACATCAAATTTAACCTTTTAATAAGATAAGCTATGTGTAGAACGATTTTTAAGATGGCCGGGTTTCTATTACTCCTTGCCACATGGGCCTGCAACGGCCTTGTTGTTGTAAATGACCCCAATGGTCAATTGTTTGTGAAAGTAACAACAAGAACACCTTATGGCGTAAAGACCAAAAGTCTGGACGTGGATTCTTTCGTTTTCATTCTAACCACTGCAGAAGGTGATACCCTCTATAACAGTACGGTAGGGGAAGTTACGGGAGAACCATTCTCTTTAAGACAAGGAACGTATACCATTACCGTATGTAATGAATGGTTTACAGTACCTGCTTTTGAAAAACCCTTTTATTACAACCAAACACAAGTACATGTTGTTGCCGGGAGTGCTTGCAATGCCAATATAGTATGTACACAACACAATGCCGGCGTCAGGGTTTTATTTACAGAAAATTACTTGAACTCCAATCCGGAAAGCCATATGATTATTACCGGCTCTGATGGAGAGCTGTTGTTTGAAAAAACAACCGAACACCTTTGGGGCTATTACAATCCCGGCCCCGTCATTCTCATGTTGTACAAAAACAACATCCAGTCCCGTTCTTTCGAAAGAACCATAGACGCCAACCATATGTATACTTTTTTAGTGGATGCACCGGATACATTGACACAATACGTAGAACCTGTATTTTCAATTACCACAGACACAACCAGGGTGTGGCATTACGGTATCTGGGATGATGAGCATTATGACAATAACGAGTTCCCGGACGGCTTGACAAAAGAAACGGCTTGCAGTATAACCCAAGCCCGTACCTTACCGGATAACACAGGAGACATATGGGTTTATGGATATATTGTAGGATGTTACCTATCAAACAGAACTTTTGCTCCCGGTGAAACTTCCGTTGCCTCCAATCTGGCATTAGCGGACAACCCTGACGAACAAATAAAAGAAAACACGTATTCTATAGAATTGAAAAGCGGAACCTCTGTTAGAAACGCTTTAAACCTTATGGATAATCCCGAGAATCTGAACAAAAAAGTATGGTTGAAAGGAACTATCAACCACAGCTATATGGATATTCACGGATTAAAAAACGTAAAAGAATACTCTTGGTAAAACAACAAGAGGCAGTCCTAGAACCGGACCTGCCTCAATCGTTGAAACCTATAAACCTAAAACCACTTAATAGATGCAGGGGTATGTCAAAACGTTGCATACCCCTGTGTCTTTTTTCTGTTTTTTTTACAGTTTATTCTTTAGGCGGAATAGAGATCCAGAAAAACAAGGGAGTGTATCCGGGAATGCCTCCTCCCAAATACGTACCACCAATAGATTCCGGCTTGCCTTCTTCTTTGTATCCGTAGTCGGAATGGAAAAAACAAATGGCTTGTTCTCCATATTTCATATCCGTTACACATTTTATGAACCCTTTGATAGCAGAGCCTTCTTCTTCTTTATCTTTTTTATCATCATCTTCTTCTGTAGGAACTACTACTTGAAAAAGTTCATAATGTTTTTGGTCGTTATGTATTCTATATTTAAGAGCTGTATCGGCTACGTTCGTATCAAACACGTGGCCGTTTAAAAATTTACCAACGTAATATGTGCCTATGGAAGCGCCGCGCTTGAGGGTATCTCCCGTCCCCGGAACAATTGTTACCTTATAAAACCCTTTTTCCAACGAATCTACTCCCGGGTAGTACTTATCCCTAAAAGACTCAAGCGTGTCTGTCTGGTACGTATCCATATTGTGAATTACCTTAACCAGTTCCAAATCATACACCATGGCCGATGTGTGTTCCGCGGTACCGCCTTCACTATAGGAAGACATCCAGTAAGGAAGCCAAATCCTTCGTATCTCTCCTTCTCGCATTACCAACAACATCTCTTCCAAGCCTCTTAAAATGGTTTGTGTTCCCATACGCCACAACAACGGAATATAGGCGTTGGCGTATCTGAACGTGCCCAGTTGCTTGGCAACATCCTCTTCTGTACTGGCTTTGATATCGTATTGTAAATCTCTTATGGTTTCTCTGACAAAGACTATGGCAGAGTCTGTGTTCATACCACCCGTACCTTTTTTAAGTACAGCATAATACAACCCCGATTCCGTTTTTTGCAACGTGTCCAAATGAATTACTTTCACGTGAGCTTCTAGCATTTTCCTGTGCGCTTCCTCCACATTCTCATCCGGCATACGAGCACAGGTAGAAAACACTACCGGCAAAGCTACAAGGAGAGCAATCCAAAAAATAAAGGTCTTTTTCATTGGGACAAAGATATTTGATTTTTTACAACCTTCACAACCCACACCTCAAATAATAAAGGAGACATGGCCGGTATCTGCCCGGCACTTGTATTGCCAAAGCCCAGATCTGCGTTAAAAATAAGGTACGAGTGTTCACCTGAAGCCATCCCCGGAAATCCGAATTCCAACCCTTTCAGGAATCGGCCGGAACCAACAACGTCTGAACGTACGCGAGCCTGGTCTTCCGGCAATACCCTGTTGTGAGCGGCCGCCACACTGTCTGAATTCGTATGAAACAAGGTGCCTTTTCCTCTTGAAAAGATGTGACCGGCATAATAAAAAAACAGCGTATCTCCTTTGGCTACCGTATCTCCGGCAAAAGACGGTTTTCCTTGTTCAAAAACAGCCCTTACGACTCCGTTTCTATAGAGTACCGTGTCGCAAGTTAAAGATTGCACATAACGGTCTATCTCTTCTTCCTGTTTGATAATCATCAGTTTCCTGTCTTCTTTTGCACATGAAGACAGGCTCATTAAAACAACTAACAACAACAGGGGGAAAAATCTCATGCTTATTTTTTTATTCCTTTTCCGGCGTTTCAGTAGATACAATTATTGTGCCCAAAGCTTCTACCAAGCGCTCCTCTATGCGTTCCGGTATGTTTTCCATTTTTCCGGCAGAAGCGTTAAAATGGCCTCCTCCATTAAAAAAAGTCTTTGCTATTTCATTTACTGCTATCCCCCCTCTGGAACGCAAAGACACTTTTATATGATCTTCTCTTTGCAGGAAAAATGCCGACACCAGTATTCCTCCAATAGTCAATGGGAAATTCACAAAACCTTCTGCATCACCAATCCTATACCCATACTCTTCCAAAACATCTTGTGTAAGTACAATATATCCTGTCTTATATTCCGGCAAAATTTTTATGTTTTGAAGGGCATATCCCATCAACTGCAACCTGTTAATACTGAAATCACGGTACACCTTGGCCACTATTTTTTCCATATCGGCTCCGCTGGCTTTCAAAACAGAAGCTACTTCAAAGGTACTTGGAAACACACTGTTGGAAAACTGGTTTGTATCTGTTACAATGCCAGTAAGCAAAGCCGTAGCTTGTTCTCTTGACAAATTCACACGAGGACCCCAACAATCCAAAATCCTATATATCAGTTCTGCAGTAGAGCTTACCTTTGTAGAAGACAACACCAAGTCAAACTCTTGCTCTACCGGATCTATATGATGGTCAATCAAGATTTTAAAAGCGTTTGACTCCATCATAAGCGGTCCCATCATCTCCATCCTGGAAAAACTGCTCACATCTACTGCAATCAACAAATCTGCCTGTTCTACTGCCTCAACTACAGCTTCTTCTTGCCAAACGTAAACTAAAATCTTCTTATGAGGATCCAGAAAAGACAAAAAATCAGGATACGGAGTAGGACAAGCAAGCGTTACGTGATGCCCTCGTTTCTTTAAATACAACCCCAGACCTACTAAAGATCCAATGGCATCACCATCCGGGTTAATATGGGTAGCTATGACTATATTTTTGGGATGGGCAAGGTTTTCTACCCATTTTTCTATTAAACTCTCTGAAAAAAGACACTCCATACAAAAGATATTGATGCAAATATAATGGTTTTATTGCAAGCTTTATTTTTTTTCCTAATTTTGCAGGACTCCTCATTTGACTGTATTAATAATTCAATAATGAAAAAGATTTTTACCATTGTAGTGCTGCCCTTGATTATTCTTGTTCTGGGCTTCTTTATTATCAGAAGTCTGACAGCACCCATCAAGTTCCAAAAAGAACGCGAACACCGTCAGCATCTGGCCATTGATAGATTAAAAGACATCCGTGTGCTGCAAACTTCTTACAAAACAGAATACGGCGAATACACTGACAGTTTTGATACCCTGGAACAATTTTACAATGAAGGGTACATTACCATTATCAGACAAATTGGCTCGTTTGACGACTCCCTAGCCGTAGCCCAAGGCCGTGTATTCCGTGATAGTATGGAAATGGCTGTAAAAGATACGCTACTTAAACGTCCCGGTTTCAGCATAGATTCTCTCAGATGGGTTCCTTTGGTCGGAGAAGAATTTGAAATGAGAGCCGTCATAAAGAAAGTATCCGGTGTGGATGTCCCGCTGTTTGAAGCATGTACTCCTTTTGACATACTCCTAAAAGGACTGGAACGCCAATTAATTGTAAACCTGAACGAAGACCGCAACATTACCAACAGGTATCCCGGCTTGAAGGTGGGTAGCATAGACCAACCCAACAACAACGCGGGGAACTGGGAATAGAAACATGTCTGCGCACATCAAAATACCGCAGGCTCACCACAGATTGTCCATTCATATTGGTGTGAATGGACTTTCTTTTGTTGTGGAAGACACAGCAAACAACGATTGCCTTCTTTGTAGAAACCATTCGTATGCTTTTCCTGCCAACGATTACAACGAATGGGCCAAAGAAGTGGGGCACATCATCAAACAAGAAGAGATGTTGCAAAAGCGCTTTAGCCGTTGTAGCGTCATGATTGATACACACAAATACACACTCGTTCCCACATCGCTTTTCAAGCCCGAACAAGCCATAGAAGTGCTAAACCAATTGTTTGATGTAGCCTATTTGGACGAAGTCAATTATACTACCGTCCAACCGCTGGACGCTACTTTCATCTATGCGCTACCGGCTCCCGTCAATGCCATGGTGGCCAAGTATCAACACAAAGCCAAGTTTTACGTAAGCGTCATTCCACTACTTCGTTTTATTATGGAGCAAAAGGAATACTCACGTGCACTCATGCATTACACACCTACCCACGTCAACCTCATTCTCATGCAGGGTGAGCGACTGTTGCTCTGCAATGCATACGCTATAGACCGTTTCAAAACGGCTATGTACTTCTTGTTCTTTGCCCTCAAACAATGGCAATTGAATCCAAAGAGCCTAAGCCTGTACATTACCGGTCCGCTCAAGCCGCTGCACATGAAACAACTTTGCACGTTCTTCTCTTCCGTCACCGTTGCTACTGCAGAAAACCACACACTGCCTACAGAATCTATGAACTTGCAATTTGGTGCACACTTTTTCCGGGTACATAGCCAATAACCAATCTCCACCTTCCTGTTTTGCCAGCTTCCTTATTTTACCAATCTCCCAGTTTTTCGGTATTATACTACAACATAAAAATTTCTCACCATGCGCATTATCAGTGGGTTTTTAAAAGGACGCGCCATCACGCCTCCCAAAAATTTCCAGGCACATCCTACCACGGATTTTGCCAAGGAAGGCCTTTTCAATATCCTGGAAAATACCCTTGACCTGGAAACAACTGTCGTATTGGATTTGTTTTCCGGAAGCGGAAACATTGCTTTTGAATGCATTTCCAGAGGCTGCACGTCTGTACACTGTGTAGAAATGAATCCCATCCACACACGCTTTATAGACGCAACAGCCAAAGCATTAGGTATCTCCTCATACATACGGGTAGTACGCAACAACGTGTTTGATTTCTTAAAAATCTGTACCCAAAAATTTCATTTTGTATTTGCCGACCCACCATACGACCTACCGGGTCTGGAAGAGCTGCCCGTCAAGATTTTACAAGTAGATATTTTAGAAGAAAACGGGTTGTTGGTGGTAGAACATCCCGGACAATATACATTTGACCACATTCCCGGTTTTGAAAAAACAAAAAAATACGGTCAAGTACATTTTAGTTTTTTTGCAGTTTCAAAAACATTACCTACATTTGCACTCCCAAACAAATAAGGTCCGGTAGTTCAGTTTGGTTAGAATACGTGCCTGTCACGCACGGGGTCGCGGGTTCGAGTCCCGTCCGGACCGCCCAGAAAAGAGCCAATCAGCTAATAAACAGCTAATTGGCTTTTTTCATTTCTCATTTTTGGCGGGAAAATGGCGAGATCCGCCGCTTTTGCGTAATCAACAACGACTGACGTATTCCATTGAAGTCCGCCGGTCCTTCCGAAGGATAGTGAGTAGCAGCTTTACTGCCGAGACTTTAACACACAGGTTTCCAGTAAATTGTATCAACACATCCCATTATGGGATTCGCTACCCTTAAGCAAGCCACGCATCTAATTGTGTCAAAATATCGTTGGCACTGCTTTCCTCAGAGGGTAATAAGTGGCGGTTTTCAGGTGCAGATATTAACGGGCTGTCTATCGGGCTATTGCAACACTACACCATTGCATTGCACTTACTACCCTCGGTCAAAAGAGCTGTTTTTCGCGGTTTTTCAGGGAGGGTAGTAAGTCCTCTCTTTCAAGCAAAGACGTTAAATCGCAGACATACAGCAGCTTACAACAATATGCCATTTCTTGGCACTTACTACCCTCGGTCAAAAGAGCTGTTTTTCACGTTTTTCAGGGAGGGTAGTAAGTAGCGGTTTTCCAGTAAAGATAGTAACAGACTATCTATCTGATAGTTGCACCACTACGCTATCACATGGCACTTATTACCCTCGGCAAAAAAAGATACAGCCGAAAACAGAGCTACTCCTCTACTATGCGTATCCGGGCAAATTTGAGCAACAAGGTTTTGACGCCTCCCGAGGCAAAGTCGATGACGGCTTTTGTGTTGGGCATGTCGCCTTCCATAGAAATGATGTGGCCTCGACCAAAGCGGTTGTGTTCAATGGTCATGCCCACCGCAAGGCTGCCGGGATCGGAAGGGACAAAGTCGTCACCGGCCGAGGGGGCAGACGAACGGGGTGAGCCGGATCGGGAGCGAGGCTGCATGTCGTACTGAGAGCCGAACCGAGTATCGGGCTGGGAGCCGGGCTGCGAGCCGAACCGGGAACCGGACTGCGAGCCGAACCGAGAGCCGGGCTGGGAGCCGAACCGAGAACCGGGCTGGGAGCCGGGCTGGGAGCCGAACCGAGAACCGGGCTGGGAGCCGGGCTGCGAGCCGAGCTGCGAGCCGGGCTGCGAGCCGAACCGGGAACCGGACTGCGAACCGCTTCCGGAGCTGCCGGAAGAACGACCGGAAGTCGCGCCAAAAAAAGAAGCGTCAGTCCTGCTGCCAGAGGAACGTGCGTCTGTCCTGCTGCCAGAGGAACGTGCGTCTGTTCTGCTGCCAGAGGAACGTGCGTCTGTTCTGCCGAAAGAACGAGCGGAAGTGCTGCTAAAAGACCGGGTGCCAAAGCCGCCGCTGTCAAGACTACCGCGGTCAAAGCTTCCCGAACTTGAGAAGCCGGCATCGTCCGGCAAGGATCGGGCTAGAAAAACGGGATTGATTTCTTGTAAGAAACGGCTGGGGCGGTTGTTTTCTATGTTTGCCCAGCGCATGCGTGTTTGGGAATAAGACAGTGTGAGTGTCTTTTTGGCGCGCGTCATGGCTACGTAAAACAGGCGGCGTTCTTCTTCCAGTTCTTCTTCTATCGTGTTAGACGTCATTAGCAACGGAAAGAGTTTTTCTTCCATACCCGTAACGTAGACGTGAGAAAATTCCAGTCCTTTGGCCGAGTGGACCGTCATCAAGCTCACCTTTTCTTTATCGGGCGTATCATCCTCGTCTGCTTGCGTCAATAATGTCACGTTGTTCAGGAAGCGTTCCAGGGTGGGCTTTCCTTCTCCCGGTTCGGGAGCCGCTACTTCTGTTTCCAGTTCTACGTCCTGGACGGCCTCTTCACAAAACGATTTCAAGCTGTTGAAGAGTTCTTCCACGTTGGCCAACCGAGACATGCCTTCAATGGATTTGTCTTCCTTCAGGTGCGCCAAATAGCCGGACATCTGAGCCAGTTCCATAGTCAATTCAAAAGCGTTTTTACCTTCTTCCTGCAGGTTGCGGACGGCTTCCAATATATCTGCAAAAGCCTTCATCCGTCCTGCAATGTTGCCTTTCAAACCGGCGGCTGCAAGGTCACCCTCTAAAATGTATCGTAAAGAGGACATCTCGGCAAAAGCAGCTGCCGTATTGAGTTTCTGTAAAGAAACGGTCCCAATGCCGCGTGCCGGTGTGCCCACGGCACGTATGAAAGCCTCTTGGTCATTAGGATTGACCACCAAACGCATGTATGCCAACAAAGTTTTCACCTCGGCTCGTTCGTAAAAAGAAAAGCCTCCATATACTTTGTAGGGAATGTTTCTGCGCCGGAGGGCTTCTTCAAACAAACGGGACTGGGCGTTGGTACGGTAGAAAATGGCAAATGCTCCAAAGCCATCGCTCGTTGCGTACTGCTTGTTTACAACGGAACCCACAACCATAAAGGCTTCTTCTTTGTCTGTATATGTCCGTATTAGTTCTATCTTTTCTCCCTGCGCAGCCTCTGAAAAACATTCTTTGCGCAAACGCCGCTTGTTGTGGCTGATCAAACTGTTGGCCGCTTTGACTACCGTTTGTGTAGAGCGGTAATTTTGTTCCAAGCGAAACTCGGCCGCCTCGGGGAAATCTTTGCTGAAATTGAGGATATTCTCTATGCGGGCGCCACGGAAGGCGTAAATGCTTTGTGAATCGTCCCCCACTACTGTCAAGTTGCGATGGACAAGCGCCAAATTTTTTATGATTTGGTATTGTACCAGATTTGTGTCCTGATACTCATCCACCAAAATGTACCGGAACCTGTCTCTATAACGTTCCAAAACTTCCGGATATTGCTGCAACAACTTATTGGTGTAGAGCAGCAAATCGTCAAAATCCATAGCTCCTGACAATTTACATCTTTTGGCATAGAGGTCGTATATATCAACCATTCGCGATTTCCGCATGGCTTGGTCTGCTTCCTGCACCCGAGGGTTGTTACGGTATCCTTCTGCCGTCAAGAAACTGTTTTTAGCCCTCGATATGCGAGAAACTGCCTCTCCGGGCGGATATGTTTTTTCATCCAATTGCAATTCTTTGATACACTTTTTGATGGCTGCCTTTGTGTCGGCTTTGTCATAAATGGTAAAATTTCTTGGGAAACCCAACACCTCTGCTTCTGTTCTTAAAATGCGCGAAAAAACAGAATGAAACGTACCCATCCATAAAAAACGCACCAAGTCCGGTTCCACCATAGCCGCCAACCGATCTTTCATCTCCTTTGCCGCCTTATTGGTAAAAGTGAGCGCCAAAATGGAAGAAGCCGGAATTCCATGCTGCAAAAGGTACGCAATCCTGCACGTCAAGACCTTTGTTTTGCCGCTTCCTGCGCCCGCAATGATGAGTGATGGACCTGTGATATTTTCAACTGCCTGTCTTTGAGCTTCGTTCAACTCCTCCAGAAAATTCTCCTTCATAGTGACAAATATAGGGAAAAAGCCGTTGAAAATTTTATCTTTGTATCTACAAAAAATCGTAAATGAGCAGCCATTTTACCTTAAGAAAAGGACTGAACATTCCGTTGAAAGGAGAAGCCCTGTTACGTATGGACCTCGAGGATACTTGTACGTCGTATGCCTTAAAACCGTCCGATTTTCCACACTTGGTACCCAAACTATTGGTACATGAGGGAGATACCGTATTGGCGGGCAGTCCTGTCTTTTGTAATAAAGCGTATCCGCACATGGTATTTACGTCTCCCGTAAGCGGTACGGTACAAGAAATAGTCCGTGGAGAAAAAAGAAAACTGACTGCCATCCGCATAGCTGCTGACGGAAAAAATCAGAAAGTTTTGTTCCCGGTAGATATTCCGGAAAACCTTTCACCGGAAAGAATAAAAGAGTTGCTATTGGAAAGCGGGTGCTGGCCTTTCATAACACGTCGTCCGTACGGTACCCTTGCCAGGCCTGAAGAACAACCTCTGCATATCTATATCAGTTGCTTTGATACGGCGCCACTGGCTCCCGATCTAGATTTTGCCTTTGCTGCAGAAGAAGAAGCACTGGCCATGGGCTTGCGTGTGATGGAAAGACTTTGTCCGGAAAACGTACACTTGGGGTTGTCGGGCAAGATGTCTGAGCACAGCGTATTTGAACGACTGAAAGGTAAGAAGCATTACTTTACCGGCCCCCATCCGGCAGGAAATCCCGGTGTGCAAATACATCGCGTATGTCCGGCAGGAAAAAACAGAATCATCTGGACATTGACTCCTCTGGGACTGGCAATTGTTGGCAAACTCTTTTTACACGGTTGGGTAGATACTGTACGTATGGTAGCCGTTACGGGGCCTGCGTTGGAAAAAACAGGATACATCCCATGCCTGGCTGGAACGCACATTGCTTCTCTGACCGGTTTCCCAAGAAAAAAGGATATAGAAATCCGTACCATCAGCGGCAATCCCCTTACGGGAGACAATATTGGAGAAGACGGGTTTTTGGGTTTTCACCACCAACACATTACCTTCCTGGAAGAAGGCAACAAAAGGGAATTGTTCGGTTGGGCTAGACCGCTGCGCTTGCATCGGTTCAGTACAGCCCGTACGTACTTGACTTTTGTAGCACCCCTGCTGGGGAAAACGGGGCGTTTTGCACTAGACACCAATACAAACGGAGACAAACGTGCTTTTGTGATGACGGCAGACTACAGAAAAGTATTGCCCATGGATATTCTGGTATCGCAGTTGCTCAAAACCATTTTGGCCGGCGATGTAGAGAAGATGGAACAATTGGGTATTTATGAAATACTTCCGGAAGATTTGGCTTTGTGCGAATTTATTTGTTCGTCAAAAATTGATATACAAGATATTGTACAACAAGGGATAGCCCTGATGATAAAGGAAATGCAATGAAGCTTCGCAACCTTATCCAATTTCCGGACAAGCTCATGCGTAAGATGGCGCCGGCCTTCCGCAAAGGGGGCCCGTTGTCTTTCTTGCATTCCACGTTTGAAGCCTTTGAAGCCTTTCTCCTTGTACCGGACAGGGTAACCGACAAAGGATCCCACATACGTGATGCCAACGACCTGAAGCGTGTCATGATTGTAGTAGTCATTGCATTGGTGCCAAGCCTGCTTTTTGGCATGTTCAATACGGGATGGCAATACTACACTGCTTTGGGAACGACAACAGCTCAAGTAGGATTTTTCCAAATTTTCTGGTACGGATTCCTAAAAGTACTCCCATTATTGGTCGTATCTTACGTAACGGGGCTGGGTATTGAATTTGCCATTGCACAAATACGAGGTCACCAAGTGAACGAAGGGTATTTGGTAACGGGCATGCTCATTCCGCTCATAGTACCTGTGACCATTCCTCTGTGGATGTTGGCTTTGGCCGTAGCTTTTTCTGTGTTGATTGGAAAAGAAATTTTTGGAGGGACCGGCATGAACATCTGGAATCCGGCTTTGTTGGCACGCGCCTTTTTGTTCTTTGCTTATCCCGGATATATGACCGGTGAAAGCATTTGGATAGACGGATCCAGCGGAGCCACTCCCCTAGCCCTGTTGACAGGAGGCACGGCTCCTTTAGAACATCTGAGTAGTCTGGCTGTTCCTCTGGAACAATTGACGGAACATGCATCCATCTGGACCCGCATGGCTTCTCACTTCCACATAGGAGTCGTTCCGGAGTTGCCGTCTTGGACAGATCT
>MTBK01017528.1_pt1 | contig 30515 bp, 19 predicted proteins | sample 1535981 | NCBI WGS metagenome assembly MTBK01 (sample SAMN06109225, study PRJNA356200) | anaerobic digester metagenome | isolation source: biogas reactors fed with pig manure or primary and secondary sludge | place: Spain | collected 2016-06-30
AGTTGATCCCTGAGCCATTGCTGTTCTCTCCCGCGTAGTGTAGGATATACCCTGTGTGGGTAATTGAAAGCTGCGATCCTTCGTGGGAGGGTATGGAGGGGGGAGGAGCGAAAAATAGTGCTGCGGGGATTTTTATCGGGGATGCCGGTTGTATTCAGGGGGTCTTCGGGGGTGAGTTGTTCACCGCGATGATACGCCGGCCGGGCGCGCAGAAGAGAGGATACCTCCGGTAATCTCAGCGAGTACCACCTCCAGGAGCAGGGGAGAAGGTGATACAGGCGTTTCGCTATCACCCTCCGGGGAGGCCGGGAATTTTGTAGTTCTTCGCGGCACCGATCACATTTGCCTCGTTTGAGGGGGAGGAAGCCCTTCGCCGGCCAGGGGTGCGGAGGGGATGGCCGGCAAGATGCCGGCCCCGCCTGCTGGAGCACCTCAATAAGCATCACCTGATTGAGGAACCGGGTGATGAGATTCTTCATGCCCTCTTCTTGTAATCTGCTATTAACGCGAAGACTTTCATGGCCTTGTTTCACCTTTGTGCAAATATGGATTGAATACAAGGCCATTTCAATTTTACAGAACTTTCGTTACGTTACCTGGCGGTGAGTTGAGGCACCACAGAATTCCCTCCCGGTCAGAACGTTCAATTGCTCCGAAAAGCAGGGTTTTTCGATCCCACCCGGGAGGTGGACGCTTCGGAAGATCACCGTCAGTATCCCTGCCGGTGGAAAGGGTGTTTCCGGCGGGGGGTGGATCGGAGCAGATGATCGATACTTTTATCCGCCACTCCGAACATCAAGGGGCCATGTCGTTTAAAGTAGAGGTTATCGAAAAGATATCTGCTCTTATTACGGCTGCATTCGGCCTTGTCGCCGCTCTTGCATGGAATGGAGCAATCCAGGAACTCTTCAAACTCATCTTTGGGGATCAGAGCACGCTCGCTGCGATGCTGGTGTATGCGATCGCCGTGACGATAATCGCAGTGATTGCGACGATCTGGATCGGCCGGGCTGCAGCAAAGGCAAAAGATGAGGGGAAACCGGCAGCGAAGTGAGATTTCAATCCGTTCATTTTTTCGTAGCCAGCTGGTTTGAAGTCGTGACGTTGCGATCCGATGCTCTATGAACCGGCACGATGAACAGGCAGCAGAGCGGAGTCGTGCGATGGGGGGGCAGGAGAGCGATCTCGAGTCGTTCATTTACACCGATAGCGCCCCCGCAGGGCCGGTCTCCATCACAACCATCAGCTACGACGGTTCCCGCGTCGATGAACAGACCCAGGTACTGCCTGAGTCTCTCCCGGACCTCACTCTTCGCCCGGCGGTCACCTGGATCGATGTCGACGGCGTTCACGACGGTGATCTGCTCCGGACGATCGGGGACGTTCTCGGGATCCACCCGCTGACCCTGGAGGATATCGAGAACACCCGCCAGCGCCCGAAGATCGAAGACCATGGCGACTACCTCTACGTGGCGATCCGGATGCTTTTTCCCGGCAGCGATGACAGGTTCAGGAGTGAACAAGTGAGCCTGGTGCTCGGCAACAGGTATGTTATAACGTTTCAGGAGCGTCCGGGCGATCTCTTTGACCATATCCGGGAGCGCCTCCGTGCAGGGACGGGGCGATTCAGGACTGCGGGGGCGGATTACCTCTTCTATGCCCTGCTGGATACGATCATCGACGGCTACTTCACTGTGATCGAAGTGTTCTGGGAGCGTATCGAGGGGGTCGAGGAGGAGGTTATAGCAGAGCCCGACAAGGAGACGCTCCAGGCGATATATGCCCTCAAGCGCTCCCTTATCGCATTTCAAAGGGTTGTCTGGCCGCTCCGTGACGTGGCGGTGGAACTGGAGCGGGGTGAATCCTCCCTTATAGGGGATGCGACTCTTGTTTATTTCCGGGACGCCTACGACCACACCATCGAGGTCGTTGAGGCCGTGGAGACCTACCGGGAGATGGTGTCCGGAACCCTCGATATCTACCTCTCAAGCCAGAGCAGTCACATGAACGAGATCATGAAAGTGCTCACCGTCATCGCCACCATATTCATCCCGATCACCTTCATCGCCGAGATTTACAGCATGATTTTTACCTATATGCCTGGAGTTGCACACCCCTGGGGATATCCGGCAGCGCTCACATCGATGGTCGCCGTCGCAATCGCTATGCTCATCTATTTCAGGAAAAAAGGGTGGATATGAGGGCGCTCCCGGTGGAGCATCCGGGTTTGCTCACCCGACTGGCTGGTGGATTATATGGCTCTCCAGTGTTGAGGTGTACGGTTTTGGCAGGAGAAGAGGCCCTGCATCCGGGTATCCCGGGTGCGGGGCCAGGGCATCGGGAAGAATGAGGTCTGTTTTCCCTGGCGACTATTTAAGGCCAGGGACAAAGATTGCCAGCAAGGCGACATCCTCCTCATCGGCAACGATGGTATGATGGATGCCGGGCGGAGTGGTGAACGTATCTCCAGGTTTGAAAAGCACCTCTCTCCCGCCAAGGAGGATCCTTCCGCGCCCGGCAAGGATGACATTCCATTCCCACTGACTCTCGTGGAGATGGTCCGGGACTTCGCAGCCTCTTTCCACCCTGACAAGGTGGGAGGAGAACGCATCCTTTGTGTCCGTCCAGGGCGCCAGATCTGCTAGGACGACGCCTATCCACTCCGGGTTTGAGTACCATGGTGGAAGCCTGCCCGTACCCTGTGTCGGGGAGACGATAGCCCCGTCTTCGATACATCGGGCGAAGTTCTGGTCTTCCATTATGTTTCTCACAGAGAAAGGGGAGAAGCCCCTGTTCAATCCCTGACTGCCGGTAGGATCTCCTTGAAGATGTCAATACCGAAGTTCACGTTCGGACTGGAGTTTCCAAGGCAGAAGTGGTTGATGCCCGCCTCCTTGAACCGCTCGATCTCTTTGATCATCCCTTCGGCGTCTGTGGCACACATGTAGTTCTCTTTGATGGTGTCACAGTGGACGAGGTTTGCGTGAAGCTGGACCTCCTTCGGGTCGTAGACCTTGTACTTGAACATCGAGGGGACGAGACATCCTGCCCAGAACCGGTTGCCCTCGACCGCCTTGTCGTAGTCGGGGTCGACCGAGTACCAGATGAGCATGGCACGCTCCATCTTGCTCGGATCTTTCCCGGCCTCGCGGGCACCTTCCTCGAACCTGGGGATGGTGACGTTCTTGAGGGTCGAGGGGGCTGCGGCGACAGTCATGAGGTGATCGCCGTACATACCAGCGAGCTTTGCACCCCGGGGCCCGAGGCCGCTGAAGTAGAGGGGAACCATGTCGTCGGGCTTGGTGTACATGAACGCCTTATCGAGAGTGAAGTAATCACCCTTGAAGGTGACGGGTTCATCGCTCTCCCAGAGCATCCGCATAACCTTGATCGCTTCGATGGTCATATCCTGGCGCACCGGGACAGTTGGCCACTCGCCGGTCACCGGCACCTCGTTCATCGCTTCACCAGCACCGACGGCAACACCGACCCTCCCCGGGTACATCTGCCGGAGGGTGGCAAACGTCTGTGCTACGATCGCCGGGTTGTACCGTATGATCGGGCAGGTGATGCAGGTCGAGATGAACACATCCTTGGTAGCCTGGAGCGCCGCGCCCATCCAGGCCCAGGCCTGTGCTGATTGCGCGTTGTCGTGGTACCAGGGGTGGAAGTGGTCGTCTGCCCAGATCGAGTCAAACCCGACTTTTTCTGCTCTGATGGTCTGATCAAGTGCATCCATAGGGCGGTACTGCTCCAGGGATGCAAAATAACCGATTTGTGTCTTCATGCTACTTGATCTCCTGGTGATCGGGGGAGTTACCTATCCAGGGGTAGGCCTACCCAAATCTTGATAAGCCACCAGCACCAATGAAGACGCTGGTATGGTAGCTGAGGCCCGCATATCTCGTTCCGACAACTTGTGATATCAGCGGACCACAGCCGTCCTACCTGTCAAAGTTTCTCTTCCGATCTCCTTGGCGTGGATTATCTATCCACATCTTGAATAGTAATCGTATCCACGAATATAAGTATCGTTTATTGTTGAACAATAGAGAGGACGGTTGGAGAGAATGCTGTGTAGTGTTGTGAGCATGCGGGGCTCATACTATATTAAATTCCTTTGATCCGCTTTATACCGGTAGGGGTTACGCAGTTTGCCCAAAATACCGATCTTTACTGATTGATATATGTGATTTGTTAATCAATTTACGTTGACAAACATTTAAGCCACAATGCATTTTGCGCAACTCCTGATTGGATGTAACCCTGCATTTTTTTGCATCTGATGCTACGCGCCATACCGGCCGGTAGAAGTTGTCGGACCGACGCAATGGTAACCAATGAGAGATAGTACTATATTCATAGAGTTGCTTTCATAATCACTCCGGAACATACTTCCGGGTCCGGATGCGGTCACGCCAGCCCCCTCTGGAAGGATAGGAGTATAGATGGTTTGCGATCGTGTGCAGTCCATAGCCCGCCATCCAGCGACAGGATATCAGGGTTTCAGAAGGTACCGCCGTATACTCTAACCTCCGTACCGCTACAAACCCCTCTCTCCCGGGAGGGGTGGTTGATGGCGAGGAGATCGCACGGCAGAGGAATCTCTGTTATTGTCGTTTTTTGGGACACCACTGCCCTACAGGGGAGAGTCAGGCAGAATGTCTTCCCGGAGGCGATCCATCCCCACGCTGTCATTTTTCCTGGATTATCCTTCAAGAGATGCCTGACCCTGCTCCATCTGGCGGGTGCCTTTCACACGCGCTGCATGCCGGGAGGGGTGTCCCGGTATCCTCCCAGACGGCATCTGATACGTCGATCATGAAGGATGCGATCTCCCCGGAAGGTAGTTTGAATATGTAATGCCAGACCCAGGGAGAGTCTTTTCCTTTCTGATACTGAAGGGGTAGCAGAAATTCGGGATTTCCAGTTCTCAGGACGCGGATGAGGGCATCGCGGACATCCGGGTCAGGGAGATCCGGGAAGACCTCGAAGAGCTTCTTTCCGATCAGATCCTGTTTCTTCATCTGAAGTATGTTCTCGGTTGCGCGGTTGATATCCTTGAATATGTACTCGTATCCATCATCGACCGGTTCGTATATCAGGACACCGTTGCAGGTATTCTCGAAGAACGATCGGTACCGGATCTCTTTGAAAGCGAGTTCTTTCCGGGCCAGATGTTTTATCGTGACGTCCTTGATGAGCATGGCAAACTCGTTCGGAACGCTCACGCTATCCAGGGTAATCGGGGTGAAAACAATATCGAAGTATGCGATACCCGATCGAGTGCTCGGGATCCGCTGCTCCCGCCGCAACCGGTCGAAGTCACAGACAAGCTCCGTCTCAGCGATCTTTCCTTGCTGGATCAGTTTGAGAATAGTCCCCTTGTAACAGGAGATATCGAATATATTCCCATTCATCAGATCCTGAAAGGTTCTCAGACCAAGGATCTCCAGAGATGCACGGTTGGCGTTGAGCACGTTGCCGTCGGCTGTGAAGAGAATGATACCACACGGAACCGTCTCAAAGATCGTCCTTATCCTCTTCTCTGAATCCCTCAGCGCTGTCTCAGCATTCTTCCATGCTGTTATATCCTGAAGGCTGACCATGATCCCCGGTTTTCCCACGTGAGAGACGATCGGGGCGAACTCAAGGAGGTAGATGTGGTTTGTGCTATCTTCTATGTGTTGCATCTCAGCAAGGTATGTGCCGGACTGCTGAATTCTCTCGATATTTCGCCTGATCGATGGATCCGAAAAAATACGGAGATGCAGGTCGAAGAGAGAGGCGCCGATGATATTTCTTCCCCGGTGAATGCCGAGAGTTCTGACGAAACTTGTGTTTATCATGAGGATGTGGAGATCCGCATCCAGAATAACGATCGCATGCGGGAGGCGATCAAAGAGTTCCGAGAGCGGGATCCGTTGCGTCGGAGTGTAGAGTTTCGACCTGCCAAAGTGCCGCATGGTCACATCTCCCTTTGACTGAAGTACGTCGAGGTATTTGGAGACTGTAGCGCGGTTAATATCGAGTTCTCGTGCGATCGCAGAGATGGAGAGGCCCTGTGGTGCCTGTTCTTCAAGGAGTTCGATGATTTTACTGAATTTATCCTGATACTCGCTCATGGATGGTACCCTCCGGGATCTGCCGGGGTCTCCTGAACCGGTGCTGACAGGAGATCATTATTGGTTATTAGACAGGAGCTGGTAATATTACCTTTCGAAATCCCGGGGATCGGGAGAGCTGCTAACCAGCCTTTTTGAACCTGACCGGATGGTGCCGGCCGGCAAACCCGGACCCCTGCAGTCAAGTATTCTGGCTACACTACCGGCCCGGTATCCCGGGATGTTCGCCTGACCATCGCCTGCGGTTTGCCCGGGGACGACATGATATACGGGCCTGATCGATCACATGAGAACTCTCCGGAAGCATCCACACTACGCCAGATTTTGCAGAGAGGGGCCGCTACCACCTCCTGGTGGTGGCGAGGGTGTGCCCCGAACTACCCATCCGGGCGGCAAACCGTCGCGCGCACCAGTATACGGGTGAGGAGGCTTGATGCCCCCCCATCACGACCCTTTTTTTATGCGGGAGCGCAAACAGGTATTCCACTATGGCAATCCATCCCATCGACTACCGCTACGGCACACCGGAGATGCGTGCCGTCTGGGGCGAGGAGAACCGGTTTCGTGCAATCGTCATGGCCGAGGTGGCACTGGCGCGGGCCGAAGCGGCGCACGGGATGATCCCCCGTGAGGATGCGGAGACCATCGCGGCCGGTGCACCGGACGCCCGCCTTGAGCGGGCGAAGGAGATCGAGGCCGAGATCGACCACGACATGATGGCGATCGTCAGGGCCCTCAGTGAGGTCTGCGGCGATGCCGGCCGGTGGATCCACTACGGCGCGACATCAAACGATATACTGGATACCGCAACGGCGCTACAGATCCGCGACAGCCTCGCGCTCATCGAGGAGAAACTGGCAAAACTCCTCAGTGTGCTCCTCTTCCGGAGCGCCGAGACCCGGACCCTCGTCTGTGCCGGCCGCACCCACGGGCAGATCGGCGTCCCCACGACATACGGCCTCCGGTTCGCTATCTGGGCAAGCGAGGTCGCCCGCCACATTGAGCGTCTCCGCCAGATGCGCCCCCGCGTCGTCGTCGGGCACCTCACCGGGGCGGTGGGAACCCAGGCGGCTCTCGGGGATGCCGGCATCGATATCCAGGAGACGATGATGGAGTTCCTCGGGATCCGCCCGGTGGATGTCTCAAACCAGCTCGTATCCCGGGACCGCTACGCCGAGTACTTCATGTTCCTTGCAAACGTCGCGACGACGCTCGACAAGATCGGGCTTGAGATCCGGCTGATGCAGCGCTCCGAGATCGGGGAACTTGCGGAGGCGTTCGGGAAGAAACAGGTGGGTTCAAGCACCATGCCGCATAAGCGAAACCCCATCAAGAGCGAGCAGGTCTGCGGTCTTGCCAGGATCGTGCGCTCGGCGGTCGAGCCGGCCCTGCAGAACAACGTCCTCTGGGATGAGCGCGACCTGACGAACTCCTCGACCGAACGGGTGCTCTTCCCCGAGGCATCCGTGCTCGCCGATCATATCCTGAGGGTGATGATCGATGTGGTGGATGGGCTTGAGTTCAACAAGGAGAACATCAGGAAGAACCTGATGATGCTCCGGGGCGTGAACCTCGCTGAGTCGGTGATGATCGAGCTCACGAAGCGGGGCATGAGCCGGCAGGAGGCCCATGAGGTGATGCGGACGGCGAGCATGCAGGCCCTCGCCGGGGACCGGGATCTCGCCCGGGTGCTCGGTGAGCGGCCGGAGGTCACGGAGTTCGTCACCCGCGATGACCTTGAGCGGCTCCTCGACCCGGATGCGTACATCGGGACGGCGGTCAGGCAGGTGGACCGCCTGATCGAGAAACTCCAGCCGCTCTGTCCGTGAGTTTGGGACGCACCAGCGCGTCCCGCTCGGTCGATGTGATCTCGCGCAGGGCTCCGGCAGAGAGGTCGGTGATCGGGTAGTAGCCACCACCAGCGTATTCGGCGAGGATCCGGCAGTAGCCGAGCCTGATATCGAGGAACGAGTCTCCGGTCTCCTCGGTATCGATGACCACCGCCCTGATGCCCTGCGACCGGATCTCGCCGGCAACATTGAGGATCTCTCGACGCACGTCACCCGAGAGGGAGACGTTCGCCCGGCCGTCGGATATGACGACCATCATCGGGATCACCCCGGCGGTCTTCCGCAGTTCCTGCCGGAGAACCTCTATACCTTTTATCAGGCCGGCGGCAAGCGGCGTCCTCCCTCCTGTGGGGAGATCCTCAAGACGTTTCTGCGCGAGATCGACGCTTGAGCAGAGCGGGAGGACGACCTCGGCACCGCTCCCCCCAAACGCCACAAGCCCGATGCGATCGCGGTGCTGGTAGGAGTCAAACAGCATCGAGAGGACCGCACCCTTGGCCGATTCCATCCGCTTTGTCGCTCCCATCGACCCACTGGCATCGACAACGAAGACACATGCGACGGAGACCTTTTCTACCCTGACCCGCTCGCGGATATCCTCCCCCCGGACGGCTATCGCCATCCCATCACGGTCGCGCACCGCCTGGTGCGGGGCAGCTGCCCTGAGCGTGGCATCGAGCGCGATATCCCCGGTGCCGGTCGGGTACCTGGCAGAGATGCACCTGCCCCTGCTCCCGCCCGGGAAAGCATCGAGTCGCCTGCCTGAAATTCTCTTCTCTCCCCGGAGATCCCGGCGTTCCGGCATACTCACCTTCCTGACGTCGATCGGATCCCCGGCCGGGAAGACGGTCTCGCGCGTAGCGCTCCCGCCGGATGACCGGCCCCCTCCACCCTGCCCGCCGGCCGCGTCATCCCCGGGAGGGTGATCGTGTTCACTCTTCGCATCTTTCAGCGCTTCATCGAGTTTTTCCGGATCGACATTCGGCTCCTCAAACGGTTTTCGGCGCATCCGGTGCGGGAGCGCAAGCTCCATGGCCTCCCTGACATCGTCGCGGGTGACTGCGGTCCGCCCATCGAGAGCGGCGATCGTCCTCGCTGTCCGGACAACGGCGATATCGGCGCGGTGCGTCCTGATCCCGAGCCCGATGCAGGCCTCCGCCACAGCGTTCAGGAGGGCATCCTCGATCGTGACCGATGGTAAAATCTGCCGTGCAGCGACGATCGCCTCGCGCAGCCCCTCCTGCACCGGATCGTATGCCTGCCAAAGCCCCTCAGGATCGTGCTCAAGCGCCTCGGCGGCCCTGACGATCGCCACACGCTCAGCGGGGTCTGCGATCCCCTCCACGGTCACCTGCAGCCCGAACCGGTCCAGGAGTTGCGGCCGGAGTTCGCCCTCTTCGGGGTTCATGGTGCCGATAAGGATGAACCTGGCCGGGTGCGAGAAGGATATCCCCTCCCGCTCAACAACGTTGACACCCATGGCGGCGGCGTCGAGGAGGATATCGGCCACATGGTCGTCGAGCAGGTTGACCTCATCGATGTAGAGTATGCCGCGGTTGACCGCCGCGAGGATCCCGGGATCGATGGTCACCGTGCCTTCCCGGATCGCCCGCTCCACGTCGACGGTTCCCACCACCCGATCCTCGGTCACCCCGAGCGGGAGGTCGACGACGCGGACCCGGCGCCGTTCCACCCCCAGGTCTTCACCACGAGATTTTTTTCCGGCACAGGCGATGCACATGCCCCCATCCCCGGTGGGATCGCAGTTGTAGGGGCAGCCCCGGATGACGTCTATCTCCGGGAGCAGATCGGAAAGCGCCCTGACAGCAGTGGACTTGGCCGTCCCCTTCTCGCCGCGGATGAGCACCCCGCCGATCCCGGGGTTGATGGCATTGAGGATGAGTGCACGTTTCATCGTCTCCTGGCCGACGATGGCGGTGAACGGGAGGACGTTCCTCCGTGCCTGGTATGACATATATAAAAATAGGATGGAAGAGATGTTAAATAATCCTTCTTTGTTAGCACTATGTGGCCGGATGGGGATGTACCCCCGGAACCCGGACTAGAACTCTTCCGCGATGCCGTAGCCGTATGACCGTAGCGCCAGGCTTCCCCTCTGCTCCGGGTATGCGGTGAGCATGAGCCCCCGTATCTCCAGGAACTCCTCCGCGGCGACCATGGAGACCGGGTGGAGCTGTTCTTCCTCGTCAGGGTCCATCGACCAGGAGTGGATGTAGTAGACATCGGGCACCCCGTCTTCTTCGTGCAGGTAGAGATCCTTGCCGCGCACATACGCCCCGCCGGGATTGCCCCGTGGTGCGTAGTATATACAGGCGTCGCGATCAGTGTCCAGCACGATCTCGCCGTCATTATAAGCGATACTTCTCTTCATATCAATCACCGTTTGCCCCGCCTCCGGCAGGGTTATCCGGCAGGTGGTAGTGATAGATTCCGGAAGGCCGATGGGGTGGCCGTGGCCGTTCCAGAAACCCGGGCACCGGCGGTGCCGTTACCGCCTGCCGGACAGGGATGGGATCTCCAGTATTATATTTCTTTCTATTAGTATTAATTAGTGTTATCAACAGTCAATAATTTACTTACACCCCCCTCCAGCCACAGCCCGGGCTCTGATCCGGCGCCCCCGGGAGTCGCAGTGAAAAGGCAAGCCCGGTCCATCAATCCCCTCCCCGTAGTACCTCCAGATCCTGCAGGGTCACCACCCGGATGGCACCGCCCTGGACATCGCCGCCGGTATCCCCCATACGGTCCTCGATCCAGCCCTCCATATCGAGGTAGGCCGCCCGCAGCCCTTCAAGAACCTCCGGGTCAGCATCCCAGAGGCCGCGCCCGTGCGCCTCAAGCAACCGCCTCCCGATCTCCTCAAGCGCCCAGGGGTTCTCATTCTCAAAGAACTCCCGCATCCCGGGGTCCAGGACGAACGCACGTGCGATATCATCGAATATCCGGTCGTCCACCTCCTGTGTCGTCGCTTCCCACCCGTAGACAGCCCCCACATGCCGGGATATATCCCCGGCGCCCTTGTAGCCGTGGCGCTTCATCCCCTCGATCCACTTCGGGTTTAAGAGCCGCGCCCGCGCAACCCTCCGTATCTCCTCTGCAAGTGTCCTGACCTCCACGCGGTCCCGGTCGCGGGTATCGCCGTAGTAGGCGGGGATGTCCCGGTTCGAGAGCACCCTTGCCGCCCCGGTCAGGCCGCCGTGCCCCCCGAAGTAGCAGCAGCACCCGAGGAGGTCGTACTCGTCGGTCACGGTCTTGTTGAATGTGAGGTCGACGGTCGCAAGCTGCGCAGAGAAGATCTCACGGGCTTCCTCGCCGAAGTTGTCCCTCCCGTAGGCGTAGCTGTTCCACCGGAGATAGACCTCCGCGAGATCCGCCTCCTCCTTCCATGCCGAAGCGTAGACCGCCAGGCTGACGCCGTTGCCATAAGTGCCCGGCCTGCTCCCGAATATACGGGTCGTCCCCAGACCCTGGAGGGCGTGCTTCCGCACGAAGTTCATATCAGGAGGCTCATCCAGCGCCGCGACCTCAGAGATGGCGTCATCCAGGAGCTCGATGCAGGTGTAGAAGCAGTCCCGGAGGATCCCGCTCATCCTGACGGTGACGTCGATCCTCGGCCGCCCGAGCTCCTCAAGCGGCACCACCCGGTAGGATCTGACCCTCCCGTCGATCCAGACCGGCTCGACCCCGAGGAGGTGAAATATTTGTGCGAGCTGCTCACCATCGGCCCACATGACGTCTGACGCCATCCAGTACATACCGACATTCTCCGGGATCCGCCCTTGCTCCTCGGCATGTTTCCGGATGACGCTCTCGGCAAGCCGCATCCCGATCCGCCATGCAGCGCGGGTGGGGATGCGGAAGGGGTCGAGCGAGTAGAAGTTCCGGCCGGTGGGAAGAACCTCGGGTTTCCCACGGGTGATCAACCCGGAGGGGCCGGGCGGGATGTAGCCTCCCGCACACCCTGCGAGCAGGCTCCCGATCTCGTCTGAGCTCTCTATCCGGGCCACGAGATCGAGAACGGTGGTCTTGATCCTCTCAAGTGCCGCAGGGTCAGGATTCTGGAGAGAGCCGGCGAGGATTCGCTCCGCCGCCCGGTCCAGGGGCTCCCCTGTGACGGCTGCAGCGATGAGTTCTTTCGCCCTGGAATCGGCATCCCGGAGCCGATCCTCGTCAGCGATCGAGACGTCATGCCCCATCATCCGGAGCACCGCACCCCTCGCCTCGCCGCCATACCGCATGATAGCGTTGATGAACTCAGCCAGGCGCTCACCCGCCGGCACCTCTCCAAAGACGTGCATCCCATCGGGGATCCGGGTATCGGCTATCCTGGTTACAGAGGTATGGGCAGCGGCGACCACATCCTCAAACGGTCTACCATCTTCGTGGAGACCACAAAACCCGATCTCGTCTGCTATGCCGGTCTCCTCAAGGAGGTCGGCGATGGTATGCTCAAGCGCATGCGCCCGCGCCGGCTCGACGCCCCTCACCCGGTTGTAGTCAGCGATCTGCTCCTCAAGCTCCTTCAGGCCGGCATAGAGGTCGCTTGAGGTCATCACCGCCTGCATATGGTCGACCAGGACCGCGTAGCTCCGCCGCTTGGCGATCGTCCCCTCGGGCGGGTTGTCGGCGTTGTAGATGTAGAGGTGGGGGACGGTCCCGATGGCGATATCGGGGTAACAGGCATCAGAGAGGGCGACCGACTTTCCCGGGAGGAACTCGAGGTTCCCGTGCGTGCCGACATGGATGATCACATCCGCACCAAACACCTCCTCGATGTAGCGGTAGGTTGCGAGGTACTGGTGGGTCGGCGGGACGTCCGGGTCGTGGAGGATCTTACAGACCTCGCCGTCGCACCGTGGTCCGGCGCACCCACGCTTCGGCTGGACGCAGACGATGGCATCTCCATAGCGAACACCGGTGACGACGATCTTTCCCTCGTAGACCATCGCTTCACCCGGCGGCTGCCCCCACGTCTCAATGACGCGGGTTCTGACTGCAGGGGACAGGGTCTCAAACCAGGCGGCGTACTCCTCCGGCTCTATGAGGGCAAGGGCGCCCCCCCTCAGGACGATCTCGGTAACCGATGTCCAGCGGAAATCGCTGGTCGCTTTTCTGTTCATGATATCAGTGATCAGCGCCTTTCCGCTCTCCGGGCACTCGACCGCATACCCCGTATCATGCATCGCCTCAAGGATCCGGGCGACGCTCTCCAGCGTATCGAGGTGCGCCCCGGCCCCGACCGACGCCTCGACCGATGCACAGGGCTTGTTGTGGAGGATGAAGGCGACCCGCCTCCCGGCGGCCGGCTTCTGCGCAAGGTCGATCCACCTCCTGACCCGGTCTACGAACCTCTCCAGCCGCTCATCCATGGGGACGTGCTGCTCGCCGTCGATACCTGCCGGGTCTCGTGTCCCGGCCGCACCGATCGGCATCATGGTGATCCCGCCCAGGAACTCGGGCATCGCGACGTACCACGAGACATTGCTCCCGCGCATACCGTCTATACAGTCCCTCCACTCGGTCTCGGTCTGGTGGTAGAGGATCAGGGGATGGAAGACCGGCACGCCGAGCTCTTCAAGCGTTCTTGTGAGGGTATCGGCGTCGCGGGGCGGCGTGAACGCCCGTGCATCGATGAGCGCCGATATCCGGCCCACAAAGAACGCTTCCACCACATCCCGGGTGGATCGCGCCCCGATCTCCTCATCGGAGATCCCGAAGCAGAAGACCGGGAGGACGTCGTAGTATTTTTCGAGGCTCCGGATCAGGGCATCCTCAACGGCGAAGTCCCCGTTCGCCCACCGGGTCCGGGAGAGGAGGATCCCGACGCGGGTGGGGTGCCGGGAGGGGTACCAGGCGAGGTAGGCGTCGGCGTCATCGAAGACACACCCCGCATCCGGGTGGTAGGCCCCCTCCCAGTGGGTCTCCTGCGGGGGGTCGTACGTGACATCCATACCGCCGACCTCTGCCTGAACGTAGCGGATCAGGTTCTGGATATTCTCAGCCCCTCCGTAGAGGAAGTAGGCGTTCACGGTCGAGACGACACTGAGCGGGACGGTCGAGGCCGACCACCAGGTATCGGTGTAGCCAAACGTTATGATAGGGATCCTTCCCTCAAGACCGCCGAGGATCTCATCCCAGACCGGGTCGCTTGAGGGATGGGCCAGGACGATGTCCGATCCCTGGCACGCCTCGATACAGAGTCTTCGCTTTTTTGGATCATCTCTCAACTCATGCAACTGCCAGACAGAGAGGTCGCTCCCTGTCTCCCGCGCTGCATTGGAGAACTGCGGTAGTTCACTACCCCAGGCAACTATTGCTATCTTCATGGTATCCCTCAAGGGTTTAATCGCTCTCAGAAGGCCGGAGGGGAACCACGTAGGGCACCCCCACCTCGTCCTTTACGGCCGCCTCAATACCGTAGGCCGCGCGCACCATTCCCGGCGTCAGGAGGGATGACGGTTCTCCCTGCCCGAGCACCCGCCCATCCTTCAGGATCAGGAGCCGGTGGCAGTAGCGGGCGGCAAGGTTCAGGTCATGGATCGCCGCCACCACCGCAAGCCTGCGCTCCCCGGCGAGCTGGAAGAGGAGGGCCATCACCTCGATCCGGTTGCGTATATCAAGTGCACTCGTCGGTTCGTCGAGGAGGAGGATCCGGGCGTCCTGCGCGATCGCCCGTGCGACGAGCACCCGTTGCCGCTCCCCGCCCGAGAGCCGGTCGATCCTGCGGGACGCAAACGCAGATATGCCGAGGAGTGAGAGCGCGTCGGAGACCTTCTGTTTATCCTCTTCGGAGACGCTCCAGCGCAGGTGCGGCCGCCTGCCCATCAGGACGGTCTCAAAGACGGTGGCAGAACTGAGGGCGCCGCTGTTCTGCGGTACGTAGGCGACCACCCGCGCGATCTCCGGCCGGCTCATCGAGAGCATGTCCCGCCCGTCGAGATGGATCTCCCCCTCAGGAGTGAGGATCCGATCCAGGCACCGGATCAGCGTCGTCTTCCCCGAACCGTTCGGCCCGACGAGCCCGAGAACCTCGCCCACATGGAGGGTGAACGATATACCATCGAGCACCCGGTGGTCGTTGTAGGCGAACGAGATCCCCCGCGCGCAGAGCAGCGGCATCAGGCATCCCTCCTCATGAAGAGGTAGAGGAAGAACGGTATGCCGAGGAACGCGGTCATGATCCCGACCGGTATGATGGCTCCGGGGATCAGGATGCGGGCGAGGCAGTCGGCGCCGAGGAGGAGGACGGCCCCCACGAGACCGGATGCAGGGAGAAGGGTGCGGTGATCGGTCCCGATAACCATCCGGGTGATGTGGGGTGCCACGAGGCCGATGAACCCTATGGTGCCGGTGAAACAGATGATCACGGCCGTCACGAGCGATGCGGCGAGCATGAACCCGGCCATGGACCGTTCCACCGGGACGCCGAGACTGGCTGCCACCTCGTCACCCTCGGCGAGGGCGTTGAGATCCCACGCACGCCAGAGGAGGGGTGGTATGACGGCGACGATGACGATCGTCACGATCCCGAGTTTCGGCCACGATGATTTGTCGAGGGATCCAAACATCCAGAATACGACCTCCTGCACCTTGGCCGCCGTCCCGAGGTACTGGAGGAGGGATGTGATCGCCGAGAAGAGGTACATGAGTGCGATCCCGGCGAGGATCATGGCCTCGCTCCCCATGCCCCGCAGGCGGGCCATGCCGTATATGGCGGCCGCAGCGAGCATGGCAAAGAGGAAGGCGTTGCCGATGACGAGGAGGCTGCCGGAGAAGACGCCGGCGCCGAGGACGATTGCGATCGATGCGCCGCATGATGCGGCGGACGCTATGCCGAGGGTGAAGGGACTTGCGAGCGGGTTTCGGAGGACACCCTGCATCACGGACCCTGCTATAGCAAGCCCGAATCCCGCCGCGATCCCGAAGAAGACACGGTGCAGCCGCCAACCCCATACGATGCCGACGGCGTTTGACTCGATCATCCGGTCAGGCAGGTCGACCGCATCAGGGAAGAGCCCGGCGAGGATCGCAACGTAGGAGTCGGCGACCGAGAGGTTGGCCGATCCGAGGGTCACGGCGACCCCGGCGAGCGCTATGAGTGTCAGGATGAGGCCCACGATGAAGAGCACCCGCTTCTCGGTGAGCCGCGTGTACTCCTGCTCGCCGGTATCGGTCATCATGCCGGGTACACGAATGTTCCGTGTCTTTCGAGGTCGTAGTCGAGCCGCTGGAACTCCTCCAGGTACTGCCGGTGGACGGCGCGGGGATCGAGGTCGGGGAAACGGTCGGGGTAGAACCACTTCGCAAAGTATGCGGTGCCGATGAAGTACTCAGGCCCCCCGATGACATCGGTGTGGATGATATGCACCCTGCCGTCCCGGACCGCCCTTATCTGGTTCCAGACGGGGCGGTCGGATATCGCGCGACAGACCTGTTCGAAGGACGAGATGTCATCGTCGCCGTAGCCGCCGAACGTCGTCTCCCCGGAGCCCACGATCTTGACGATGACGCCGGGGTTTCTGCTGATGACCGCCTCGGGATCGATCGCCGGGTATTCGACCGGGTTGTCGCCGAAGATGTTCATGCCGCCGGCAAGCTCGATCTTCTCGTTGTAGCCCGAGCCCTTCCCTGCGCTCTTGTAGTCGTTCCAGTTCTCAAGGTAGACCGGGATCCGGTCTTTTACCGGGATCGTATCGACCACCCCCGCCACGCTGCCGGTGGCGTCTTCGTAGAACGCGAGGAACCGATCCGCATCCTCGCTCTTCCCGAGGAGGAGGCCGAGCGTCCGCACCTCATCGGCGTAGACCGTCGGCCGGAAGCTGTCGAACCGGAAGAAGCGTATGCCGGGGTCGATGGCGCTGAGGGTATCTTCGATATCGTCGCAGGACGATTGGGAGATGGAGGCGTAGAGGAAGACCGCATCGGGGCGGACGCCGGCTGCCTGTTCGTAATCGGGGGACCAGACTGAACCGAGATTCGCCGTGCCCTGGTACTCGGGGTAGAAGATCGGATCTTCGAGGACGTACTTGCTCACGCCCACGATCCTATCGGGTTCAAGACCTATCGACCGTAGCATCTCGAGAGAATCGCTGTTGAAGAGTGCGATCCTCCTGATCGGGCGGGTGAGCGTCGTCGTCCGCCCCGATGTATCGGTTATCGTGAGCGCTTTTCCGTCCCAGTGCTCGTAGACGAACGCGGCATCCCGGAGGTCGCCGGGCGACGGGGCTTCGACTGCTCCGCCCATCTGCCGGGCATCCAGGGAGTCGAGGATCGCTGCCGCGAGTTCGGGAGCCGTCAGGGTGCCGTCGCCGTCACGGTCGCACGGGACTGCCATCGCCATCCCCGCGAGGAGGCAGAGAGCGCATGCGAGCAGGATGAGGCGCCTGGTCATCTGCCGCACCTCCAGCGGTATGCAACGGCAAGCGCGGCGAATGCAGCCGCAGGGAGGAAGCCGGGGGTCTCCACCGGGGTTTTGCCGGCCCCGGGGTCATGGGTTCCATCGGCCCCGACGGTGCCTGACCCGCCGGTCAGCAGATCCTCCCAGGTGCCGGTGAAGGCTTCAGCGGCCGCCTGCGGTCCCTGGACCCGATAGTGTATTGTTTCCTCGCCGATGACGGCGAAGGCAGCCTGTTGCCCGGAGATCCGGGTGCGGTCAGCCGGGTGGTCTGTCTCCTTCCATATGCATCCGTCAGGGAATGTCTCGACGATGCCTCCGACCGGGATGCCGGTCACCGTGAGGGTTACATCAAGGTCGTCTCCGGAGGAGGTGATGGTCCGCTCGATGTTCGCGGCCGCTACGGGGGCCGCGAGCAGAGCGATCAGGATGCAGAGGGCTATTGATCTCCTCGGTGTCATTACAGAGGGATTCATCACATCGTGTTAAATATATTATCATTTGTATCATTTGTTCGGAGTTATTTCAAAACATGACCTATGGAATGAGAATAAATATGGAATACATAATAACGTCCAATGGGGCTCTCCCGGAGCATCTATGAGGGCCTGCTCTTGCCGGGGAGGATAAATGCGTTCCACCTGCCAGCGCTCGTACACCCAGCCAGGCGCGCTTCCGATCTGCAGGAGTATTCAGGTCTTTGAGGAAGTTTTCAGTAGCTGTGCGCAGGGGCAATGTGCCAGAGGACCGGAACCTGCAGATAGTCCAGCCGGGATAATTGAGCAAACGAGATCACAAGGCGTCACAAAAAAATAAAAGGTATTAATACATGATGTTACCTTATGACAGATTATATGAATATATTCAGAAATATCCACATATGGTTATGCGTGATCACGGTATCCGTCTTCATAGCGGCGCCGGTCTCTGCAATCTACGACTTTGAGGGCATCCCTCTCAATACAGCGGCCCAGGGCGAGGTCCGAGGGGAGGTGCTCACCTTCGGGACATATGGGCTTGCCGCACCTCCCCTCGAGTGCACCTTCACCCTCCCGTCAAAGCCGGTATGGGCGCGGGTCTACACAGGAGTCTGGGGCGGCACCGAGCGCTACACCGGGTGGGAGGAGCTCAGCGTCAACAACGGCGTCCCGGTCCGTAGGGATCTCTTCGGGAAAGACGACCGGCACCCCGAGACCTACGTCTCGGGCTACGGTGTCTACTGGATCGCGCACGACTGCACCGATCAGTTCCGGGGCGGCAAGAACACCGTCACCCTCACGACCAGCAGGGGCCAGCCTGAGAGCAGGATCGACGGGCGCGCCTACGCCATCTTCATCGTGGCCGTCGTCGAGGATGCCAAATCACCGCTCACGCGCTACTGGATCACAGAAGGGAACGAGAACCTCCACGGCGAGGGATGGTCCGGCACGAACCCTACGCGCCACGATACGTGCGAGGTGATCTTCGAGAAGACGGGCGCAAAAGAAGGAACCGCCGCCGACCTGACCGTGGTTCTCCTCGCCTCGACGAAGGGACAGCCGGACTACATCCTCTTCAACGGTGAAGATCTGGGCGTTCCGGTAACGGATCTCTCGTTGTATCCGGAGGGGGCGCGGGATATCGGTAACGAGTGCGTCGGCGACGCGACCGGCGGTGCCGGGGTCGAGGCCCGGTACGTTGACGTCGAGACGTTCGACATCGGCCACCTCCTGAAAGAGACCAACCGCGTCGTCTTCGAGCGCGGGAGAGATCTCGACGGCGACGGCGAGATCAGCACCACCGGGTCGAAGCCCGAGGGCGAAGATTACATCCACCCCTGCTCCGCGATCCTCACGGTGCAGCGGCCCGGGGCGTCTCCGGCACCAGACTTCTCCGTCGACAAACCCGTGGTGATAGGCGCCTACGCCGGCGAAGAAGCGACGATCCAGGCGACGGTGAGGAACTACGGCGTACAGCCCGACGGGAAGATCAGGGCGATCTTTTCGGTCGATGGGAGCGTCGTCAAAACGGTTGAGGTCGAACCGGCGAGGTCCGGTATCCAGCAGGTCGAGACCGGTGTCACCCTCGCTGAAGGCCGGCATACCGTCATGGTCCGGGTCGATGTCAGCGACGACGCGGATCCGACGGACAACGAGGCATCGATGCAGCTGACGGTCGGCACAATCCCTGACCTCTCCGTCGCCATCGGGGCGCCGGTCCGGGGCGGGCTTGAAGCCGGGGCACAGGCCGCACCGACGCAACAGGCGCCTGCCCCGCTCTTTGCCCTGCTTGCGGGGCTCGTTCTCACCGCGTTCCTTATGATGCGCCCGCCCGGCCGGAAGATTACGATCGCACTGATCGCAGGCGCGGGCATCATCGTCGTATCACTGCTGGTGATACCACCGGTGACCGCTGCGGGGTACCTGGACTATACCATCCCGGTCACGATCAAGAACGGCGGCGGAAGCGACGTCGGTGCTTTTGACCTTACTATCTACCTGGACGGCGAGAAGGCGGCGGTCAAGCACGTCGATGGGATCGGTGCCAAGGCGACGGTCACGATCGACGTCCCGCTCTACACGACAGCGGGGAAACACCGGCTCAGGGTGATCGCTGACGAAGGAGGCACGATCAAAGACTCGAACCGGGCGAACAACGCGGTGGAGGGCGAGTATGTCTTCCCGTAGGATCGTTATCGGGCTGATTCTACTGCTCGTCCTGGCAGTGCCCGTAGCAGCTACCTACGCCGGGGACAAACCGCTCTCGATCGTATTTCACGACGAGTTCCGGGGGGACTACGTCTACACCGCCGGCAACAGTACCTACAGCGGAGCGATCAGTCCGGGGGAGCGGTATACGGTTATGTTCGATCCTGAACTCCCGGCAGATGCAACTGTCCGCTACCAGCGCATGTACGTCTATTGGGTCTGGAGCAAACTCGATCAGAACGCAATCTATCCGGTGCTCTCGCTCACCCGCACGGATACGGGCGAGCCCCTCGCCGAGGTCGACCGCTACACGGACTCCAAAGGGTTCGTCAGCCAGAACGACTTTTTTTCAGGGGTAGATATCTTCACGACGAGAGACCTCTCTCCCGGGAAGAACTCCTTTGAAGTCATCCTTGAGAACAACGCTACCGACAGCCGGACTTTCGTCGTCCAGGGGATCGGCCTGCTCGCCGTCTACGAGAGTCCCGGATCGCCGGAGGCGATCATCTGGGTGAGCGAGGGGGCGGACCTCCTCTATAGCAGTCACGGGATCACCCCCACCATGGCGTCGAGCAGGATCGATTTTCCCGGGACGATCGACCGTTCCGGCCTTGAGTCGGCCGAGCTCTTCCTCGTCGCCCCTTCGGGTGGTTATACGCGGGAGAAGATCCCGGTGATCAACCGGCTCTTCTTCAACCGCGAGGGGACAAGCAGCATGCCCTCGTTCTTTGAAACAATCCTCTCGGCGCTCTTCCCGGGATCGAGCGGGAAGGAGTGGGTGAATGTCTTTGACTCCGATGAGGTGGTGCAGATCGGGATCGACCGGCGGGACGTGCTGCCCTACCTGCGGTCTGAAGGAAATTTTGCGCTGGTCCAGGACGAAAAAGACTACCTGATGCTGACGAACGCAGTTCTTCGGGCTGAACGGAGGTGAGAGTATGGAGACCATCATCGAGACAAAGCACCTGGGCAAGGCGTACAATGACAGGGTAACCGCTCTTGCAGATGTGAACTTCGTCATCCGGAAGGGAGAATTTGTCGCACTTCTCGGGCGAAGCGGCAGCGGAAAGAGCACGCTCCTGCACATACTCGGCGGCCTCGACGCCCCGACATCGGGGGAGGTCTGGATCAACGGTAAAAGCATCGATTTCAGCGACCGGAAGGCACTTATCGCCCTCCGGAGAGAGTCTATCGGGTTTATCTTCCAGAGTTTCAACCTCATCCCGGCCCTGACGGCGCGGGAGAACATTGAGTACCCCCTCCTCTTCAACTATCACGACAGGGTCGCGAGGAGAGAGCGGGCAACCGACCTTCTCTCGCTCGTCGGCCTCGGAGACCGGGCGCACCACTATCCCCGGGAGATGAGCGGCGGTGAGCAGCAACGGGTGGCGATCGCACGGGCCCTCATCGGAGACCCTCTCATCGTCCTGGCCGACGAACCTACAGGGAACCTGGACTCAAAGACGCGCGACGAGATCTTCAGCCTGATGCGACAGGTGAACCAGGAGCAGGAGACGACGTTTTTGATCGTCACCCATGAGCGCGAGCTCGGGAGACGGGCAGATCGCGCTATTGAGCTCCTCGACGGGAGGGTGGTATCGTGATCTTCGGAAGGTTGTTCGATTTCCTGAAGGTCTCGGCCCACCAGGTCGCGCGGAAGCGGATGCGCGTCCTTCTCACCGCCCTCGGCATCGCTATCGGCGTTGCAGCAGTCATCGGGACCGTCTCTCTCGGCGAAGGGGTCCGCTACCAGGCGGTGGAGGCGATCAAGGAGCAGTCCGACCTGACCCTCATTGAGGCGACCGCGGATATCCGCGGAGGCGCGATCCAGTTCATCACACCATCAAAGATCGATGAACTCGCCGCAGTCCAGCACGTGGAGGCGTCTTCGGCAGTGGTCCGGGAAGCGTATACCACGAAACGGCAGACTTACCTTGAGGTCGTGGGGATCGATCCCGGCGGGATCGAGGGTGTGATACGGCCGAAGTTCCTGAGGGGAGAGAACCTTGAGCCCGGCTCCCGGCAGGCGGTGCTCGGGCACGATGTCGCCGAGACGCTCCAGCGCTACGAAGGGGTCCGGTTCGGCGATACCATCCCGATCCTGATCCGGCGCTACGATGATGACGGCATGCCGGTCGATGAAGAGGTGCAGTTCACCCTGGTCGGCGTGCTCCAGGAGCGGGACGATGCGTTCGACCAGGTGATGCTGATCGACCGTAGGGTCGCGCAGGATCTGCGCGGGGATGAGGCGGCGTTCGACGGCGTCCTGATCCGGGTCGATCAGCCTGAGGAGGTCTTCAGCGTCGTGGACGACGTCAAGGCGCTCGGCCTCACCGCGAAGGGCGCGTTCCAGCAGATCGAGTCGGTGAACCAGCTGATGGATGTCGTCGTCCTCATCCTGGCGTTCTTTGCCGGGGTCTCCCTGATCGTGGGGGTGCTGATGATCGTCAACACGATGGTCACATCGGTCTTTGAACGGACGCGGGAGATCGGGATCACCATGGCCATCGGGGCCTCCCCGGCGGATGTTGTCTACCTCATCCTCGCCGAGTGTTTCTACATCGGCCTCATCGGGGGTGTGTTCGGCAATCTCCTGGGGATCGCATTCACGGGCGCGATCAACACGTTTGGAAAACCATTCATCATCGCCCAGCTCGGCGATACGTTCTCCACGTTTGCCGAGGGTGACATCACCCTGATCACGCCCGAGATCCTCGCGATCGGGATGGTGATCGCGATCGCTCTCTCTCTGGTATCAGGCCTCTATCCGGCACTGAAGGCAGCGCACCTCAACCCGGTGACGGCGATACGAACGGGGGTGTAAGGTATGAGAATTAAAAGATCATATATTGGAATTGCATTCATCATAACCCTGCTACTGGCCGTGGTGCCCGCACCTGCGGCGGCCGACCAGTACGTGGGCGGCATCCCGCTTGAGACCGTCAAAGAAGGCACCGTCTCCGGCGGGCTGTGGCACGACTCGTTCGTGGGAACCGCGCCGGTGCGTGAGGCAACGAAGCAGTATTCGCTTCCCGACTACACGGAGATCAAGTGGGCGCGCCTCTACGTCACGGTCTACTGCGGTCACATGCAGAACAACTACGAGCACCGGGCGACCGTGAAGTTCAACGGCGGGTCGGGTATGCAGACGCTCGGCGTCGAGGAACTCAGAAAGCCGTACTCCTACCCCATATACGGCGGGGACGGGCCGGTCTGGGTGAACGACCATTGCAACCGGGTGACGAGCGACTACGTGATGTGGTACGACGTGACCAACCGGATCACCGCGAGGAATCCGGTCGCCGAGGTGATGGTGGACCAGCCGGAGGGGTATAAGGGAACCCTGGACGGGAGGATCAAGCTCGTCACGCTGGTCGTCGCCTACGACGACGGCGACGACGACGAGGTCTACTACTGGGTGAACCAGGGGCACGACGTCCATTCTTACTACGTCGAGGATATCGGCGAGACCTACATCGGCGAGACAACCTTCGGTACCGAGGATCTCCCGGAGGATGATGAACGCATCCCCGCCGCCGAGTTCTCGGCCATCTACCTGGCAAGCAACGTAGGAGAGTTCGAGTTCAACGCCGAACCGCTCGACGCCAATCCTCCGCAGGGCGCCTACTCAGGCTACCAGATCTGGGACGTATCCGACCTCCTGGAGCCCGGGACGACGAGCACGTTCACCTACACCCGTGACCTCGGCGTCGCCGGAAGCGGCGGAAACTTCCTGGGTGCGTTCTTCAAGATCCCGCTCGCCCTCCTCTCGGTCCGCGAGGAGGTCGGGTCGATCCAGGTGACCTCGACGCCCGCCGGTGCGACGGTCTTCCTCGACGATGAAGCGACCCGGTGGACGACGAATACGACGATCCCCGGCATCTCCGCCGGCGACCACTCGGTCCGGGTCGAGCTGGACCGCTACCGCGTGCCCGACGACCGGTGGGTCACGGTGACCGAAGGGGCGAACACAACGGTCCACTTCACCCTCGAACCGATCACGGGGAGCATTGAGGTGACGAGCGACCCGCCCGGGGCCTGGGTCTACCTTGATGAGGAGGACATGTCGGTCGCAACCCCGGCGATCCTGGAGAACCTGATCGTAGGCAACTACACGGTCAAGGTGAAGGCGGAGGGGTACGATGACTACTACCGGACGGTTACGGTCAGCGAGGGTGAGACCACCTCCGTCAACTTCGACTTCACGACGTCCGGGGGCGGGGACGGCGGTTCCGACGGGGGAGTTCCCGATTACGGTTACACCGGCAAGGGGTTCGACGTCGCCGTCTCGGGTACGCTCCACGGGAACCTGACCTACTACGAGTTCAGCGACTACACCGGGCTCATCCATGCCGGGGAGAACAGAGAGTTTACAATCGATGTCCCCACACCTGCGAACGGCACGATTCGATACGCGCGGCTCTACATCTATACCACCTGGGGGCACGACGAGAAGAGGAAAGAGGGCACCCCGGTCAGGATCAGCCTCGCGGTCGACGGAAAGAATTTCATAGCCGACAGGGTCTATAACGACCGAAAAGACGAGGGGATCTACAACTATCTGCTTGAGACGCACGCGTTCAACGTCACCGGCGTTCCGGGCGGCATCGCCGGCGAACACGTCGTGAAACTGACGAACGACGGGAGGAAGGACGATGTCTTTGCTGCCTACGGCGTCGGGCTCCTGGTCGTCACCGAAGACCCCGCCGAACCGGAGATGACCTACTGGATCGCGGAGGGGTCGGATACGATCTATGCCAACCCGGACTTCGGGACGACGTCTGAAGACTGTATCACAACAGCGGTCTTCAACGAGTCAATTGCCCTCTCCGGGACCGCCGGGGCGCGCGTCATCCTGGTCGCCACGGCCGGTTCGGGGATGGACGACGACGAGCACCGGATCTATTTCAACGACGGCGAGTGGTTCAACCTGCTCACCGCCGGCTCTTCGGCGATCAGCGTGGCTGACCTGGACGTGAGACCGTACCTCAGGGGGTCGGAGAACGCGGGGGGGATCCAGAGCCTCATCACCACCACGAAGGGGGACTATATGGAGAACCGCGCCCTCATCCTCGCCGTCTGGAAGGGCACCCCGCCAGAGGGTTACGAAGCAAACGCCACGTCTACGACAGGCACGCCCGGGACTCCTGCGGCATCCGGTGAGTCCAGCTCACGGTTCACCCTCAACGCGACGAGCGGGCGGATCGAGGCCACGCGCCTCATCGCCGACGGCGGGGCCGTCCAGGTGTACATCCCCGAGGGCGCGGTGATCACCGAAGGTGCCGGCCTCATCTCGACGCTGACGTTGCAGAGGCTTTTACCCGGCGATGCGGGAGGCGCCGACCCGGCCTACGCGGTCGGTAGCGAGGATATGAAGAGTGACCTCCCCCTCAGGCTGGTCATATCCGTGAGCAAGTCGGGAGGCGTGATCGCCAGGTACGATCGCTCTTCCGGCACCTGGCAGACCCTGGAGACCACGGCCGATGCGGCGGGCAGTGTCTCGACAACGATCCGGCAGGGCGGCATCTATGCGGTCCGGCACGGCGAGACCGGCGAATCCGCCCCAGACGGGCTGCTCGGCCTGTTTTTCAGCGCTGTTCAGGCATTCTTCGGACTGTTCGGCTTCACCTTCGCCGGGGAGGAGGCGGGGCCGGCGGTGGTGGTGGCGGAGTCCGTGCCCGATCCCGGACTGATTCCAGCAGAACCCACACCCACGGCGTCGCCTGCCGTCGATATCACCACGATGCGATTCGATCTCTCGGTGCTCTCCGATCCGCCGGGCGCGCTCATCGACCTCGACGGCGAGTACACCGGCAGGACGACCCCGGCCGCCTTCGAGGCGCTTCCCGGCGGTACCCATACCGTCCGGGTGCGCGTGGGCGGTGCCGAGCCGGTGGAGCGGGAGATCCAGCTTGCGCGCGACGACGAAGTCGTGGTCGAGGTTCCTGGGGGTGCCTCCCCGGGCCTGCTCCGCACCTGGGAACAGAACCACTACGGCGGCGTCTACATCGACTCGTACCCGGCAGGGGCAGAGATCTTCATCGACGGCCGCAAGGTGACCCAGAGAACCCCCGCCGTCATCTACGGGCTGAAGGTGGGGCTGCATACCATCAAGGTGAAGAAAGAGGGAACTACATTCAGCACCGGGACGAACCGGGTCTGGATCGATAAAAACGTCATGGCGCGGGTGACGTTTTCCAGCGGCAACCCGGAATTGGCGCGCTCGATCACGTTCGAGTCGGAGGAGTACGCGCAGAAACCGTTCTCGATCAACGGCAGGTACCTGGGCGACCGGCTCCCGAAGACGGTCGAGGTAGAGGGGATCGGGAGAGGGGCGTACCTCACTGTCATGGACGGTGAGAGTTACCGGACGCACAGGATATCCACCGCCGTCGAGTCGAACGATACCGTGAAGGCTACGTTTTCCGCCGTGCCCTGCGGCCTCCTCGTGACGTCGACGCCGGCGGGAGCGGCGATATCGATCGACGGGTTCCCGACGAAGTTCTCCACGCCGTACCTCATCGAGAACATCTCGGAGGGAAAACACCTGGTCTCGGTCTCAAAGCCGGGGTACGTCACGGCCGAGCGGGAAGTCCTGCTGGCGGGCAGTTCCGGCGGCGCTCCGGCGAAGTTCACCCTCGAACCTTATGCCTGGGGGTCGCTCTCGGTATCGAGCACGCCGGCAGGCGCCAGGATCTATCTCTACGGCCGGGATACCGGCGAGGTGACGCCCCACACCTTCCACTACCTCGGCATCGGTAGTTACACGGTGAAGGTGACGGGGAAGGAGGGGTCGAAGACGATCGAGGACGTGCTGATCTCGCCGTATACGACCACCGAATGCCATGCCGGCCTCTCCGGGAAATGAGGGGTTCCCCCCACCCCGTTTTTGGCGGCAGCTGGTTCCCGGGCGATCATGCAAATCCGTTGCGATCGTTTCCGGGGGTGTGTTTGCAGCACGACGTTCCGACAGGATAATCATGCACAATTACGAAAAGTAAAGACGGCCCTGTTTTTCTTCAACCATCTCCTCATTGGGTTTTACAGGGCCACCTTTCTGCGCCGGGCCGAGTTCCGTCGCTTGTTCCGGCGCAGTAAATCGCACACTCTTCCGATTCGATGTTGATATAAACGGTTTTTTAGATACGGGCGACCGGGTTTTCTCCTGCATCCGGAGGGGCTGCGAAGTCCCTCTGGAGATTTTTCCGGGAGCGACGGGATCCTGCCGGGCAGGAGGGAACACTCCGGGGTAGTACGGCGGGGTTCCTGCGCGCCCGCCTGTTTTTGAACCCCTCCGAGCATGACCACCTTGCAGCATGGCACCAGGCGATACCGATAGGTAGCAACAATTTAAAGATTATAATTACTTATTAAATTAAAATCAAGATTAAGTCGGATATAATATTAAATAAAAAAGTATTTATCATACTAAGGCGATCTCCCTCATACCGGAGGGACAGCCCTCCGGAATCAAAACAAACCCAAGAGGAGATGAAAACAATGAAAATAACCAGACAATGCATGCTGACGGGCATGCTTGTGCTGATGGCGGCGCTCGCGATGGTAGCGCCGGCGGCGGCGGACCCGTACCTGGGCGGAGATCGCCTGGTTACCAGCAACGGGACGTACGGGATAGTGGACGGTGGCCTCTGGTTCGACGCGTACGGGGGATTCGAATCTGCGTACCTGACTCCAATCGAGAAAGAATTCGATCTGCCATGCGATCCCGAAGATGTCGCCTGGGCGCGGCTTTACGTGGCGTCGTACATCGGGAACATGCAGAATAATTATCCCCTGAACACGACCGTGGAGTTCGACGGCGGTTCGGGCTACGTACTCCTAGGCTCTGAGATCATGAACACGACCTACACTTTCCCCATGGGCAGCGGGACCGGGACAATCTGGATCAACAACTCCACCCGGGTGACAAGCGACCACCTGATGTGGTACGATGTGATGGATCAGATCAACTCATCGAACGTCGCGGCGCGCGTGCATACGGCCCACCCGAACGGTGGGGCACCGTTCGACGGCAGGGTGAAGATGATTGCCCTAGTGGTGGCGTATGATGACGGGGATTATGACCAGATCCACTACTGGGTGAACCAGGGCCACGACACCGACTCGTATGTTGCCGATGGTGCGAGCATGTTCTACATAGGGGAGACCGATTTCGACACGACGGGAATCATACCTGACGAGGCAACTCTCACGGCCATCTACCTGGGAAGTTACAACGCGAACTACACCTTCAGTGGCACTCCCCTTGACTGGGACAATCCGCTGATTGGACCATACCTAGGGGCTCAGGAGTGGGACGTCACCGGGGACATAAACTCTAACGGAGTTAGTACGATGACATTCGACCGAAACGCGACCCACAGCGGGCAGTACAGCGGCTACTTCAAGATCCCGCTCGCCCTGCTGACGGTGACGGAGTGAGCGCGCAGCTCGTGATGGCGATTTCGTGACATGACGCCGGCCCCGCAGTTAAGGGGCAAACAGCACAAAATCGGTCGTCGGCCGAGTGGCCGACGCCCTCACCTGTTTTTTGACCGGCACGGGAGGCCCGGCGAACCGCCGCCTTTCCCGTTCCGACAACATCCAGCCCGGTGTGATTGCCCGCCGGAGTGACACGAATATCTGGAATTTATGCCTAAATTAACAAATTTTTTATAAATATTATGATCCGGTATGAATGATCCTGTTTTATATATGACTAAATGACATTCTTTGATCATCCCATTTGACCATCGGCGCCCTCCCCGATCGCCGGGAAGGAACGTCGGTGCTGCCGGGAAGGTGAAACATAAAAGGAGCTGAGTGAACAATGCAACGAACATTTCTGATTTTTTGCATAACTGCACTGCTGTGCATGACAGCACTCGCCGCACCCGTAGCGGCGACGACCACCGAGACGTTCCAGGCGGACGCCGATGCGTACATCCGGTCAACTGCCGCGCAGGCGGATACGAATTACGGAGGAAACAACGATCTTCCAATTCGTCTAACTACAGCCTCCGCACGTTATAACGGCCTTATCCACTTCGACCTCTCCTCGATTCCCGAGGGATCGACGATCGAGTCGGCGACACTCTATGGATATATGTATCAAAAAAGCGGTAACAAGGAGGTTTCCGTGTACCGTGTGACCGGAGAATGGACCGAGTCAGGTGTCACCTGGAACACGCGGCCTTCCAACGACACGCAGCCAACCAGCGTGATCCTCCCAAGTTCGGCAATGAGTTGGGTCAGCTGGAACGTTACGCAGGACGTGCAGGCATACGCGGAAGGCACCCCGAATTACGGGTGGTTGCTCACGTACGACGAATCCGCGACCGCCACGAACCTGGGTGTATATCTGAGAAGCCGTGAGTATTCCGGCTCCGCACAGCGGCCTTACCTGAACATAACCTACTCCACCGGGAGTGCCGGGCCCGTCCTGACCACGATCGAGGTCACACCCGAGACAGCAAACCTGGCGGTCGGGACCACCCAGCAGTTCGCCGCCACCGCAAAGGGCCAGGACGGCGCTGAGATGACCGGTGTCACGTTCGACTGGTCGAGCAGCAATGAGACCGTCGGCACGGTGAACGCGACCGGGTTCTTCACCGTGCATGCGGAGGGAGTGACGACCGTTACCGCCGCCGCGGAGGGCGTGACCGGGATCGCGCAGGTAACGGCAGCCGTGGTCACCTGCGACCTGACCATCACCAACGGGCCGCTCCCCATGCCGGGCTCTGCAGTCTTTGCCCTGGAGCCGAACCGGGTGCGGATGGTCGTCAAAAACAACGGACCTGAGACAGCGACCGACATCATGGTCGCCGTCTACGCAAGCGACGTATCCGACACGGACCCGATCAACATCACCACCGCCATCGCATCCCTCGCAGGCGGGGCGCAGACCACCATATACGTCCTCGACCCCACCATCCGGGAGCACGACGGCGGGACGGTGACCTACACCGCCGTCCTCGACCCCGATAACCTCATCGCCGAGAGCGATGAGACCAACAACGTCGCTGTCGGTGGGGCCAGGGGTGTGCTCTACAACGGCTACAAGGGCAAACGTTACTGGGAAGGCGGCAGCGACGTCACCACCGTCCGGACCTACGACATCCGCGGCGACATCATCCACTCCTTCGGCGACAGCCAGTACATGTCCGGCAGTTTCGGCAGCGAGGGCTGGACGAACTACACCGTGACCTGGACGGCGGGCGACCTGCCGCTCCTCGAAAGTGCGGCGGTTCACGATGCCTGGCTCTACGTGCCCTACTGCTGGGACAATACCAACTCGGCGCCCGACAACGTCTCGATCGACTTCAACGGCGTCCGGGTGCCCTACGTGAACTGGTACAACGATGTCTCGAACTTCGGGGCGTATGCCGACCATTACTACGGCCTGCTCACCTACAACGTGACCGACCTCTACCAGACG
>MTBK01057423.1_pt1 | contig 30482 bp, 12 predicted proteins | sample 1535981 | NCBI WGS metagenome assembly MTBK01 (sample SAMN06109225, study PRJNA356200) | anaerobic digester metagenome | isolation source: biogas reactors fed with pig manure or primary and secondary sludge | place: Spain | collected 2016-06-30
TTAGGGTTTTGTTCTTGTTGGTGGTGTTTGGAATAACATCATTTTTTTCCTGTTGCTTCATGCCAAACAATTTCTTATTTCACCAAAGCAATCCCAAAGCAAATCGGTTCATACCAAATTATTTGAAGGTCATTAAATAAGGAGCCTGGGGGTGGCTGTTCTATGCCTTTTACACAAATAAGATGCAATTGCCCTGTAGGCCCAATAGCCTGTTTTGCTTACATTTCGCTTTATCTCTCGCGATATGGTACTGGGACTGCGCTCTAATTCCTTGGCGATTGCTCGTATGGACTTATTTTGAGCAAATCCCTTGCTAATTATTTCTCTTTCTTCTTCAATTAATCTTGTGTATTGCATACGAATGATTGTATCTCCTCATCCGTTGCACTACCTATCTGAACCCAAGTTTTAAATCGATTTTTACTCGAGCTATGATTAATCAAAAAAAGTTTGCAAACATTTGTGGATAAGTTCACTTTAAAATCGGATTATTACATCATCACATATTTAATGCAATCAGCACTTCTCCTTACTTTTGCTTTAGATTGTTTTTGGTGCCATCGATTATAAGAATTAATAATTTCAAACAGAATAAGCATTAATATTAACTGATTAAGACGCATAAAATCAGAAATAATCACCATTGGTGATAAAGAAGATATCCCCCCCCTACCATAACAAGAACATACAATCTATGAAACCTATAAGAACGACAAATCAGACAACAAATGATATGTTGTCTTTTGCTCAAGCTATGACACTAATGATTATTATTGTGCTGCTATAAATCTAATAATGGCATCCATAAATTTCTGGTTAAAACCAAAGCTACAATTATTACGATTACCAATAATAGAACCCACCAGTATTCACATAAGAAAGTTACAATGCCTTCCCAAGATTTTCTATCCATTCTCTACCTCCATTACAAATCATTCATTTTTATTGTCTAGATTATAATACTCTCTCCATGCAACGTCGACCAATTTATCGGGATTTCCACCAAATTCACCGAACCTTGTTGTCCGTTGCACCTCGTTAACCATATCTTGAATGCGAATTAAACCCAGTTTATTCTTCTCGGGATAATAATCAAGCAGCCATTTCTTTGCATCAACATAACACTTCGCATCAAGTTCATATGGAACCCTTCGATAATGTATCAATCTTTTTTCTTCGTCAACAATCATATAACTAGCATCCGGATTTCCATCACGAGAATAACCTACTGACCCTGGATTTATTAGCAATGCTTCACAATTACAAGAATCAATTTCAAATGTGCTATTCGGTGTTAATTTTAACGATTCAGGAGATTGCTTTTTCTTGTCATAATAAAAAAATGTTGGAAAATGCGTATGTCCAAAGAAATAAAGCTTTTTCTTTCTATTCAATAGCTTTGTTAAAAGATTGCACTTCACTTTTTCGGTTCCATGAAATTCAATCATTAAATCCGGCAGAAGAACTTCAATATGCCATGGCATACGATAATTGAAATAATTAACCAAGGGCCCATTGTGAGAAAGCACTACGGTGAAACTCCTGGTTTGAAATGTTTTATAATGAGTGCTCTTTTCTGCTAATTTCTGCATATAATTGCTTGCAAATTGGTCTTGCTCAATCAGGTATTTGTTGTAAGCAATCATCAGCAACACTTTGGGATTTACACCTTCACCTTGATCAATATCTCCCCAATAAATCTCCTCATGATTTCCTCTAATAACATTAGTAGCTTTCACTTTTTGAGTCAGCAACTTAATCAATTCCACAGGTTGGCATCCATAACCGATGATGTCACCCAGACAAAAAATACTATCTATTCGCGTAACTGCTTGCAATGAAGCCATGTCCTTGAATACAGCTTCTAATGCGGGATAATTAGCATGTAAGTCAGAAATAACCGCAAAACTCATCTTTTTCTCTTTCTCACTTGTACCTGACAGCCTGAACCTTGGTTTAAACGCCTTAGAAGAATATTTCTCAAGTTTCTTTGTTCCTGAGGAAATACTTTATATGGACTCACAGCGATATAATAATTTTGAACATTCCCATATTGGCCATCTTGAAAAAATTTATTGATTTGTTTTTTAGACAATATTTTTATATTTTCATTATTTAAGATTATTTGAGCTAATTCTTTGGACTCATTCAAGTTATCAAAATTCACGTTGAGATTGTTGAGCAACATATTATTGTTTCTTGTGAGTATTAACGACATTTCACTTAAGTGTTCCAAGTGATGATCTGTTTCGTTCGCTTTTGTTATAAGAGCAATTAATTCAATGATTATTTCTAATTGCTCTTGAAGCGTAACACCATCAAAGTCTCTTGAAATTTTATTAATGGAATCATGTCTTAAATTTTCCTGAGGTCTCCTAAATAATCTGCGAATTAAATCCCAAAGTCCACGTGTCCTGACAATTTGGTTATCATCTCCCCTGGGAATATTCTGATTATTCTCAGGTATTGGTGTACTGTTACGAATTATACAATTTAATTTATCAACCCTTGTGGAATAGTTTTTGTTTTTTTCTATCTTTTCTTGTTGTTCAAGTAGTTGCCACCATCGGTCCTTTTTGCTCTTCAATTTACTAATTAAGTCGTCATATTCAGTGATATATTCATTTAGTAAATCTTGCCATCCCTTCTCTTTTTTTATTTGATCGTCCCTTTTATTCAAAAAATCAGTTAATTGGCTCAAACCTACAGCGGCGGGATTATTTTTAACAGTAGAAACAGAAAATTTAATGTTATCATCGATCTGTACTTTTAACCATTCTGTAAACTCTTGATCAAAAAGTATCGGTAATTCCCGCAACCTGATTTGTATATTATTTATATCCCCCATACATGCGGTAAAATCATCTTCATTTCGTTTTCTTAGATTTTTGAAGTCATCAGCTATCAATGGCACATTATCAATCCAATTTTTTATCGAATTTATAACAACCGCAACATCTTGAAATACCGTAGGGTCCGGTTCAATATCGGTTATTGCGTTACTCATAAGCTTAATAATATCTGCATTAGCTTCATCATTCATACCACCAACTAATGTTTCCTTAATGAAGTTTAACCATATTCCTTTATTTTTTAATCCTAACATACGATCATTTACATTATTTAATATTGACAACCTTTCACGCAGTTTGAACAAGATTGTTTCAATCGCTGACAGTCTGATTCGATCTTGATTATTTTCTGGCAAACCTAAAAGTTCATTTAGCCAAACATTTATGTCCTGGGATTGATAGGCTTTGTGTAAGAAATTAATAATTCCTCCTAGAATGGGTATTAGGTTCTCAATCATTTGAACATGTTCAATCAACTTACCACCTTGAGGATCTAACAGCTCGCTTCCTTCTTTAGCTTTGTTTTTTACAAATATGTATAGGCTATTCTTAAAATTATTATTTTCCAATAACTGTCTTACACGTTCAGGAAGCTGTCGATTTCCGATTTCTGATAAATAGTACAACTTGATAATATTTTCTGTAATCTGTGGAATGTTTTGGCTAGATTGCTCTATAGAATCCAATATTTGATCTTGTAAAAACGATATTAGATTGTTTTTCTGGGAAACAATATTAATATTGTCCTTATCTTTAAATCCCTCGTCATTTAAGGCTTCTATTGTTCTTAGAAGATTCATCTCTTTCTGAGCAATAATTTCAGCAACCAACTGTTTCGCTTCAAGCTGATTTAACTCATCTTCCGTCCGATTAAATTTTCTAATATTCTCTAGCACATCAGCTGATCGTGAGGAGGAAAAATAAAACGTATTTTCAAAATTGGTTAAAAAATCAAATTCAAGAAGCAATAAGTTATAGTCAAGCGTATCCATCCGTGTTTTTTTGATTTCTTCATTCGCCTCTTCCCATTTTTTCTTTCGAAGGTACTTTTGTATCCTTTCCTCATGCAATTGCTTTTTCACCTTAAGATATTGTGAATCTACGTCATTATTATTTGGAAATGTCTTTTTAATAAATTCCCAATGAACAAAATTTTCCTCTTTCGAATTTGGCTTATTGTAAATTTTCTGTGATGCAAGCAATGCATGACGGAATGAAAGATCGCAAACTTGTTGTTCAAATTCGCCATCTCTTGCAAGGTCAAAAAAAACATAACCCTCCAAGCATTCGATCAATCTTTTACGAGAGAGCTGTGACGCACTAAGTTCATTAATAATTCGTTCCTTAATAAGGTCTTTTGCAATATTTACAAAATGATTTGCATCGTATAGCACTGTAGAATATGTAGGAGATTCTGGCCAATCTGAATTCATGTCTGGCAATTCGTTTGCTATATGCAGAATTCTTTTAGTTAATAATTGGATTGTTTGAAAATTAACCGACTTTACCGCTTCAGCAAATGAATTGTAAATTTTTTCTTTAGAAAAATGTATTTTAGTCGCATCAAGATTTTTTTCAACAAATTTCCTGTTCTCACTCGAAAGAGATTCATCAGCCAAACCTGAAATCCAAGCCTTTTGTCGAGAAAAAACAGTTAATAGAGGATGACCCGAGTTAATTCCAGCGATATTAAAAGTTTCCTCATAGAATCTTTCTATTTCTTTTGAGCCTTTTACTATTGCTTCAAGCTCTGAAAATTCATTTTCGTTATCGGCTTCTCCGTTTGTTCTTTGATTATGTTTCAACCAATTCATCTCATCGTGTGCAGCACGATAATTTTTGTTATGGAAATAAAGCTTAAATTTTAAATTATGAAGTTGGTATTCGGCATTTTTGACCAATCCACTAATAGTTTTGCGATCTTCTTTTGTACATGCAAGAAATTCATCGGTGTTATCGATATTAGCGTAATAATACTCAAGCAAATCTTCATATTGTCTCATTTCCGTTAATTGTTGAAGTTTTCTTATCTTCGTGACAAGTCCCTCATGCTTATTAATCACTTTTTCAAGATCTTTATAAGAGCGGTATGTCACTAAGTCGAGGTTGTCACGAGTATCTCCAAACCTCTTAATTGCTTCATGAATGTTTTCTGTTGAGGGTTTTGATAAAAGCGCTTCAATTTCGTTAGATAACGTGGCAATTTGGTCAATATTATTTTCAATCGTTCTCAATTCTTGCGATAGTTCTTTGCGATATTTCCCATTATTTTGCAAAGTATAATCGTTTAGCTCCGAAGGACGAGGAGGCAATTCCAATGTATTTATTGGTGGTTGAGCTATGACTGTATCATACCCAGTAATGCCAAGCCAATCTTCACTTATCATTGCATCGAAACTATCCAATCTATCATGGATTTTTTCTATGCCTGTAATCGCTAATCTCGTCTGTAAATTTTTAATTTGACCGATATCATTTTCGATTTGTTCAAATAAAAAGCGAATGGTTTTTATTCTTTCTTCTATTGCGCTTTGAATCAAAAGTTTTATATCTTCTTCAACCAGAGATGTTGGAAAACTACTGTAGCTCTTAATTAACAAAGAAACACGATCGTACAAGTTTTTTGCATTTTTAGCTTCTTCTATAAATTTTTTCGACTGGTCTTCCAAAGGAACTTCGTCAGTCAGAATTGCGTTTTTATATTCAACAAGTTGATTCCTGTCGTCGAATTCGAGTGGAACTTCATTAATCTGTACCAGTTCACCATTAATCTCTCTTTCAATACGCGCATCTAATAAGTCGGCGATATATTTAACAGCAAATGAAGGGCTCTTAGCTTTCATCCCATCAACTTTACCAATCATATCCTGCAAATATTGCTTCGATCGTAATAAATACTGATTTCTAATCTCTGCTTCAGCTTCGTATTTATTAACAACTTTGTCTTTGTAGATGATTTGTAAGTCTTCCCAACCCTGAATCTTTAGGTATGCAATATAGACTTCTAACAATTTGCCAGTAGCCTCCATAGAGGTTATTTCGCCACCCGCTTGCCTTTTATTGTCATACTCTTCTCTAGCGTTCCTTATCATCACCAATTCATCATTTGTAAAAAAGTCAGGCCGCTGACCTTGACGCTCTTCCAAAATTCTTAATGATGTAGCAAACTGATTGATATCACTGCGTTTCTTTGTTTGCAAAAATGTTAAATGCTGCTTAATTTCTTCACTTGACAAACCTCGATCCAGCTCTTTTCGCACATGCTTAATTTCTTCCAACAGGTCATAATCAGAAGGATTCCAGCTTTCTGCTTTTGAAATTAAATTTGCTTTTTCCCCTAAATTCTCTGTTTCCCTTATTTGTTTTAATAATGCCCGAGTATGCTTTTTTCTTTTCTCAACTATCTGTTCGGTTAATTTTACAACTTCTTCATCGTCTTCTTTGTCGCTAACCAGACTCTTTAGCTGCTCATGATCCTCTAAGAGCGATTTATCAATTTCATCTCTGCTCAACGCTTCTCGTATTCTAGAAAAAAGCCTCTGTGCCATATCGGTATCCGCTTCTTCAGATATATCTCGAATGACTTTATCTTCAAACTTAGGCTCTTCCAGGTTTGCGAGTTTCCATGTAATTTCAGGGATATTACACGGTTCATCAACGTCGGATTTCATCCACAATTGAAGCCCATCCAACTGCTCCTGCAACTCATTAGCCCCTTTTATATCATCTGTATCTTGAGCATCACTTAACTTCTCCTCAAGAAATTTTTGTAACTTGTCATAGACATTCTTATTCTTCAAGTAAAGTGTATTGCTCATTTTCTAAATTATTCCTTTTTATCAAATATCTTTTACTGTTTCTGTTTTTTTAAAAACATTTCAAATTCAACAAAGTTTAGCGCTTACTACTGTTTTTTAGAATAAATTTCATTAGTTAGAATTTCATTAGTTAGAATTTCATTTTTGTAATCAATCAGTTGCTTCCTATCATCAATGTAAAGTGGAACTTCGTCAAATTGTTCTATTTGGCCATTAATCACTCTCTCAGTTCGACCGTCTAATAAGCGCCCAATATAATAAACAGCAAATAATGGGTTATTCTTTTTCATATCATCAATTTTACTAATCAAGTACTGCAAATATTGCTTCGATCGTAATAAATACTGATTTCTAATTTCTGCTTCAGCATCGTATTTATCAACGACTTTGTCTTTGTAGATGATTTGTAAGTCTTCCCAACCCTGAATCTCACGAAAAGCAATATAGGCATCCAGCAATTGTCCAGTTGCGACCATGGAGGTTATTTCGCCACCCGCTTGCCTTTTATTGTCATACTCTTCTCTAGCGTTACTTATCATCACCAATTCATGAGTAGTAAATAAGTCAGGCCGCTGACCTTGACACTCTTCCAAAATTCTTAATGATGTAGCAAACTGATTGATATCACTGTGTTTCTTTGTTTGCAAAAATGTTAAATGCACCTTAATTTCTTCACTTGATAAACCTCGATCCAGCTCTTTTCGTATATGCTTTATTTCTTCAAACAATTCATAATCAGAAGGATTCCAGGCTTCTGCTTTTGAAATTAAATTTGCTTTTTCCCCTAAATTCTCTGTTTCCCTTATTTGTTTTAATAATGCCCGAGTACGCTTTTTTCTTTTCTCAACTATCTGTTCGGTTAATTTTACAACTTCTTCATCGCCTTCTTTGTCGCTAACCAGACTCTTTAGCTGCTCATGATCCTCTAAGAGCGATTTATCAATTTCATCTCTGCTCAACGCTTCTCGTATTCTAGAAAAAAGCCTCTGTGCCATATCGGTATCCGCTTCTTCAGATATATCTCGAATGACTTTATCTTCAAACTTAGGCTCTTCCAGGTTTGCGAGTTTCCATGTAATTTCAGGGATATTACACGGTTCATCAACGTCGGATTTCATCCACAATTGAAGCCCATCCAACTGCTCCTGCAACTCATTAGCCCCTTTTATATCATCTGTATCTTGAGCATCACTTAACTTCTCCTCAAGAAATTTTTGTAACTTGTCATAGACATTCTTATTTTTCAAGTAAAGTGTATTGCTCATTTTCTAAATTATTCCTTTTTATCAAATATCTTTCACTGTTTCTGTTTTTTTCAAATGTTCATAAATTCCAAGAAAGCCTGGTTTACTTCATAACACCTAATATCAGCATGATTGGACCTTCAAGCTTTGTGATATTATCATCCAGCACAATTATAAAAAAGCTTTCTTTTTCAATAGCCCCATTAATTACCCAATAGGTTTGATTGCTATTACTGTTATATGTTCCCTTCTTCTCAAGCATCATCGGCGGATAGAATTGGCTACTATCACCAGAACCTGGTTTTACTACGCCTATATGAGCAGAAGTATAGGTGTAATCATACCCCCCAGGCAAGTCAAGTCCATCTAATATTAGTACATAGTTCCCATCGCTGATTGGTGGCAATGAAGTCGCGATTTTGTCTGAAATAAGTAGGCTCTTTTTTGTAGTTGCTGCAATATCTTCTGACGGTGTATTTAACAGCATGACATCTAAGATTGTTTGAGTTTGCAAAATGGGTTTCTTCAATTGGTAAAATTGGAAGGTAAGCATTGGAAGCGCTTTACGCAATGCTTTCTTAGTAATATCTCTTCCATCGGAATATATCTCTCCATCTAAAATTAATTCAACATTGAAATATTGCTCACCAGTTAAATGTAATTCACCATCTTTTCCAGCTTTATGTTGCCCGATAAAACATTTGCCCCGATAACAATCCTCAACCGGATATAAATTTTCTATATCTTCACTGCTATGAATTCCTTTAAGGCTAACTCGGGAAGTGGAAGTTAAATAGTTTTGGCTTTGTTCCTCAACAAAAACTAAATAGCTTGTGTCGGGTAACAGATTGGGAACAATCCATTCACAATTCCACTTACAATCACCAATTATCTCAGTAGTGACTGGAATTGAAACCTCTTCATCTGTTATTCCATCATCATCCTGTTGCGGTTCTGTCATAGCATCTACTGGCTCTTCTAATACCTGAGACGGGTCATCTTCAATTGGCTTCTGTGTTTCTTCAGGTTCTAAAAGCGGACTCTCTTCAGTTGAAGCGTGGGTTTCTGTCGTTTCTTCAGCAGGTTCTTCCCAAACAATTTCTTCACTGTCAACATTTATTATTGGAGTAGGTAAAACATCGGAAGAGCTATCAGTATCATTGTTTGTCGATTCACTGTTACTAATTTCTTTTTTGTAATGGTTCGTTTTTTGCACCCATTCACGAATACCCCAAGCACTACCAACCAACAAAACCATTCCAAGTATGATAAACAAAAAAACTTTAAACCGTTTTTTTCCTGCGGCTTGCTTTCTGTTCACCTTGATTGCCTGGGAAAATGCTTTTTCATCAATGCCGTTAATAAAAGAATCTTTTTTTACTTGTCTGTCTATCGCTGCTTCTAATGCTTCAGAAGATTTCTTTTTGGACATTTGTAATTTAAGTATTTCAAGCCAAAACTCGTATTGGTTCTTAGCATTATTATCTCGCATTGATACCCTCACAATCTTCAACCAACTTTATCGCTTGCTTCAGGAAGATATACTCAAATATTCCTTGGCTGGCTTCTTTGTTTAAATCTTTCCCTTTTTCAATACTACTCTTTAGCGATTTCATCTGTGAAAACATCGAATTGCGTCGTTGCTGAGCAAAAGAGAGTAAATAGTTTTTAACTCTTAGAGATTTAAAAACATATCCCGCTCCTTTCACCTTTAGTCCTTCAAGGATAATATCAATCAGTGCTTGGGAATATTGATATTGTCTATTTCGATTTGCTTCCACGTGACTTATAATTTGCTTTTCGTATGCCTTGAGTTTAAGCAAATCCATCCTTAAAGTAAGCACCTCAGGATACAGTTGTTTAACAGGCTCAAGCCTCTGCAATTTTTCCAAGGCTAAATTCAGTTGTCCCTGTTGGATAAAATCTCGAGTTATCCTTATCACTTCTTTTACATCGAAAGGAATCTCATCCTTCTTGGGTATTAGATTATCCCAAATCGGAATACTAAGCATATCAAATTCAACCAAAAGATCAGGTGCAATCTCTTGAAATGGTTCAATGTTTCCAGTAAACCTTGCCGCTTCTGTCATCACTTTCACAGTACGGTAAACAATATTAGTGGTCTCTCCAACTCGGCTCAGCTCACCAGGCATGTTTTTAGAGTGTGAATTTTTATAATTTTTCCACTCGACAATGGTTCGATTAACTCTTTCGTCAAGCTCTTGTCGTATTGAGGGCAACCAGTTCGATTGAATTGAAATTAATGATTTGCGACGATTCACTTCTTCTTCGAATCTCTTTAATCTCTCCAGTATTGATTTATCTAATATGTAAAAATCTCTAAGATGCTTGATACGCTTTTCAATGTCATCAAGCCAATGATCTTCATCCTCTAACTTTACTTCCATCTCTCGCAAACTCATCGTTTGGACATCATCAATAAACCGATCTAGTTCAGAGTACCACTCCTTCGTGGGTAATAGATCTAGCTCAATCTGCTTCATCGTTGGACTAAGCTTCTTTAGCTGTCTATCTAAATCCTCTTTAAATACCCTCTCTAAATGAGCTTTGCTGTTATGGTCACCAATTTGTGTTGCGAGCTTAATGAGACGATTCTGCTCACTGTCGAACAAATCTAATAAATCAAGCTTAATTACACGATTAAAAAGAACCTTTATTGAAGTGGTTAGAAAATCGGACCCTTTTACTTGTTCCACTAATCTCTCTAACAATTCAATGCTTCCAACCACATCCCCTCTACCAACAACATACCTGCATTTCACTAATAATCGGACTGAATTCCTGGTCTGAACAAGTTTGTCAACAGGATTATCAAGGTTGTTTACTAATTCAGCAAGTAGGAAAGCATTTTCTATTCTTCCTTTTTTCAGAAACTGTTGGATACCAGCATTAAGAAGCAATTGGCTTTCTTCGGACATTTCTCCAAACAACAGTATCTTCTGATATATTCTTAGCAATTCTTGAACATTATCGGCTTCTATTAACTGAGTTTGATAATTAAAAGAAATTTTTGGAATTAAGTTTTCTTGCTTTTTTTTCTCTGCTTCATCTGCCAACAACTTCAGATAGCCACTAAAACCTTTATAGTAATTCTCTTCAAGATAATCATAATTTGGCAATAAACGGAAATTTCGCTGAGCAAGTTTATATTCTTCAAGTGCTTTCTCATATTCCCCCAAAAGCTGAGATTGCTCACAATTCTCTAATGAAACTTTGAATTGGATGTAATTCCGAACATACTCTAATGCCTTATTACCTTTAAACTCGTCGGTTAGATTCATTATAAGCATTTGGGCAGCTTCGAAATTGCCAGCTTCGTAGCTATCAATTGCTTGACCAACGCCATCAAATAAAGCTTCTGTTTTTTCTTTCGGCATCGTTATTGCGTCATTATATACATATTGCCAAAGATGGAAAACATCTGGGCGTTGCGACAAAACCTCGCCTTTACGCAACAATTCTGTCGCCTTACTATACTCTCTCATTGAGAAAAGCCGTCTGGCTTCAGTCAAATACGAACTGGCTTTTTCTAAAGCTACTATTTTTTTTGTTACATCATCAAATAACGCTTCTGTTTTACCAAAACGCAAATGATAAATATTGATTGCGGCCATTGCTCGTTTGGTGCAGTCTAATTTTTCCTCAAACAATCTTCCAGCTATTTCTTCATCACCAGATATCGTAATACTTTCAGCTCTGAGATAATTTGCCTGGAATTTGCTAAATAAAGTTTCTTGGTCATAAGTCCAAAATCTAATCAATCCATCAATTTCTTCTTTTACTTTCTTTGCTTCTGTAAGTCGAAATTCCTTTGTCCTTGTCAAAAGCCGAGTAAGCAAAAATTTTGTGCCGTAGGATAACTCATAACGCTCCAAAACATCAGCTATGTTTTCGATGACGTCTTCAGAGGCATTGACCATCAACTGTCTACCAGTTAATGACGAAAACAACCCTAACGAGACCCGCTGTATTTCTCTAAAGCATTGGGGATCCTCTAATGGATTTTTTGTTTTACCCATTGCGCCAAAATCAAGCACTCGCAAAGAAGGTTCCGACAAAGTCGTATCCCACATAAAATTCTCTAATTTCAGGTCAGGATATGTAATTCCAAGATCATGCAGCTCTTCCAAAAAATGGAAAACATGATAGAAGATTTCTAAAGCATCTTTCTCTTCGCGCTTAATGATTTCATCCTTACCAAGAATAGGGGCACCTTTGAGCAACTCCATAGCGATAAAGAAACGGTTGTCAATAGTCCCTTTTCCATAAACTCTCGGTGTAATTGGTTCGCCTTTTCGAAGGATGCGATTAGATAAATCAATAAGCGTTTGATACTCATCCTGGACATAAGCATTTGTTTCAGCTTGAGGTTTCGCGATCTTTACAACAAGGTTTTCATTTCTCCAGGTCTTATCTTCAGGTTCAGCAATAAAAACAACCGCAGTAAACCCATCGCCAATCTTGGTGATTAGTTTTACTTTTTGGCCATTATCAAGCTGCAAAACATGTCCCGCCCTAATTACCTCATACATACTTGCCATAATCCCTCCGCTAATCTACATTATTGATACGCTTGTATAAATAGATTAAATCCTCTTGTTCCCTTCTGGCGTCTAGCAATTGCTCCTGTGAACTTTCTGCTTGTCTGGCAATTTCATCCCACACCCCTCTGTTTTGCTCTTTTGTCTCTAACAAGCCTTCAATTTTATCCAGAGTTTTTTCATACATCATTCTATTAAACCGTTGAGAACCAGCATTTTTATGATCTATTCCTTCAATACAGAAAAAACGATAAGCGTCATATAATGAGGACAAGACAGTTTTGTCGCGTTGTGCCTCATTTCCAAAAAGTGGAATTCGTTCGTCATCTGGAAAAAGCAGGTACCAATTATTATCATGCAAATCTTTTCTAATAATCCCCGTTGCTAAGGCTTTAAAAAACAATTCCGTTGCTCTCAAATTTATCAAACATAAAAGAGTGCGTGTGGAGAACTCATGGTCCCATCCAAAAAAATCCCGTTCAAAATTATAGGCATTTTTTAGAGAGCGATGTTCAATATCAGATCTTCGATAATCAGTATAACCTGGATGGTTCCTATAAGAACCTACCGATTCCAACAAAACAGTCAAAGCAAGTCCCGATTCTGAAGTATTAATAAGCTCCAGATTATGTATTCGGTGAAGCCTATTAGCGGGATTAAACTGTTCAGATACTAAGAAAAAACTTCTCTCATCTTTACGTCCAGAAATCGCCTCAGGAATATTAACCAAAAAATCGCAAGCGCTGTTATCAATAGTCAAAGTAAGAGGTAAGCCAGCATCCAGGTTTCTGATTAACACGCTCTCTAACTTTTCTTGAATTAATTTACGGAATACATCTACAAAATCCTCGATGAGGGGTTGCAGACTCTCCAGATCTATTCTAACGTTCTCTTGGTTTCCGGTAGGATTCCATAAAAGAAAAGGGATCTGGCCATCATCTACAACATATCCTATTGTTTGGCTAAATTCATTTTTTATGGCATCAAGTTGATCGTCAGAAAATAAAGGCCTGTTCATCGATTCTATTGCCCCATCAATCGCATTGAGATAATGCCACCTTAAGACTGAATTCTCCGATCTATTAACCAATAACGCCCTTATTTTATCTTTGGCATTTTCTAAGTGCTCATCGATTTCCGTACCAATGACATTGTTTTTCCGAATAAAGCGGTCAAGTTCCTGATAATTTTGCGTATCTGCCCGTCCGCACCAATTAGTAACCAAGGCTGCTTTTTCCCATTTTTGCTCGTCGCGACTGTTTATAAGATATTCGCTAATTATCGTTTTGGCATGACCAAAATTATGTTTTGTGGCTTCGCGATAAAAGCCCAAAACATCGTCACGCGAACTCAAAACTTGTTCATTCAAATTCTTTGTTCTGGAGAAAAGAACCTGCTCATCAAACAAGAGTTCTTCTAACAAACGCAAAGCTTCATACTTAATAAGCTCATCAAAAGGCGTCTCAATAGCCCTCAAATTTATGATCAGGTTTTTATCTTTTTGTTGATGACCTTCAAGAAAAGCCATTACAAACCTTCTGGAATGAAAGATCGTATAGAGGGATAGAGCTGCTTTATCAAGTGTTTCTTCTTCTGTGGCTTCGGGACTAATGTAAAAAACGCGGTTTACCAAGGCGGAATCCCGATCATGCTCCAAACTGTACCTGCCTTGTTGCTGCCAAACAGAGATAGCCCTTAATCTGGCTGATTGTCTCCTGATTGTAATACGATTGGAAGAATATTTAGTAATCAAATCAGTTTCAAGATTTCTTCCATGATAATTGCTATCTAAAAAAAGGAGTAGCTCTTCTACAACGCTAAAAAAGTCCTCATCATTAATATCGGAGATAATCCCACACCTTACGTTTCGTCCATTGATAAACTTATACAACAATTTTTCTACTTGATCAAGATAATCCAAACTGACTTTGACAAAAAAACCATCTAATTCATAAAGGTTCTGTTGATCCGGTACGATAATGAGACCTAATATTTGATCTGATGCCCATGAAAAGCCCGAACGGTGGAACTTTGCAAGGTGGCGAAATCTTTTTAAAACCGCCTCACCGAATCTGCCTACACCTATTAGAAGCAACGGGATATTGTGTGCTGGATCTTGTCTCCATGCAAAAGCATTCTCATTCAAATCAATATTCCAAGGTGGGGCTAAGATTGCCCCACCTTCTGCATTTCTTCCTAAGACCATTGTTGATTACCTGCACGCCTTTGGGCATTTTCGTATATTTCGAGACGATCTATATAAAAGATCTTTACGAGGTCTATCAAATCCTCAAACATATCATTCTGGTAAAAACGCTGGTTTATATTCGCTATAGCATTACTCCTGATTATTGCTTGTCGCCGAATTAATTTCACCAAGCTATCCGGATCATTTTCGTCCATATGTTTTTGATAGGAAGCCAAAATAGTCTCCTGCATTGGACCACGTTCTTGTTCCAATATATGTTTGTTTAATTTATCCCACTCAATAGTGATCACATCAGCGTGTTGAGGATTCGCATCTTTTCCAATCAACCAAAGGTGTAAAATCTCATAAACCGTAGGATTTCTAGCTGCATTGATATTATCGAGCACCCTATCAAATATCGTAACACTATCCATTACGCCATCGCCATGAAGCGCCCATACTGTATTTGCAGCTCCTGCCCCGTCAGTGAATGTCAAGAGTCCCTGTGCATATGCAAGGAAAAAGAGTTTTACACGCTCAGGGTTTTCAAGTAGCGCAACAATCTCCGGTTCAAAGTTCTTGTAATTTACACGTTGAAGCTGTGTGCGTCTCATGGCATACTGATAAGCCGTTTTTTCAGCGTGGAGAACATAATGCGTACTTGGAGATACTACCTGATTTGGTTGCGCCATTGTAACGTGGAACAATCTTTCCATGTCACCTAATAAAACAAAATCTTTACTCGATATAGCATGGTGGAATTGTAAAAAGGAGAATTTATATGGATCAGATGTAGTTACCCAATTTTGTGCATTGTTAAAAGCGTTAATAGAGTCATTAGGGTTAGATAGTTGTCCTTTGACAGCATTCTCTAAGTTAATAAAGAATTTGTTATTCTCTTTAGCATCCAAACGCATAAACATACTGTTTCGTTCTTGAACTATTTGTCCACCTTGTCTCTGTTGATATAAAGGACCTGAGAGAACTTGTAAATTTTTTGCTAATTGATTGGTATCTTGGAATTCACGTGCGAGAATATTTACAATGGGCGTGCTATGCATTTCAAGATTGGCGATGTGTCTATCAAATACTTGTCCCAATTCTTTTGAAAGTGTTGTATAATTGTCGCTTGTAGTCCTATTGGTATGGGCAGATATTATCGGATTACCCCGTATCTCCAATTCAAACTCTAGGTACTCACCTCCAGCAGGCTGCCTCACATCCCAAACTAATATATCCAAGCCTGCCTGAATTTCTGGCGTAACTTGATAAGGTACAGGGATTGCATTTATTTGAGTAAATGTTGTCACCCTGTCATTGGCTTGGTAATGTCTGTTTGCCAAATCAACTTCCAACATTTGCTGAACGCCGGTCAACTGTCGGTTTTCTCTGAAATAAGGATTCCCACGTCGTATCTCAGCCTGTAAACCATTCACACCTGTCCGAACAATACTCCAGCCATAGTTATACAGACTTCTAAACCGCTTATTTGGATCCCCATCTTCTTTTCCAACCGCAAGTGATGTCACCCATTTCTCAAGTTCAACCTTGGATTTCCTAGTGAATTCCTGTATGGATTGCACTGCCCTGGATAAGCTTTCAATCACCACCTCTGAAAGATAGTACTCAAACAACTTGTTCGTCGCTCGCAAAAAGGCTCGCTCAGCCTCTCTCGCATGGGGATGTACATTGTTGTCAAAAAAGGCGAAGATACACTCCTTCCCCGCGTCCATGTCATATCGCTTACGGGCTGCATCTCTCGCATTGGTCAAGTTTACACGGGTTCCATTTACTGATATCTGATATTTAAGCTTCTCCAAGAAAGTGGTATGTACACCAAATTTCCGATCAAGCTCTCCATACACACCTATTAAATAACCCAGTTTTCCGCTTTTTGCGACAGCCGGATCATTGTGAATCCCGTTCAGCTGAACAGCTGACCACTCTTTGAGTAGCGCTTTATAGTTCTTGACTATCGCCTCCGCTGCTCCACGTAACAAGCGTACTTTGCTGCCCTCAGTTATTCGCGTTAACATTTGAATGCCTGGATTATTTGGATCTGGTACATAACCCCATTGTCCAAACCACTCCAAATCTTTATCATTTACACCATTTATCACTTCCTGTTTTATGCTTCTGGGAGTCGCATTCTGCCTGTCTCCAGATGGTCTCACGATATGCCAAATGTTTTCATTGATAGCTTCATCTAATTGTCTCTGCAAATCAGGCTCATTCACTCTTGTCACAAGAGCATTAAATGTCCCCCCCCTACGGTTGATGATTTTGTTAGCTTCTTCAATGACATACTTCATCAGGTCTTCACCTTTGGTACTCACATTTTGAATCTCAGGTAATAAAGCATTGTTATTGATTGTATTATGGTGGGAGGCATTCAGAAATCTTTGAGCACCGTGACTCACTGTTGAAGGCATTGCCTCAGTATTACGATCTTGCTTGACCCCGATAACTTGCCCAGCTGGACCGAAATTGGGCGCAATGAGATGCTCAAGCACAGCAAGTTTGTACTCATTCACGATTTGCTGTTTTGAAAAATGCTCAGGCGTCTTGAATGTGAATGTTCCGACTGAACTATAATAGGACCCTTGTGGCAATTGTCCTATTAAGGCTAAATTGTTGGAGTTATCCAAGGATATCATTTGGCCCAAATGATCATCCAATAAGCCAGAAATAGCCTGCGCCACAACAGGATATGTGCCATTTTCAGGTTTTATTGCTCCCAAATTGTCTCCAGGCCTATTAGGATCAATAATATAAGCTGCATCAAATATTCGGCGATCATACTCTGCCTCTATAGGTGGATTGGCATTGGGCAAATACTTTATCTTTTCATAATTTTGAGAAACCGTTGGTTGCAACATATATCGGTTTAATTCTTTCCAAGCTGTGTATGCTCTAAGTCGTTTTTGAGTATCTGGGCCCTGTTGCTCCCATGCTGTCGGCATGATTAGATAGCCAGTAAGAATGTATTGAGCGACGTTCAAACTCTTAGCGGCTGCGCGGACCAACCACGCCACATCCATAAAAATACCTGAGCCCGTGCCACCAGCCATAGACGAGACAATGACAATTTCTAGTCGCTCTTTTTGTGGTTCTGCATGTTCGCCAAAAGTCATCTCTCGCCTTTCAGCAACAATATTTCCAGCAGAAATCGCCTGCCTGATTCTGTTATAGAACCTGCCCACTTGATTAAAAAGGGACAGCCTGCCTAGTTGGCGGAATGCGCCTGCTCCGTAGATTGTGTTACAAGTTGCAGGACCTAACCCAAGCAGGTAACTGGTGTCCAACCATTTAAATTCTTCCGATCTCGGGCTTTCTTCATTCTTTGCCTGAATGAATTCATACAAAGGTTCTCCGATCTGAAAAAACTCTGTAATTGTATCTAATCTCACATCGCCCACTTTTGCATCCGTCAGCTGATTCATCCGGGAATCATTGACCACGTTGCCTCCTGCTGTGAGAAGCTGTACATCCGATGATTGCGTGTCAACAGCTAAAAGTTGCACGCCTTCAGGCATAACACCGCCGTTTGCCTCCATCAAATCTTTCTTTAAAAAAGTCAAGACCCATTGACCCGTTCCGCCTAATCCGATTACTAATGCTGGTCGTGCCATAATTTATTCCTCCTTAATTATTAATTAGATTTACATTGTAAAAAATATGAATGCCAATATTGCTGGTATCAGGAACACAATCAGATAAGCACCAGGTTGCAATTTTGGCTTTGTGGCTGGTTCAGAATTTTTGTATTGAACCTCAAACTCCATATGATCCAGGCAATAATGATTGCTTGAGCCATTTTCAAGTTCAAACTTAAAGTCCTGCCCGCATTCAGTTTTGCCTTTCAATGAGACAGATCTTGAAGTTTCTTCATCGTATTCGTAATCAGACTTAATGTATGGCGTATAAGAAACCTCCAACTTTTTCAAATCAAAATCCCTGATATCATTTCTTTTTAGTTTAGTCACCTTCTTTCGCGTATAGATTCCTAAACTGCTCATCTCATTTCCTTCTTCAATAAAGACAAGTGTGCCGGTGACTGGATCATAATGAACAAACAACTGGCTCAAAGCGATCAACAAGCTAATCAGGGTGAGAATTAACACAATCATTTTGTATGTGCCAGGCTTTCCTAAAGGTTTAGTTTCAGTTCGGGAAAAAGGCACCTGTATATGGCGAACATCAGGTCGATATTCTGTATCCGGTTCGCCAACGAGTTCAACATGGAATAACAACTGTTCTTCTGTATCAATATTCTCGAAGGTAGTAAACAGTTTCGCCGGATCATCGGGATCCAATTGTAAGAAAACAGGTTCTGTGGTTTCTCCATCCTCAAATTCTATCCAAGCTTGATAAGCATGTTCAGGCTCAGTAAAAATTTCGCTTAGAGCAACGTCAAGTGGACCTTCCTTCCAAGCCACTTTTGCGGAAAAATCGATTGGCATAATCTTCAATGGCCACCCCATTGAGATGGTTTCATGAATGCGGTCACCAACATCACCTGGTTGTGGTTTGTCTGGCACAATCACAAATGGTTTCACTTCAGTTACTTTAAAACCAAGATTCTCGTGTTGGAAAAGGGTTAGATCTGTATTAAATGTAGTTGCCAGAGAGCCAGTGACAGGTGCTTTATTACCAGGATAATAAGGCGCTTTTCCAATAATACTGACAGAATAATCCCCCTTTAGCCTAACATCCAATGGTTCTGATGCGAGAAATTTGTTTTCATTTGCGTTCCAGAACAACTGGTATTCCTTAGCGCTTCCTGAAGGATCCATTACAGTAGCTAAGGTGTTTATTTCAAAGAAGGGATTTGGGCTTATTTGAACAAGTTCTCCTGTTTCATCCCACATTTCGTAACTTAGATAATGGGGAGCGGACTCATCATAATAGGGTTCTAAATCATATTGCTGAATGGTTGTAATAGGCAGGTTATATCCACCAGGATTGATTTTGACTTCTTGATAAAAAGCGCTTACACCGTTGCTCGCGCATCGATCGGACTCGATATACCAAATGCCAGGATACGGTTTGTTGATGGTATAGCGCTCGTTAGGGCCATAAGCCTCATACTCAATGATGTCAAATCCACTGGGATCATTCGCTACATTTCCGCTTATTTCGAAGTTTTTGCCTTTTGCATCTTGATACCGGAGTTTTACCTGTGTATCAGCAGAAAATTTATAAAACACAAATGTAGCTTTATCAAGAAAGGCATTTACAGCGACTGGACCACACTCAACACGACCGCTGGGCACACCGACCAACTCTGATAATATCGTCCGAAAGTAATCAGGGATTTCATTTCGATTTTCACTTTTAGTGTCTTGAAAATCCATGAACCTTCCCATGTGCTCTTTTGCAATTCTGTCATAAATTATTTTATTATCAGAAGGCCACTTTTCGTCCGCATAATTCATCAGCACAATATGAAGATAAGTTGAATTCAGATACGCACTCTCAGAAACATCATGCGCTTGTAAACAACTATTAATTTGCTCATAAGGAACATCATCAAAACTTCCGCTATTGATTACTAAACTTTGAATGCATTCTTCACGTTCCTTTAAGGTTGGATCAACCGGGAAGGTTTCATTAATATAATTTTCAAATTCTTGTGTTGGTTTGACAAAACCATCTCTATTGATGCCATCGCTAATCAAGCCATCAGTGAGCATCACAATCACCTGTTTTCGAACGCCAACATTTCTTAAGGGAGACTCGTCGAACATCTTTCTTGCTAATTCAAAAGCCTTAAAAGGGAGCGTGTTACCTAAAGCTGTCGCATGGATCCTTTCCTCAAGCTTTCGCTGTAACTGCACCGCAGCATCAAATGATTTTGGTGCTATTTCTGTAAAGGGAAGATCAATTTGAGCCCCGTCCCCAAATGAAATGACACCAACCTGATGCCTTGTATGTTTGCAATGGTCTAATGCATTTTCAATCAGCCAGTTAGCCATAGCTTCCACAGCCTTCTCGCGTTGGCCTTCTGGATCAGAGGGCGTTCCCCCACCGACACCACTCATGCTACCCGACTGATCAATAATAAACAGCACGTCCAGCGCAAAACACTCAGCGCCATCATCCGAACTGCTTGAATTTAGATTGACATTCGCTTGAGCTGGAGAGATGAATACTGAGCTAATCAGAGAAACAATTAAACAACACCATAAAATCCTTTTCAAACCAATCCTCCTGATGTATGGAATATAATAATGCCTGCTTGATTATACACTTGATTAGAGTGCTCATGATCATTTTTTAACAACTCATTGGCTTTTTGGAAATTCATGTAACTCAACTAGATTTCTTAAAATCACAAGGTGTTTTTAGTATACGCAAAATCATTCTGAATAGCCTATTTTCAATTTTGCCAATTATAACATAAGGCCCTTTTTATAGGTAGTCATTTACCTGGATATTAAGAGCATTTTTTGTAAAATCTGTATAATTGCTCCGGTTAATAGACTTGCTTTACCCCTTTATTTTTATCAATATATTCAATATTTCCATCTTTAGATGACTTCTTTGATATATGTAATAATGTGGCACCTAACCAACCTTTTATATCTCTGACCTATGAAAATTCTAAGGTGGGGCAAAAAATGCCCCACCTTCTACTTCATCTAAAACTGAGATTAGTTATCTGCCCGTTTTTGAGCATGTGCGTAGATTTCGAGACGTTCCAGATAAAAAACCTTCACAAGGTCAATCAAATCATCAAACATCTTATCCTGATAAAATCGTCGGTTTTCTATCATCACAGCATGCCGTCTGTTTGTTGCTTGTTTACGAATTAAACTTACCAGGCTGTCTGACTCATCTTCATCCATATGCTTTCGATAGGAAGCCAAAATAGTTTCTTGTAATGAGCTATGTTCCTGATCCAAAATAAGTTGATTTAATTTTTCCCAATCAATAGTAATAACGTGTTCTCTTTCGGGATTTGCATCTCTACCATTCAGCCACAGATGTAAAATCTCATAAACCGTTGGATTTCGAGCCACATCGTCATTACTTAATATCTTATCAAATAACGTAACGCCGTTCATCACATCATTGCCATGAAGCTCCCACTTTGTATTTGTAACCCCGGCGCCGTCTGTAAAAGTAAGGAGTCCTTGCGCGTATGCCAGGAAGAAGAGCTTCAGACGTTCAGGGTGATTAAGCAGCGCAACAATCTCCAATTCAAAATTCTGAAAATTCATACGCTTAAGCTGTACGCGCCTCATAGCATAATGATAGGCTATCTTTTCAGCGTGTTGTACGTAATAAGTACTTGGGGATACAACCTGATTTGGTTGCATCATTGTAGTTTGAAATAAGTTTTCCATTTGATACAACAAGATAAAATCTTTGCTCGGTATTGCATGGTGGAATTGCAAAAAAGTAAATTTGTATGGATCTGATGTGGTTTCATATTTTTCACGATTGTTAAAAAGATTTACCCCATCATGAGAGGATGTAAATTGCTCTTGTATTGACCGCTCAAGTTCCATAAAAAACGCGTTGTTTGCTGATGCATTCAAGCGCATGAACATACTGTTTTGTTCATAAACTATTTGTCCGCCTTGTCTCTGTTGATATAAAGGACTGGAAAGCTTTCGTAAATCACGAGCCAATTGATTAGTGTCAGGGAATTCACGCGCAAGGATATTAACAATTGGCGTAGCAGAATACATTCCTTTTTTGTCAAAATGCGTATTGAAAACGCCTTCTAACCCTCTTGACAGTATTGTGTAATTTTCTTGTGTAACTTTGTCGGTATGGTCCAAAATGAAAGGTTGAACATTTCCATTGCTGCCAAGTATTCCTAACCCAAACTCCAAGGACTCATCTTCATCAGATTGCTTTACATTCCAAACTAATGTATCCAAACCCGCTTCAATTTCTGGTGCAAGCTGATATGGCACGAATTTTGTGTCGCTTCGATTGAACGTTGTCATTCGGTCAATTGCTTGATAATGTTCGTTTGCCAAATCAACACCCAATACCTGTTGAACACCAGTCAATTTGCGGTTCTCATCAAAACCAAGATTTGCATGCGTTATCTCTGCATGCAAACTATTTGCAGTCGCCCACAGAATATCCCAGCTAAAGCTATACAGGCTTTTAAACCGTTCATTTGGATCGCCATCTCTCCTGCCAATGACAAGCGAAACAACCCACTTCTCAAGCTCCTCCTTAGATTTTCTGGTGAATTCCTGTATTGCTCGTACTGCTCTAAACAAACTTTCAATCACCGCTTCAGAAAGATAATACTTAAACAACTTGTCCGCCGCCAGCAAAAAGCCTCGTTCAGCTTCCCTTGCACGTGGATGTACATTGTTGTCAAAAAAGGTAAAAATGCACTCCTTCCCTACATAGGTGTCATATGTCTTCCGAGCAGCATCCCTTGCGTCAGCTAACTTTATACGGGTTTCATTCTCTGATATCTTGTTTTTTAGCCTCTCCAAATAATTGATGTATACACCAAACTTTCTATCAAGATTTTCATACACAGCTATTAAATAACCAAGTTTTCCGCTTTTTGCGACAGCTGGATTGCTGTCAGTCCCATTCAGCTGATTAGCCGACCATTCTTTAAGTAGAGCTTTATAGTTATTGATTATCGCGTCAGCTGCTTCATGCAACAAACGCACTTTGCTACCCTCAGTTTTTCGCGTTAGCGTCAGTGTGTTTGGATTTTTGAGGTCTGGTGTATTATCCCACTGTCCGAACCATTCTAATTCTGTGTCATTAACCCCGTTTAACAGTTCCTGTTTTATATCTCCCGGGGTCACATCTGCTCTATCGCTGGATGGAACCACAACATGCCAGATGTTCTCACTCATTGCATGCTCCAATTTCTCTTGCAATTCAGGATTATTCACCTTCGTTACGAGGGCTTTAAATGTCTCTCCCGCAAGGTTCACAACTTCGTTTGCCTCTTCAACAATATACTTCGCAAGATTTTCCTCATTAGTGCTCACTTTTTCAATCTCTGGCAACAATGCGTTGTTGTTGATCATATTATGTTGAATTGAAGAAAGAAAACTACTGGCTCCATAACCCACAGCAGGCGGCTTTACTTCAGTATTATAATCATGCCTTATCCCTATGACTTGTCTGGCTGGGCCAAAGTCAGGCGCGATGAAATGTTCAAGAACGGCAAGTTTGTACTCGTTCAGTATTTGCTGTCTTGAAAAACGCTCAGATGTTTTGAATGTAAATGCTCCAACAGAACTATAATAAGACCCACGTGGCAATGTTCCAACTATAGTTGAATCATTCGAATTAACCAAAGACAACATTTGTCCCATATGATCGTCTAACAAGCCTGAAATAGCCTGCGCTACAACTGGAAAGGTACCATTTTCAGGTCTCATAGCACTTAAATTTTGTGCTGGGGGGCCAGGATCAATAATATAGGCTACATCAAATATTCTTCGATCATACTCTGCTTCTATAGGTGGAATTGCATTCGGCAAATACTTTATCTTTTCATAATACCGGGTAGTCGGAGGTAGCATATACCGGTTTAGCTCTTGCCACGCCGCGTATGCCCTCAGTCGTTTTCCTGTATCTGGTCCCTGTTGCTCCCATGCCGTTGGCATGACTAAGTACGCTGTAAGACAATAGTTTTCGGCAATCAAACTCTTGGCAGCCGCACGCACCAACCACGCCACATCCATAAAAATACCCCCGCCCGTGCCATCAGCCAAAGATGTGACAATGACTATTTCTAATCTTTCCTTTTGTGATTCTCTATAATCGCCATAATTCGTCAACTTATTACTAGCCACATTGATTCCAGTAGAAATCGCCTGTTGGATTTTATTGTAAAAAGGAATCACTTTACTAAACAGAGACAGCCGTCCTAACTGGCGGTTTGTCTCAGATGTAGCAAGTGCTTGCCAATCAGTCGGATCTAATTTTATGAGATCCTCTGTATCCAACCATTTATATTCTTCAGATCTTGGGTCTTCCAGGTGTATCTTTTTGAATAAATCATATGAAGGTTCCTCAAGTTGAAAAAACTCTTTAATTGGATCTAAACCCACATGACCCGCTCTTATATCTTTTAACTGACCCACCCGAGAATCGTTATCTGCATGGCTCCCTGCTTTGAGATGATTCACATCCGACAATTGGGTGTCAACAGCCAAAAGCTGCACATCCGCTGGTATTACACCATCGTTTGATTCCATCAGGTCTTTCTTCAAAAAAGTCAAGACCCATTGACCCGTTTCACCTAATCCAATGACTATTGCTGGTCGTGCCATAATTAATGCCTCCTTCGTTTTTAAGAAATGCAAATTGTTAAAAATATACTTCCCGATATTGTAGGTATTTAGAAAGTAATCGGTTAACTGATGAATTATCTCTTTGTTGGATATTCTGCTGAATTAATATTTTGAATGGACCTCCTAAATCTTATAGGCTAAGCAATAGCAACTGTTTATGCTATTTTTGTGTTTTAAACTTAAAAGCCTGCTCGCATTTTGCTTTGTCGTTTAACAAGACTGATCTTATAGCTTCCTCATAGTTATTATAAACAAACCTAATGTATTTGATTGATCTACTAAAACTTCCAGGTTCTTCTAAAAAAAGCGTTAGTGTTCACCCTGAATTATTTCCAACCTTTCCATGTAAACAAGCTTAGCCAAATCACAAAGATCATCAAACATTTTCTCCTGATAATATCGCATAATCATTACAGCCTGACGTCTGTTCTCGGCTTGTCGTTGAATGAGACTTACCAGGCTTTCTGGATCATCCTCGTCCATGTGCTTTCGATATAATGCCAAAATAGTCTCTTGCGATGGCCCTCGTTCCTGATCAATAACATATTGGCTTAGTTTATCCCACTCAATAGGGCTTGCCTTGGAAGCATTCTCGTTTACATCTCTCCCTGCCAGCCATAAATGTAAAATCTCATATACTGTTGGATTTCTATTCGAATCGATATCATATAACATCTCATCAAATATTGTAACGCTGTTCATTACGCCATTACCGTCAAGTCTCCACACTGTGTTTTCATCTTTTCCCCCATCTTCGAAAGTTAAGAGTCCTTGCGCGTATGCCAGGAAAAAGAGCTTCAGGCGTTCAGGGTGATTAAGAAGCGCAACAATCTCCGGTTCAAATGTTCGGTAAGGCTCATCCTGCAGCTGTGAGCGTTTCATAGCATATTGATGAGCTGTTTTTTCAGCAAAGAGCACATAATGTGTGCTAGGAGATATTACCTGATTTGGCTGTGCCATTGTAGTGTGGAATAAGTTTTCCATCTGATCAAATAGAGCAAAGTCTTTGTTTGATATATGGTAATACAATTGTAGGAAAGTGAATTTGTAAGGATCAGATGTGGTTACATAATTCCCTGGATTATTAAAATGATTGATAAAATCACAGCCGTTAACTCTCTGGTTTTGAATGGCTTGTTCCAAGTTTATAAAATACCCATTGTTTGCTGATGCGTCCAAGCGCATGAACATGCTGTTTCGTTCATATGCTATCTGTCCGTCTTGTTTCTGTTGGTATAAGGGAGTCGAGAGCCTTCGTAAATCTTGAGCCAATTGATTGGTATCTTGGAATTCACGCGCGAGAATATTTACAATGGGCGTGCTATGTATTCTGAGATTGTCGATGTGTCTATCAAATACTTGCCCTAATTCTTTCGATAGAATCCTGTAATTCTCAGCCGTTGCCCTATTGGTATGAGCAGAATTAATTGATTCGATCTCGTCATTCCCGCTACGTAATCCCATTTCAAACTGCAAAGCTCCATCTTCATCGGTCTGCTTCACATTCCATACAAACATTTCCAAACCTGCTTCGATTTCTGGCGTAACCCGATACGGTACCGGTATTGGATCTCTCTGACTGAATGTCGCCATTCGGTTATTGGCTTGGTAATGGTTATTAGCTAATCCAACATTCAAGACCTTCTGCACACCTGTCAATTGGTGTTTTTTTTCAAAGTCGGGATTTCCACGTCGCACCTCCGCATGAAAACCATCCATTTCCGTTTGCACGACACTCCAACCATAATTATAAACGCTCCTAAACCGCTTGTTTAGATCGCCATCTTCTTTTCCAACCGCAAGTGATATCTCCCACTGATCAAGCTTGTTTTTAGATTTCTTAGTGAACTCCTGTATGGATTGCACTGCCCTGGATAAGCTTTCAATCACCGCTTCTGAAAGATAGTACTCAAATAACTTGTTCGTCGCCCGTAAAAAGCCTCGCTCCGCTTCTCTCGCATGGGGATGGACATTGTTATCAAAGAAGGCAAAGATGCATTCCTTCCCCGCGTCCATGTCATATCGCTTCCGGGCTAAATCCCTTGCATCGGTCAATTTTACGCGGGTCCTGTTCTCTGACAGCCTGTCTTTTAATCTCGCCAAAAAACTGAGATATGCATCAAACTTCCGGTCGAGCTCTTCATATACACCTATTAAGTAACCCAGCTTTCCGCTTTTTGCTTTAGCGGGATCACTATCAATCCCATTCAGCTGAATGGCTGACCACTCTTTGAGTAATACTTTATAATCTTTAACTATTGCGTCAGCTGCTTCACGCAACAAGCGCACTTTGCTCCCCTCAGTTATTCGCGTTAGCATCTGAATGCTTGGATTATTTGGGTCTGGCACATAACCCCACTGTCCAAACCATTCCACATCCCTGTCATTAACCCCTTTTAACACTTCCTGTTTTATGCCTCTTGGGGTTGCGTTAGGTCTGTCCCCCGATGGTCTAACAACATGCCAAATGTTTTCATTGATTGCATCATCCAACTGTCTTTGCAAATCTGGGTCATTCACCTTCGTCACAAGCGCTTTAAATGTACCACCTGCGCGGTTGACAACCTTGTTACCTTCTTCAATGACATACATCATCAAGTCTTCACCTTTGGCACTCACAGTCTGAATCTCAGGTAATAAGGCGTTGTTGTTGATCATATTGTGTTGGTCGGAAGAGAGAAAACTTTGCGCTCCATAATCCACAGTTGAAGGTGTTGCTTCGGTATTTCGGTCCTTCCTGATTCCTGTGACCTGCCCAGCTGGTCCAAAATTAGGCGCGATGAGATGTTCAAGCACAGCAAGTTTGTACTCATTCACGATTTGCTGCTTTGAAAAATGCTCTGGCGTCTTAAAGGTGAATGCCCCAACAGAACTATAGTAAACCGCAGGTGGAATAAATCCTAGTAGAGGTAATAAATCGGAACAATTCAAGGATATCATCTGCCCCAAATGATCATCCAACAAGGCAGAAATAGCTTGCGCCACAACAGGAAAGGTACCATATTCAGGTCTCATAGCACTTAAGTTTTGTGCTGGGGGGCCAGGATCAATAATATAGGCTATATCAAATATTCGGCGATCATACTCTGCCTCTATAAGAGGATTGGCATTATACTTTATCTTTTCATAAGTCTGGGTATTCATCGGAGGTAACATATACCGGTTTAACTCTTGCCACGCCGCGTATGCCCTAAGTCGCTTGTCAGTCGAAGGACCCTGTTGTTCCCATGCAGTCGGCATGATTAGATAGCCAGTAAGAAAGTATTGAGCGACGTTCAAACTCTTAGCGGCTGCGCGGACCAACCACGCCACATCCAGAAAAATACCTGAGCCCGTGCCACCAGCCAGTGATGTGACAATAACAACTTCCAATCTGTCTCTCAGTGGGTATGGTTGGTCTCCAAATAGCATCATCCTGTTCGCGGTTGCTTGATCCCAAGCAGAAATCGCCTGCCTGATTCCGTTATAGAACCTGCCCACTTGATTAAAAAGGGACAGCCTTCCTAATTGACGGTTCGACCCGAAAAAAGCAATCTTTTCCCAATCCTCTTGATCAATTCCAAGAAAGTCAAGAAAGTATCCTGTATCTAACCATTTGTATTCTTCCGATCTTGGACTTTCTTGGTGTATCTCTTTGATTAAATCGTAGGAAGGTCCCCAAAGCTGAAAAAACTCTCTGATTGGATCTATTCTTACATTTCCGACCCCAGTACCAGTCATATGGCCCATCCAAGAATCGTTCGCCGTGTAATCCCTTGTGGAATAAAGCTGCACATCTAATAATTGGGTATCTACAGCTAAAAGCTGAACGTCCGCTGGCATAACACCATCGTTTGATTCCATCAGGTCTTTCTTCAAAAAAGTCAGGGCCCATTGACCCGTTCCGCCCAATCCGATTACCAATGCTGATCGTGCCATATAACCTCCTTAAGCATCTTAAACAACTTTGAGTATAGCTATGTAGATTTATTCAATTGCAAACAAGATAATTCCTGCTTGTTAATTGTTAATAATTCAGATCAGTATTCCATAGATGAACCACAACTTGGGCATTCACTGTACGATTTTCTCACCTTCGCGCCACATGAATAACAAGTTCTTCGGGATGTTTTTTTGATAATGAAGGAGAGTAAAAAGATAACAAGCACTATGCCAACCAGCCACAAAAGAAGCTTCAAAAAACCGCCTCCTGACCCCGGTTTAAATACGAGGTAGATTCTGTCCGGATTGTACCAAATTGCTTTAGACCCGCTTACTTTATCTGCATTACTTTCATAAATCTTCCCAACAGAAATCTCTACGACATGATCCACAAGCAAATCAGTAATTTGATCTAAAGTTGGCTGATACTCTCCAGCAATTTCAAATGGTATATCATCGTAATCGATAACAAACTGATAGGTTCCTCCCCCAAGATTCGTTATCACACCAATTTGTTCTAATAAGCGATAAGATTCACCAGAAAGGTGATACTTTAATTTTTGTCTATCATAACTCCAATCAAAATCTACCCCTGCTGATCGAAAAGCTTTCTTTGCTATAGTCATCATTGGGTCTAAATATATTTCGGGATTAAAAAGACCGCTTGGAATTGAACCATCAAATAAACTTCCTGCAAATGATCCCACGCCTTGAAAGATATCCGCATTAAAATCCACAATCGCGTCTGCCTTCCATTTTTCGCCGGAATAAAACTTGAACTTCATCGTCTGCTCGCAACCAACTAACAGCAAGAGAGACAAAATACTTAATAGAACAATAACTTTTTTTCTCATACGCCCTCATTCAGAAAAATACTTTTTATTGATACGAACTAATAAATTGTATCATGAGTACTGGCGATTTGTGAAGATATGGAAAACTGATAATTATATCTTTTCGGTTTTCTCATTGAATACTTACAATAAGCTTGTTAGACAACTTATCAGACTTAAAACATCCATACGTTCAACATGTTCTCCCCCTTCCAGACTTTTCATGTTGAGACGGGAACTTTGTTAAAAAGAGCGGGATAATAATAATTTCTCTTTCTTAAAGTATTTTTTGTTGTTTAAAGTTCTATTTCAAGTGAAAAGGCGATAAATTGCCCATATCTGTATAGCCAAGAAATTAATTGCGATTCTTACTGCCTACATAAGAATAGACCATGAGAGCTTTAGTTAGAAAGAACTTGTAGAGATACAAGAAATTGGTAAATGAACTACACCATCTGAAAGGTCTCCTATATAATATATAGAAATTTTGTGTGCTATTTAACGACCAAATAAGACTTTGACACATAGTAACAACAAATTCGGACAAAGCACCGGATTATGCGATAATTAATGTAGTACCTGTAGATTAGCAAAATTGAATAGTTTTTGATCAGATAGTAGACTTATATGAATATTAAGGATTGGTGAAAACAATGAGAAAACTTAATAAAAAAGACTTAAAAGAGTTGATAGATGTTTCATCAGGCAGAAAAAAAGCGGATTTGTTGATTAAAAACTGCAAGATTGTAGATGTCTATAA
>MTBK01245797.1_pt1 | contig 29780 bp, 24 predicted proteins | sample 1535981 | NCBI WGS metagenome assembly MTBK01 (sample SAMN06109225, study PRJNA356200) | anaerobic digester metagenome | isolation source: biogas reactors fed with pig manure or primary and secondary sludge | place: Spain | collected 2016-06-30
ACTCTATCTCTGCAGCCTCAATACTTGCAAAGGTTACAAGAGATAGATATATGGAGAGTATTGCACAGAAGTATCCAGAGTATTGTTTTGAAAAACATAAGGGTTACGGTACTAAGTATCATACTGATGCTATAAAGAAACATGGGCCTTGTAAAATACACAGAAAGACTTTCAAGCCTATTAAAAATATGTTTTAAATGTACTTGTAAAAAGAACTTAATGGAGGGTATAATACCTAGGTTGTGGGTCGCTAGCTCATCAGGTTAGAGCAACTGCCTTTTAAGCAGTAGGTGCTGGGTTCGAGTCCCAGGCGACTCACTTTCCACCTCTTACTATTTAATAATGGAAATTTTCTGATTAGTACTATTTCAAAGAAATTGGTATACTATGTATATACTTTTTAAGTAAGTATACCTATGAAAAACATTGTATTGATATTTAGTATATTCCTACTTTCAATACTACTGGTTAGTACCTCTTACATCTTCCAGGACACTGAATATTTTTGTAGATATGAACTCGGTAGGAAACTCATAAGGCAATGTAAGGAAGAGACTTCCCCTTCAATGGGTACAAAGTATTACACTCAGAAAGGAGAGATCCTCTATTTAGAAAATATCAAAGATGGTGATACAGTCGAAGTGGGTACTGTTCTAACAGGTAGTATTAGTGGTCCTTGGTATTTTGAAGGAGTATTTCCAGTAAGAATATTTAACGAATATGGAGAGATTCTTAATACTGTTGTTGCACAGACAAATGAGGAATGGATGACAGAAGATTTAGTAAATTTCTCTTTTACGGTTACTGCACCGATTAATGAGGAGATGCCTGTACTCCTTCGTATTGAGAAGAGCAATCCTACAGGTAATAGTGAGAATGATGACTATTTTGATATAAATATTACACTTCGTCCTGAACAGATGGAGAGTATTAAGGTTTTCTATCCTAACAGTAAACTAGATACAGAGATGATGGATTGTAGTTTAGTTTTTCCAGTAACAAGATCTATTCCGAAAACAGAAGTGATTGCTCAAGCAGCAATAGATGAGTTACTAAGAGGTGTAACAGAGAAAGAGCAGGAAGAAGGGTATTATACAAGTATTAATACAGGAGTAGAGGTTCTATCTCTAATAATTGAACAAGGAGTAGCAAAGATAGATTTTAATAGTAAATTAGAAGAAGGTATTGGTGGAAGTTGTAAGATAGCGAGTATTGTTGCCCAGATTACTGAAACACTTAAACAGTTCTCAACTATAGATTCTGTTACCATATCCATAGATGGTAAGCTAGAGGATATACTACAACCTTAGTGAGGTTTCTTAATTACAAACGAGATACAACCAATATTAGGACAATAACAAATATTGGGAGTAAAACTCCCCCTATTACCTGTTTGATGCTGTGTCTTTCCAACTGAAGCCTAGACCAACCTATTAAAGGTAAGGATATCAGAAGTAAGTAAATGAAAGGAAGATTCCAGAGAAGTATAGTAAAAAAAATCATTAATACACTTATTATCATATGGAAACTAATCTTCCAGTAAAAAGTAATAACAAGTCCTAGAAGAAAAGTAAGATTAAGAACAGAGTATATCTGTATTAATAAAGGATTCTGTAGCTCAAAAGAGAGATAGAGAGCTGTAAGTAAACAAGGTAAAAAAAGAAGAAAAAGTTTGGGTCTCTCCTCTCTCTTACTAACTGTTAAATTAGACGTGATATTAAAAATCCTAAATATTAATGTGATTAGTATAGGTAGAATGAAGGTAAGCAAGAGAAAAGAGATCTGATAATGTAGTGGTATATCTATTTTTAATACAATAGATACAGAAGTTAGAAGCACTAAAACAGGTGGTAATATACGAGAGAAGAGTTTTGCTAATAGTTCTTTTTTCTTCATGATTATAAGTAATATAAGTATACCAGTTAATAAAGAAATTATGGAAAGCATGTATGAGGACTCTATTCCTAATATATACCCTTTATCAATTCTAAATATATTAGTAAACAGACGGATAGAGGCGTAAGAAATAAGGTATATAGATGTAATGAGTCCCTTTTTTGTATATCTTTTTGATATATAGAATAACAGAATGAAGTGAAACAGATTTAGTACCGATTCATAGAGGAATACAGGATGGAAATGAGAATATTCTAAATAATTTAAATCTCTCTGTTCTAAAGGTATAGATATTGCCCAAGGTAGGTTACTAGGTTTACCATAAAGTTCATTGTTAAAGTAATTACCCAATCTCCCAATACTATGGAAGAGAGGCAAATAGAGTAGTATAGTATCAGTTAAAGAGAAGAAATCAATTTTTCTGTACTTAGAGATAATATATAGACCGAGTAGTAACCCTACCAATGCTCCATAAAAAGTTAATCCTCCTTCCCATATATACAGAGGTCTAATAATACCAGCTCTGATTCCCTCTATATTGTGTAGAAGGAAAAGAACTCTAGATGAGATAAGAATTAAAAAGAGTAAGAAAAGAATATCTAAATAGAGTATTTTCTTGTTTTTCTCTTTTAATAGTTCAACACCAATTACAACAGTTATACCGATGAGAGTACCGTACAAGCTCATACTTAATTATATTAGCAACGGAGATTTATTTCTATTCTCAATTATTATCAGTCTATGCAGAGCCCTAGTAATGGCTACATAGAGAAGTCTTAAAGAGAGATCGTCATCAGGATAAGTATTCTTGTTTATGTCTAGAATTAGAACTGTATCAAATTCAAGACCTTTAGCATTTTCAATTGGTAATATTAACAATCCAGTTTTGTAATCTTGTTGTGAGTAGTCTACGATATCTCTCTCAATACTATCCTTGTACTTATTAAGTCTGTTAAAAGCACTATCTGCTTGTTTCTTATCTCTGCAGATTAGAGCACATGTAACACTCCCTTTCTTAAACTCGGTATTAATAATATTTACCAAATCTAATATCTTCTCCTCCTCTATATTCTCTATTATTTTACTATGTTTAATAAATTGAATATCCTCTCCGTGTCTTAAAACAGCTTTAGGGAGTTTGTATTTTTTAGGAAACTTCTCCTTAAATATCTGATTTGCATAATTAATAATCTCTATAGTAGTTCTGTAACATCTATTTAACTGATAATAGGAGTACTCTTTAATACCGAGCTTTTTAAAAAGAGTAATAACACTCTCCCAGTCCTTAATATAGAAAGGTGGAATAATTGATTGAGCTAAATCGCCAGCTAATGTAATATTGTAATTCTTTGAAATAAGTACTAGAGTTACTATCTGTATTAAACTTAAATCTTGTGCTTCATCAACCATTATGTATTCTTTCTCAAACTCCTTGTGACCGTGTATTTTCATAAATAGATAAAGAATAGGTGCTAAATCTTCTACTCTAAATGTTTTAAGTTTACCTTTCTTAACTGTTCCTTTTAATGTATACTCCGCAATACTCTGTTCTGTGTATCCTTCTTTAAACATATTTCTGTACATATCGATAGGTGTAGTCATTTTCTTAAAATATTTAGCAATTTCACTCCTTTTACCTTTCTCAAATTCACTCTCAACATCTATATATCCTGTTTTCTTCTTATTAAATTGTTTCTGTGCGAAAGTATATTCTAATGAAAGAGTTAATCTCTCCTCCATCGCAATCTCAGGATACATCTCTTTAAGTTTGTAGTATCTTTTTTTAATAGTATCTCTGCGAGAGTATGGAATGTTATCTAGTAGTTTAGATTCAAATTCTTCGAAGTATTTCTCTAAAAGATTGATAAATTCTACTCCCCCTTTATACTCTTTTATCTCTAGATTCTCCTCTCCGGGATATACAGTATATGTGTCATCCCAATCCAGTATACTTTTTGCCCAGAAAATATAGGTGTTTCCTTCTACATGTTGAATACCTAAACTAGGTAAAACATCTGAGATATAGTCTAGAAACATCTTGTTAGGAGCAATAATTAATGTTTTTTCAGGATGAATTTTGTTCTTGTATGTATAGAAAAGGTAAGCTAATCTATGCAGTAAAATAGTAGTTTTCCCACTACCAGCTACACCCTGAATAATCACAGGCTTATTTGCCTCGTCTCGAATAATTAGGTTCTGTTGCTTCTGTATGGTACTAACAATATCTTTTAATTTTTGACCAAGTCTCTCAGTTAACTGAGATAGAAGAAATTCATCAGCAGCAATATTGCCACTCTTAGCATCATATATAGATACAAAGCGTGCTTCAGAGATATTAAACTGTCTTTTTTGGATTAAATCTCCTTCTCTAACTCCAGATGGTGCTTCAAATGTAAGATTCTTGGTAGGTCCACTATTTTCATAGTATAGGTTTGCAATTGGAGCCCTCCAATCACTTATTAAAGGTTGAAATGTATTAGGATCCATTAGCGAAAACTTACCAATATATATTGGTAATACTTTCTTTGTTTTCTTTACATCTGTTTCAAAAAGAATTTTACCGAAGTAGGGTGTATCAACCTTAATTAATTCTTTGTTTATCCTATCTATACACTCATAGATACTCTTTAATATTTTGTTGTAAATTCTTACTGCAGATATCCTTTCATCTAAGTCAGTCTCCATCTGTATTGCTTTTGCTTGATCTTCTAATTCAATCTCCAGCTTATGTAATCTGTAAATGGCTTTTTTAACAGCCCTAATGTTAATTTGGGTTACGATCTCTAAATGGGGATACTCCTCTTTTTCAACTGAGGTTTGAGGTTTTATCTTAGAGAAATCTTTAATTTTATCAATTCTTCCGTGTAGAGGATTAAGCTCTTTTGTAAATGTTTGCATTGAATATTAGTATGCAAAACTTATAGCAGAAGCATTTTACATTATATATAATGAAGTGTCTATTTAAATATTGTTAATAATCCCTATTATGTATATTATCTATATATGAAAACTCAATTGAAATTATTTCTCTATATATTTTTTGTAATAGCACTTTTTTACATACTTCAAACTAAATACAATATTTTTGATATATCGTTTGAGAAGCTAGGAAAAGAAGAGAAGATTGAAGAAGAAGAGAAGAGGGAGACAATTGATAGAGTTTTAATTACAAATGGAGATGGGAATGAGATAGTCATTAGCGTAGAGATAGCCGATGATGATATTTCAAGGGCTCAGGGATTATCTAAGAGAGAATCTCTTGGGGATTATCAAGGCATGCTCTTTACTATGGAGAACGAGGGGAAACATTTTTTCTGGATGAAAGATATGTATATCTCACTGGATATTATATATATCTCTGAGAGTGGTGAAATTGTAGAGATATTTGAAAAAGAACAGCCTTGTTCTAAAGATTACTGTCCTACTATATCTTCTATATTACCTGCTTTATACATATTAGAAGTAAACAGTGGGTTTTGCGAAGAGAATAGGGTAGAGGTTGGCAATACAGTTAGTTTTGGGATATCATCTGAAGGTTAATTTTACTATCTCTTTTATGATTCAAACAGTTATCAACTGGCTAGTTAATATTATCTCTGTTATCGGTTACCCTGGTGTATTTTTAGCCGTTTTAATTGAGAGTTTCTTTGCTCCTATTCCTAGTGAACTAATTCTTCCTTTTTCAGGTTTTGTAGCTTCACAAGGAGAGATGAATATATTTGTAGTTATTATTGTAGCTACACTGGGTGCATATTTAGGTTCTCTTCCATTCTATTTAGTTGGTAAGTAGGGAGAGAAGGCTGTGACAAATTTTTTGAATAAATACGGTAAATACCTTTTTATTGAAGAATCAGATATAGAGTTTTCATTTAAACTGTTTGATAAGTATGGGAATGGGTTAGTACTATTTGGTAGATTGATACCTATTGCTAGAACGTTAATATCTTTTCCTGCTGGTGTAGCTAAAATGCCTTTTTTTGTTTTCTCAGTTTTTACCTTGTTAGGTTCAATGTTATGGAATATCTTACTGGTATACACAGGTTTTCTGTTATCTGATAATTGGGAAGTTGTTGGAGTTTGGGTAGAGAGATATGAAAATGTTATTCTAATATTAGTATTAATAGCATTTTTTGCATATATTGGTAGGGGAGTATACAGAAGATTAAAGAGAAGGAAGTAGAGAGATACCACTCATTTCACTAGGAATTGTTAAATCCATAAGATCTAGTATTGTTGGAGCTATATCTTTAAGAGCACCATATTTTAATCTTGTTGAGCGATTTTTAAGACCAACTATAATAAAAGGGACAGGGTTGTAAGAGTGTTCAGTGTTTACTTTACCTGAATCTATATCAACTAATTCCTCAGCATTACCATGATCAGCGGTAATTAAGACAACACCACCACTTCTAGTAAATTCTTCTACCAACTTGTTTACGCAGTAATCTACCGTTGATACAGCCTTTATAGTAGCAGGTATATTCCCTGTATGACCTACCATATCAGCATTAGCAAAATTTACAACAATGAAATCATAGATATTTTGATTGATTCTAGATAGAAGAACCTCTGTTACTTTTAAGGCACTCATCTCTGGGGCTAAATCATAGGTAGGAACAGAAGGAGAAGGTACTTCAATTCTATCTTCACCTAAGTATTTAATCGCTGTACCCCCATTAAAGAAATATGTAACGTGTGGGAATTTCTCTGATTCAGCAATACGTAATTGTCGTAAATTGTAAGAAGCAATAACATTACCTACAGGGAAATTTATATACTGTTTAGGGAATAACACCTTAGATGGATACTTCTTTCTGTATTCGATCATACTTGCAAAGAAAATCGGTTGGATATCTTCTTGTTGGAAGTGTTTAAAATCCCTATCTACAAAGCTTTGTGTTAATTGTAATGCTCTATCAGGTCTGAAGTTTAGAAATAGTACAACATCATTTCTCTGTATGTTACTATTTTTAATAAGGACAGTAGGCTCTATATATTCATCTGAGATATTTCTTCTATGTGCTTCATTTAGACAATTTTGATATGTAGAACAGTATTGCCCTGTATTTTTTGTTAACAAATCATACGCCTTTTTTATCCTATCCCAATTCTGATTCCTATCCATAGCCCATGCCCTACCACATAGTGTAGCGATTTGACCTAGTGAGATTTTATTAATATGAGCTTGAATTTTATCTAATGACTTGTTTGATTCAAATATTTTAGAATCTCTCCCATCAGTGAAGGCGTGAATAAAGACATTGTTATTAAAGTTTTTTACTGATAGAAAGTCTAAAGTAGCTAATAGATGATTGGTATGTGCATGAACTCCACCTTCTCCAACCAGGGAGAGTATATGTATATTAGAATTATGCCGTAATGCGTGGTTTAGGGCTTCATTAAGGACATTATTGCTAAAGTAATTTTTATTATTTATTGAGTAATTTATCCGTTTTAAAGTTTGATTTACTACTCTACCTGCACCCATATTTATATGTCCTACCTCACTATTACCTTTTGTGTCTCTGGGCAGCCCTACAGCCTCTCCAGAGGCTAGTAAGTATGTATGTGGGTTTGTACTCCAGAGCTTTGATAGATGTCTTGGATTAGCTAATACAACTGCATTACCACGTCCTTGTGGTGCTGTACCTAAGCCATCCATAATTATGAGTAACACCTTTCTTTTTGTTTCCATATCTTTATTACTTTATATATTGTGGCATATTTCTAAATTTTATTCTATAATACGAAGCGATTATATAATAATATATTTATAAATATGGATAATACAATTCTAGAAAAAGTAGAGAGTGACCACTACAAGAAGAGACCTGATGTGAAGGTTGGAGATATAGTTAAGTTACATTTAAAGATTAAAGAAGGGACAAAAGAGCGAATACAGGTGTTTGAAGGAGTTGTAATCTCAATTAAGGGGACAGGCTTAGGAAAAACATTAACAGTAAGAAAAATATCTTACGGAGTAGGAGTTGAAAAAACTGTACCTTTTCACTCCCCAACTCTTGAGAAAATTCAGGTAGTTAAAAGAGGCACAGTAAGAAGATCTAAACTATTTTATCTTAGAGAAAGGTTTGGTAGCAAAGCTCTAAAGGTTGGTAATACTGTAGACTTAGATTTAGAAGACGATGTAGTTGTTCCTACAACTGGAGAGGCACCAGAACAGGAAGAGAGAACAGAAGATTTAGAGACAGAGGCAACAGTAGAGAAAGAAGAGTAGCTCTTAGCGGGAGTAGTTCAACGGTTAGAATATCTGTTTTCCAAACAGAGGGTTGCGGGTTCGAATCCCGTCTCCCGCTTTTTTATTAATCCTCTCATTACTTCTCTGTAAACTTTTACGTATCTGAGGTTCTTTTACTGCATTTAAAATATTTTTAGAGTATAATTGTCCATGCCATTGGGCGAAGATATTTTTAAAGATATAACTGATGAGTTTAGTAGTGGAGGATCCTCTCCTCCTAAGACAAGTAGTATATCTAAAAGAACTCCCATGATAGAGAAAATCTTTGAAGAAGTCCTTGGTAGAAGACCTAGTAGCAGAGAATTAGCATACTACAGATATGGAGTACTGAAAGAAGAGGATATTAGGAAAAAACTACTTAAGTCAGATGAGCATAAAAAGATTATAGAGGATGCTGGAAAACTTCCTAACCTAGAGGAAGAACTAAAGAGTGTACGTGTCTCAGAGAGGAAATTGGTACAAAGAATTGAAGATATTAATGGAGAATCAGTTGAACTACGGAAATTACTTGAATACAAAGACTCTCTAATAGAGAGGTTAAGACTAAAGATAAGTAATCCATACGACTTGCCATCTAGTACTGAGAAGTATGAGGAAGGATTTGAGGTATACAGTCATATGGATATTAAGGAGATAGAGAAACCTCGAAGGAGAACTTTTAAAGAAACACTTATTGAGATAATTGATATAGTTTTTAAATAGATGAATATTAAAGAATTTGGTAGAAGACTACAAAAAGCAAGAACTGAACTAGGTATGTCTCAACGAAGTTTAGGTTTGGCTCTTGGGTTATCAGATAAGACAATCAGTTCTTACGAATCATCAAGATCTTACCCTAGTTTAGATGTATTATTCAAGATTAGTACAATTTTAAATAAACCGATTGAGTATTTCACATCATCAAAGAGAGTAGTATTTATTGAAGACTACTTAAAGAGAATAATTACTAAACAGAGTGATATATCTAAGGATATTGGTATAATTAAAGATTTAATTAATACTAAAGAGAAGGAGGAGTAATCCATTTTTTTAATTTTAGTATTAAAAACCGTACTCCTTTTACTACTCCATATATTACCCCAGAAACAAGAAGTATTACTACAAGAGAAATTAAGGTAAGAGAGAAAATGTATCTTGAATCTGGTGGTTGAACGACTAGAGATTTATTAACTGTAAATTTATAATTTACACTATTAGATTTATTTATATCGTGTTGCCAAGCTAAGGCTGTGAACGATAAAACAAATGTACCTTGTTTTTTCGGTTTGATAATAGCTTCAAATTGAGATGTTTGATTAGTAGATAGAGAGGTATATTTACTATGCTTTGGAGTTATCTCAACTGAGGATGGTGCATCCCAAATCAGTTGTGTATGTGGAGAGTCTATTTTAGAGGTAATATATACTTTTAGAAGTATCTCTTTATTTAAAGGATTCTGTTTAACCTTTAATATCTCAATATCAAAATATTGGTTTTTACTTGTTACAATAGGTATGTCATTATCCTCAACACTCTCTATTCTATATTCTTCTTCTATCTCTGTTGTTATTGGTTGTTCCTTATGCGTAATCGGTTTGTCCTGAGAGTAGAGAAAGGATGTAGATAGTAATATGAGGATAGTAGAAAGGGAGATTTTTTTCATTTTAGTATTCTTTTAATTCCTAATTTATATATTCTGTATGCATAGGTTGCTTCTTCATAATCAATATCTCTGTCTCTGTGTACTATGTCATTTCTTATCTTATGTACCTTCCAGAGGTTTTGATAAAGATTCTTAGTAAACATATTTTTAGCATTTTTAAGATTTTCTCCACAATCCTTCTGATTATTAAGTCTAATTCTCAATGCTTTTGCTAAAAGGTTATCTAATCTAATTATAGAGTCTCTCCTGGCGTACATATCTTCACTTTTTACTTGATTCTCTAGCTCATCTAAACTAGTATAGATTCTGTCTTTTCTTTTATGAGAAACGGTCTTGCCTTGAATATATGTAGCTAGAAAAAGAATAGCAACAAGACCGAGAATTACAATTGTGGTTAATAAATGATTACTCACTTTCTCTGTTTATTATTTTTTATAACATAGTATACAGCGATATTAAGAAAAATAAAGAAAAGAATTGATATAGCTTTTGAGAGAATATTTAGAGCTTTGTAATCTTTAAGTGTTTCTAAATTGTATTCTACATATTCTTTCTCTATAGCATAGGTACCACTCTCAATATTAAGAGATGCAAACATATCATCTAAGATGGCAGAGGCTGGTATATTGAATTTAATATTATGAGTTTGGCCTGGAAGAAGAATGGTTTCAGTATTATTCTCTATATAATCAATATAGTCAGATAGATTAGGATTAGATTCAACAATTAGGAAATTATCAAGTATAGTATTACCAGTATTTTTTGTAATAATAGATCCAGAGAGATACGGATTAGAGATAGTATAAGGTTCTAATGAGAAGTAGCTTTCAACAGAGTGTTTTAATTCAATTTCTTCATCTATTAACTCTATCTTCAACTCTTCTGGACTAAAAAAAGGAAGTTTAGGGAGATTGGGGTTAGTATACCTGTAAATAATAGCGATATGATCCTGCATCTCTCTTTTTAGTAAAGAGATATTGGAATAATCTTCTAAGAAAGGGTCCAAGATAAGCCAATCTTTCTGAACTTCATCATAGTATTCAACCCAGTGGTGATATATGCCCTCTGGATGATAATTGGAGATGTTTGTAATATATCCAAGTACTAATCTAGATGGGATATCGTAGTATCTCAGAAGCGCTATTAAAGCATCAGAGTAATCTTCGCTTGTACAGATATCTTGTTTAAGGAGTACTTCTTCTCCACCAAGCCTTTCAGAGCCCAGAAGAGACCCTATTGTGTCAGTGTTAGGTTTTAATACATTAATGACATACTTGTATATACTAGTGTATAGGATCTCTTTTTCATCATTACTCTGTAATTGAGAAATAGAGGAGAATGTCTCTGGTAGCTTTAATCCAGAATTTTCGAGATACTTATTTATCTGTTTTGCAAGTGAAATATTGTTAATTTTCCATAAATTACTAGTAGGGATATCAATTATTAAGGGTTTTGTGTACTGAGTTTTATTCATTAGAATATATCCTTCAATCTCAATATCCATACTGCTTAAAGGAGCGAGTGAGTACTGAAGGATATAGTTATTATCGGCATCTCTGTAAGCTCTATCTGGTTCTGGTGAATAGCTCTCTATTACTATATGTTGGTAGCTATTGTTAAGAGGAAGTTTAATATCAGAGAGCAATATCTCTTCTGAAGAATTAAGTAAATTTTTGCTTATTTTAAACCTATAGGTAATATTACTCCCAATAGACATATTTATTCTCTCTGCTTGTGGTGTTCCAGTTATAATCTCTGTTTTATCCCCTTTTGTATTGACACTATTAATTGGAGTAGAACTCCATGAAATTAAACCGAGTGAAGAAGGGTAGGTAAAGGAGAAAGTCCTTACCTGTGTGTCAAGAACACTAGATAGTAAGGAGAGAGAATTACCTTCAGTAACAGTTGAGTAAGTTATTTTGAGTGTTACAGGCTTCTCAGAAGAGATAGGTACATTCTGCATATCTAGAGAGAGGTTTGTCATTGTATCTGTTGTATGAATTGTAGGCTCTAGAGATGAATTTCTGTTTATCAACAAGATATTAGGAGCAATATCTCTCTCTGGTATAGAGATAATGTATGAGGTTAATACATAGGAAGTATCAGAGGTAAGAGTAAGGTAGATTGTAGAATTAAGTGTATTGCCATCCCATGTATGATAAAAATCAGAGTATACGATCAAGTCGTTTGAGTAAATTTTGTTAGTAAAAAAAGAGAAAAGAGCTAAAAAGCTAAATATGAACAGAATCTTTTTCAAAAAGCCAGTTAAATTTTTCATACTTTCTCATAATCTGTTTTACTATTGGAGTTTTTGGTGTTACTCCATATTCAGAAAGAATCTTATTAGGATTGTACTTTATAGGTGTACTAGCAACTTTGTACCCAGGATTACGTACTACTTCCTGTTTAGCATTCTTCCTAATAATATAATAGGACATTCCTTTCCTATCATCAAGAACTGCTCGTGGTCTTGCGTCTTTACTATGAATTTCTAAGATAATTAAGTTACTATTCTGTCTTGTATTTACTAAAATTGAACTATATCCTTGAGGAATTATTACTTTTTGCCATTTTTTAAGTGGAATTTTAAGTACTTCATTCTCTTGCGGTGAATTGTATTTCTGGAGTAATAGTACTCCGCCTCCGTAGACAGTGTCAAAAATTCTAGGGTAACGATTACATTTAGTAGCAATCGTTTTTGTATACTCTATTCCAGCTAAATTAGGATATATTAATGAGATATTTATTTTAATATTCCTGTTTTTAAATACGTCATCTTTATCTATTCCTGTGTAATTTCTATAAAAAATTTCTGGGCAATTTAAATCTTCATTAAGTAGTTGAGGGCGCATATCATCAATACACACTACAGATGTTTCCTTTATACTAAGTCCTTGGGGCAGAAGTTCTTCGTCACTGTAAACAATAGGCAATCCAGAAGATTGCTTAAGATCAATTCTTGCCATATACCCTTATTATAGCATACAGAAGCTATTATGTCTTTGAGAATATCTTTGCTAATTGAGATAAAACAAAGGCAATTACTATGTAAAAAACAAGTGCGACTATTGGAGTTAGAGATAATTCATATGTGTTTAGATATATATATGTTGGGAAAATACCCTCAAAAGGGTTGATAAAGATATGAGAGATATCATATATCCAAGAAACAATAATATGATTAGTATTTACATTAAAAATATTTAGAAATATTCTTAATATTATTGTTGTTTCAATAAATGCAGTTACAGAGTAAAGTATTTTAAATAGTAGGCCCATATATTAATCAATTATTTTAAATTTCTCTCATATTCAGATAACTCTCTCATAAATCTACTTACTCCGTTTGCCCATAGATGAGCAGGATTGAGTCCACAAGGAGGACAGTAGGTTGGTTCTATCTGCATTGGTGTGAGATTAGTACCGTATCCTAGGGCCATCCTCTCAGTAACAACGGTAATAGCGTGATTCCAGGATTCAAATTGGCTCCATCCATCAGGGGTTCTGTTTTCTCCTCTCCATCCCCACGCATTGTAAGTAGTAGAATTATTCTCACCTCTTGGTATAAGGTTACCAAAGGCTGATTCCACTCCAGAGATTGAAACTACTAATCTCCAATCGAGTTGATACTTGTCAGCTTCAATAATAAATGTTTTAGAGAATGGATACATCGGAGAGTTGTAATTAAAAAGAAACTTTTGCAGTGCAATTACTCTTGTGTCTTCTGTTTGAATGCTGGTTCTACTCGGTTTGTTTTTCAAACCTGCAGAAGCAAGAGTATCTAAGATGTATTCTGATGCATAAATTTGTTGATTGTATAGAGGAGTTAAATAGTTTAATGTAACTATTTTTCTTTTTCTAACACTTTTTAACAAGAAGTTTTTAAATGAATTCTCCAGTAATGGTGATATTAATAGTAAATATATTACAAAAGAGAGTATTAAAAGAATAGGTAAGAAAAATTTAGGCTTCTTGAAATGCCTTTGTTTAGGAGTGTTCCTGTAAATACTTGAAATATACATCTCATCCATACTAATCTAGTATATCAGAACTAGATGAGCTAATAAATTATGTTCACACATTTACATCTGCATACAGAGTACTCTCTGTTGGATGCAACAATTAGGATACCAGAACTTGTAGAGAAGATAGAACAAGAGGGTATGAAGGCTTGTGCAATTACTGATCACGGTAATATGCACGGTGTTTTGAAATTCCAAACTGCAATGAAAAGTGCAGGTATTAAACCTATCCTAGGCTGTGAGATATATATTGCTCCTAGGAAGATGGATATGAAAGAGTATGGGATAGATAACAAATATTTTCATATGGTTCTACTTGCAAAGAATCACATCGGCTACAAGAATTTAGTAAAAATTGTATCTCTCTCTCATATGGAAGGTTTCTACTACAGACCCAGAATAGATTTTGAGAACCTTACTAAGTATTCCGAAGGTATTATTGCCCTCTCTGGATGTTTAGCAGGTCCTCTCTCTCAGCCTCTACTTAATAATGACTACGATTTAGCATTAGCAAATGCTAAAAAATATCATTCCTTGTACGGTGATGATTTTTACATTGAATTACAGAGAAACGGTATGGAGGAGCAAGATGTTGTGAATAGTTCTTTACTTAAGATATCTGAGGAATTAGACATTCCATATGTAGCTACTTGTGACTCTCACTATTTAGAGAGAGAGGATGCATATATACAGGAGATACTATGGTGTATTGGAGATGGTAGGATGTGGGATGATCCTGAGAGAAGGAGGATGCCAACTAATGAATTCTATATTAAAACACCACAAGAGATGAAAGATCTTTTTAAAGATTTACCTCTCGCTATTAGTAATACTCAAAAAATTGCGGATAGTATAGAGGAGTTTGATATTTCATTTACAAGAGTAGAACCACACTATTTAGATTTACATAAAGGAGAGACTCCAGAATCATATCTGAAAGAGATTACACTCAGGGGTGCAAAAGAGAAGTACGGTAAGTTAAATAAGGAGCTTAAAGAGAGAATAGATTATGAACTAGAGATTATTATTGATAAAAAGTATGCTAACTATTTTCTAGTAGTTAGGGATTTTGTAATGTTTTGTAAAAACAACAACATTGTAGTTGGAATGAGAGGCTCTGGATGTGCTTCAGTAGTAGCTTACTGTATAGGTATAACAGATATTGAACCTCTGTCCTGGGAACTCTATTTTGAAAGATTCCTAAATCCTGAGAGAGATTCTCCTCCTGATTTTGATATAGATATTGCAGATAAAAGGAGAGAAGAATTAGTCAACTACACTATAGAGAAATACGGTTTAGATAATGTTAAACAGATAGGTACTTTTAGTAAACTACAAACAAGACAAGCGATTAAAGATGTTGGGAGAGTGCTAGGAATCGATCTATCTGTAACTGATAAGTTGGCAAAGATGGTTGAGATTCTTTTTGGAAAAACTAGAGATATAGATTATATGATTAAAAATGATCCGGAGTTTTCCGAAATAATACACTCTAATGAAACAAATAAACGGTTGGCAGAGATAGTAAGGAAAGTATCTGGTATCTGTAGAGGCGTCTCAACTCATGCATGTGGGATGATTGTAACACCAGATCCTGTCATTAACTACTGCCCGATACAGAGAGATGCACACGGTGAAGGAATCGGTATGACTCAATTAGAGATGACAGATATTGAGAATTTAGGTTTAATGAAATTTGATTTCTTAGGTCTAAGGAATCTAAATGTAATAGGTGAAGCAGTTATTAAAATAAAGATTAATAGAGATGTAGAGATAGATCTGCATACTCTTGAGTTAGATGATGAAGCAACTTTCGAATTAATCAGAAGTGGACATACTGTTGGAATATTCCAGCTAGAGAGTGAAGGTATGCGAAGATCTATTAAAAAGCTTAAACCTGAAAATATGGAAGATATATGTTATCTACTAGCAGCGTATAGACCTGGACCTATGCAATATATCTCTGAGTATGTTGATGTGAAAGAAAGTAAACAGAAGCCTGACTATATATTTGAAGAGCTAAAACCTGTATTAGAGGTTACTAACGGAGTTATTACATATCAAGAGCAAGTAATGAAAATAGCTGAAGTTGTAGGAGGGTATACACTGGGAAATGCAGACCTTCTTAGACGAGCTATGGGGAAGAAAAAAATGGATATAATGAAGAAAGAGAAGCCTAAGTTTTTGGAAGGAGCTAAAAAAAGAGGATTTGATATTAAAGAGAGCGAAAGGTTATGGAACAAGTTAGTTCAGTTTGCAAACTACGGTTTTAACAAAGCTCACAGTGCTTCATATGCTACGATAGCGTACTGGACTGCCTATTTAAAAACACACTATCCATTAGAATATATGGCAGCATTACTAGAAGGAGATTTAGATAATTTTGATAGAGTGATAGTTGATTTAAATGAATGTGAGAGATTAGGAATTAATGTACTACCTCCTACAATAAACAGTAGTAAAACACATTTTAGTATAGAGGGAGACAGTAGCATCAGATTTGGCTTAGGAGGGATTAAAAATATTGGTATGGAGATTGTACAAAATATTGTTGAAGAGAGAAAAGAGAACGGTAATTACAGAAACTTAGATGACTTTATTCAACGATTGTTAAAAAAAGGTATACAGAAAAGAGCAATTGAATACCTCATTATGTCAGGTACTATGGATGAATTTGGAGAAAGGAATTCACTTCTTGCTACAGCACAAGTAATATTTGATAGAGAGAGAAAATCAAATCTATCTTTAGAAGTAGGTCAAATGGATATATTCACACTTCCAGATAGTCCTTTATCAAATGAATTAGATACTAGACAAACGGAGTTACTAGAGGTTGAAAGAGCTCCTAAATACGAAGTTCTACTCTGGGAGAAGGAACTACTTGGAATATATTTCTCATCTCATCCTCTGGATAATTTACAAACATATCTGGAGTCAAAGAGAGCCATTTCTATTAAAGATGCCCTTGAGAAGAAAGAAAACACTTTTGCTAATATAGGAGTTATGGTTTCAAAGATTAGAAGGATTACTACTAAGAGAGGTCAGGTTATGGCATTCTTAACTGTTGAGGATAAATCATCCTCTTGTGATGTAATAGTATTTCCTAAAACATATGTAGATATGAGGGATGAATTAATTGAAGGCAGACCCATGCTAATACATGCAAGAGTATCTAATAAAAGGGATGAAAAGAGCCTTATTTTCCAGAGAGGAGAATATATAGAGGAGGCAAAATATGGTGATAATTTTGATGGTGTAACCTTTAGAATCAGAGAAGAGCACTCCGAGGAAGAGATAACACAACTGAAAGAGTATATCTCTAATTCAGAAGGAGAAGTTCCTGTAAGAGTGGTAGTAAGTAATGGTAAGGGAAACAAGAGTGTACTTCTTGAGAAAAAAATAAAGATGGATAGTGAAACAAAGAAATGGTTGAGAAAATTCTAAGGTATAATGTGAGATGAAGAAAAAATTGCAGGTTACATTAGAATTGCTACCAGAAGTACCAGGTGTGTATATCTTTCTAAATAAAGAGAGAGAGATTCTGTATATTGGTAAAGCAAAGAATTTGCAGAAGAGAGTAAATACATATTTTCATAAAACTACTCAAGATAGACCAAGGATTATTCAGATGCTCCCTTTGATAGATGATGTGGAGATAAAAGAAACAAATAATGAGATAGAAGCTTTAATCTTAGAGTCTGTATTAATTAAGAAGTACAAGCCTCCGTATAATACAGAACTTAAAGATGATAAATCATATGCATGGTTATACATAAATGTTAAGGATGATTTCCCAACAGTGAAAATTGTCAGAACTTTTAAAAAAGGTGAGTATTCAGAAGGTAAACTATTTGGTCCGTACCCAAGTGGAGTACTAATCAGAAGAGTATACTCTTATCTAAGAAGATTGTATCCATTCTGTACATGTAAAAACAGAGATTGTAAATCCTCCCTGTATTACCATATTGGACTCTGTCCGGGTCCGTATGCGGGTGCTATTTCAAAAGAAGAGTATAGAGAGAATATAGATAACATAATAGGGATCTTATCAGGTAGAAAGAAGAATCATATCCAGTTATTACAGAAACAGATGGAGGAGTACTCTAAAGAAGAGAACTATGAGAAAGCAGCACAGTTGAGAGATAGAATAGAAGATTTAAAGTATATCTCTCAGAATATTGACTTTACTTATTACGACCGCATTGAACTATACGAGAGCAGAAGAGAGAAAGTATTACGTCTTAGCTTCCAACAACTAGGTCTTGAGCTAGGTATCAAGGATTTAAGAAGAATAGAGTGTTACGATATCAGTAATATTCAAGGCAAGCATGCATACGGTTCTATGGTTGTAGCAACAGATGGAAAGATTAATAGGTCTAAATACAGAGTTTTTAAAATAAGGGAGAGTAACTCACCAAATGACTTTGAGATGATGAAAGAGGTATTAAAAAGAAGGTTTAAAAATAGTGAAGAGAGTCCCCAATTAATATTAATAGATGGCGGGAAAGGACATGTTTCTTCGGCTTCTAAAGTCATACCTTCAGGTATTACAGTTATGGGGATATCTGAGAAGAAAAGTAGTAACCTACTAGATACATTCTGGATATCCAGGGAGAAAGAAATCTCTAAAATAGATATTAAGAATCCAAAGATTTTAATTAACTTAAGAGATGAGGCACATAGATTTGCTCTTTCCTTCTTTAGAAAACAGAGTATTAAACAATTAAAACAATCGGAATTAGATAATATTAAAGGGGTAGGGAGTAAAAGGAAGAAAGCTCTACTGGAAGTATTTAGGAATGTAGATGAGATTAAAAAAGCTTCCTTTGAGAATATTTATGAAGTAATAAAGAATAAAACAGTAGTAAATAATATTAAAGAATACTTCTCTAATCCTTCTCATCAATAGTTTTAATATTATTGATAATATAATCAAGTAATGGATTATTCTGAGTATTTGATATTAATATATACACAATATAATTATGAGTATTCGCTATTGCATAAGCTTCGTAAGTTTCATCTTCAATCTGTAAAGTAGATTGTAAACCGAGTGTGTCTTTAAAAGATATAGGTATACTATTTATAACACCACACTGTAGCTCATTCTCTTCTTTGATTTTACAGTAATCATTAAGGAAATAATCCATCTCTTTGCTTTTCCATTGCCCTATTGGAAATAACTCAACGGTATCTGAACCTCCTAATTTTTGGAAGGAAACAGCCCTTAATTCTTTTAATTTAGAGGGTGAATATTTAATAATATACTCTTTAGGTATCTCAATCTTCCATGGGTAGTCAGGTAGTAAGCTCTGTTTCTCACTTGATGCCATTAACATATCTCTCTCTATCTCTTCTGCAACTTGATGTGAGAGAGCACTAGTAGCATCAGATACGGAGATACTCTCATACCATATATCTTTATGTTTAGAGTATATTCTTAATCCTTTGTTCTCTTTCACCCAGTATATACCATGCTTTTTATCAGGACTACCCAATGGAACGTTCTGTACTAATTCCCAATCCAACCCTTTAAGTACATCAGTATAATATTCTTCAACATCAATGAAACCTTTACTATCCGGTATTTTATACGCTGAGTTACCTTGCGAAAGAAAATCTTTGACCACAGAATCATCCTTGTTATTCAAAAAGAGAAATTGTGATCCAGGGAAAGTAGGAATATCTTCTAAACCTAGAACCTTTGATATCTCCTGATTATCAGGCTTTGAAATATTCCCTTTTAAAAATAGTACATATCTGATTGCTCCATAAATAATAAAGAGAACTAGAAGAGATAGTATTGGTATAACAAGGTATTTTATATTCTCCTGAGTACCTCTCCTTTTAGGAAGAGTACTCTTTTTCTTCTTAAAAGGCCTAAATAACCTTATTCTGTTTCTTCTCTTTCTTTTAACAATATTTGAATCCTTAGGAGTTTGCTTAGGCATAATAATTGGATTAATTGTTTTTTTCTTGTTTCTCCTCTTTCTCATCTCTATCTGTATAGATTAATATGAATACCTAAAAATTACAATTAAATATCGTGTATAGTATAATAGATACCTACTGCGGGATCGTCTAATGGTAGGACACCGGCCTTTGAAGCCGAGAATCCTAGTTCGAATCTAGGTCCCGCAATTTTGTTTAATTATTAAATATTTCTCCTTATAATTATAACTATTTGCCGTTTAAGTGAATTAGATGCTATAATGAATTGTCTATGTTAAGAAAGGTGTTATTTACTTAATACCCTGTGTAGGTTATCTTTCTAAGAGTGCTTATCCGTAGTCTTTTATTTTTTATTTATATTTATATGCAGAACAAACTTTTTGTTGGTAATCTCTCTTGGGATACCACAGATGAGTCTTTGCAGAAGTTTTTCTCTGAAATTGGAGAAGTAACTGAAGCAAAGGTCATAGTAGATAGGTTTAAAAACCGATCTAAAGGATTCGGGTTTGTAACAATGGCTACAGAAGAGTTAGCTACACAAGCAATGGAACAGCTTAACGGCAAAGAGCTTGATGGTAGAGAGCTAAACGTATCTATTGCTAAACCTCAGAGAGAGAGTGACGAAAGAAGTAAGAATTTTTACAGATAACTTCTTCTTAGTTAAATAGAATTATTAATAGAGCTGAGCTATATACTCAGCTCTTTAATTTTATCTCTTATCTCAGCTGCTTTTTCAAACTGTAGGTTATCTGCTGCTAAGAGCATTTTTGATCTTAAATCTTTAATAAATAGTTTTTTCTCTCTTGTACTTAGTCTGTCTATCTGAATATCTAATTCTTTTTTGTAGATAGTATCTTTTTCAATTAAAGATTCCCCTATCTCCTTCTTTATACTTCTAGGAGTAATATTGTATTTTTTGTTGTAATCTTCTTGATATTTTCTTCTTCTATCAGTTTCATCTATTGCATATTTCATACTCTCAGTAACTGTATCTGCATACATAATTACTCTACTATTTATATGCCTAGCTGCTCTCCCAATTGTTTGTATAAGGCTTGTTTTAGATCTAAGAAACCCCTCCTTATCTGCATCTAAAATTATTACTAAAGACACTTCAGGTAAGTCAATACCTTCTCTTAGTAGATTTATACCAACTAGAACGTCATATTCTCCTAATCTAAGGTCTCTTAGTATCTCAACTCTCTCTACTGTATCAATCTCAGAGTGAAGATAAGCTACTTTAATATCAAAATCTTGCAAATAGGAAGTTAACTCCTCTGCCATCCTCTTTGTTAATGTAGTAATTAGTACCCTCTCTTCTCTCTCTGTATTTTCTCTCACCTCTTTAATTACATCATCAATCTGGTTAAGAATCGGCCTAACTGATATCTCTGGGTCTAGTAATCCTGTTGGTCTTGTAAGAAGTTCTACTACAACTTTATTACTATCTTCTATCTCCCAACTGTTAGGCGTGGCTGAGAAATATATAGTTTGTTTCTGCTTTTCTCCAAATTCATTAAAGTTAAGAGGCCTGTTATCATATGCTGTTGGTAATCTAAAACCGTATTCAATTAAATTTGTTTTTCTAGATCTATCTCCATCATACATACCTCTTACTTGTGGTATTGTAATATGTGATTCATCAATAAACATCAGATAATCATCGGGGAAATAGTCAAGAAGAGTGTATGGAGGTTCTCCTACCCTTCTTCCATCAAAATAGATTGAGTAATTCTCCATACTTTTACAGAAACCTATCTCTCTCATCATCTCAATATCATATCTAGTTTTTGTTTCAAGTCTGTATGCCTCTATATCTTTACCTATATTTTTTAAAAAAAGCATCCGTTTCTCTAAATCTTTCTCTATATTTGTCACTGCCTTTGTCATAGTATCTTGATCGTATACAAAAGGTGTGGCAGGGAAGATATCTTGTTTATCGATATTATCAATTCTCTGTTTAGAGATAGGATCAATAATTGACATTGTTTCAATCTCATTTCCCCAGAATTCTATTCTAAGAGGAAACTCCTCATAGGGCATGTAGATCTCTACAGTATCTCCTCTAACAAGAAATGAACCAGATACCAAATCAATGGATTCGCGTTCATATCTTAAGAAGGTTAGCTGTTTAGCCAAATCTTCAATACTTACCTTGTCACCAATTCTGATTTCAAAAGATCTGTTTTCATAATTATCTGGACTCCCAATATTGTATATACATGAGACAGAGGCAACTACTATGGTATCTCTCCTTGTTCTTGCTGCAGTCATTGCACTTAATCTTAATTTCTCTATCTCCTCATTAACTTCAGATTCTTTCTCAATGTATAGATCTTTTGAAGGAACATATGCTTCAGGTTGATAGTAATCATAGTAAGAGACAAAATATTTAACAGCGTTATTTGGAAAAAATTGTTTAAACTCTTCATATAGTTGTGCAGCTAAAGTTTTGTTATGAGAGAGAACAAGAGTTGGTTTCTGTAATTTCTCAATCATATTAGCCATAACAAAGGTTTTTCCTGAACCTGTAACTCCTAGTAATACCTGCTTATCCTTACCTTTATTCATATTATCTGTTAATACCGTTATTACCTTGTTTTGGTCTACAGAAGGATTGAATTGTGTATTTAGTATAAACTTCTCTACCATAGGTTAATTTTAACAGATTAATCTACTTTTATGTTAAAATATGCAATATATGGAGAAGTTTAATTTAAATACCCTCTCACAAGAATTAGTAAACAAAATTGCCGCTGGTGAAGTGGTAGAGAGACCTGCTTCTGTTGTAAAGGAGTTAGTTGATAACAGTATCGATTCTGGTGCTACGAAAATAGAGATAAAAGTTGCAAATGGAGGAATTGATTTAGTTGAAGTTAGTGATAATGGAGTAGGGATTCCAATGGAGTTTCTTGCAGATATATTTAAATCTCATACAACTAGTAAAATATCCACTTATGAGGATTTGAACTCTGTTCTCTACATGGGTTTTAGAGGTGAAGCTCTCCCCTCCATACTGTCTGTTTCAAATATTTCCGTTATTTCAAAACATAGAGGGTCAGATACTGGAGGTAAGATTGAATTTAAGAGCTTTGATAATTATTCAATAAAAAAAGCACCTAGAGAATCAGGTACAGTAGTAACAGTAAAACATATCTTTGAGAATATTCCTGTTAGAAAGAAATATCTGAAAACCCCTCAAACAGAGTACAGAAAAATATTAGAGATACTGTATCCATACTTTCTAATATATCCTAATATTAGTTTTAAACTTACAAAAGATCGGAGAGTAGTTTTTAACTTGGCTTCTTTACCTGATAGCAAGCCTCATACTGTTCTTTTAGAGAGAGTAGAAGAAGTATTAAAGGAGGAGTTTGTAAAGAGAATGACTAAAGTATTTTACAGCGGTGCTGGGATGAAAATTACTGGATTAGTAGCTCATCCTTCAGATCATCAGAAGAGAAGTGTAAACCAATACATGTTTGTTAATGGTAGGCCTATCTGGGATAACGGTGTTGCAAGAGCTGTAGTACAGGCGTATGAAAGATATATCCCTCTTGGAGAGAGAATTCCCTTTGTTGTAAATATTGATATTAAGCCAGAGCTTGTTGATGTTAATATACACCCTAAAAAAGAAGAGGTGAGATTTCTAAATCCTTTTAGAGTGTATAGTGCTGTAGAAGAGGCTGTTAAAAAGGCTGTTATAACAATTACCTCTTACAAAACAGAGAGGGAGTTTTCTCCTAGTGAGTATAAATCTCGCTCACTTGTAAACAAGGATATGGATAAAAAAACATACTCTTCAAAAGATATTACTTTTACTCCTAAGGTTAGTAGCTCTGTCAGAGATAGTTTACTTTTTAGCAAAGAGGTACTCTCTTCAGGAGGCTATACTCAACTGGAGAACTTAGAAACTGAGAGTAGTGATTCAATAAGGAATATATTTCAGATATTTAATAAGTATATTGTTATAGAGTTTGTTAATGACACACTCTGGCTTGTTGACCAGCATGCAGCGGCAGAGAGAATAACTTTTGAGAAATTAAGTAATTCAAAAGGGATGGATAAACAGAAATTGCTAATACCAACAGAGATAACCCTCTCTGAAAAAGAGTTGGCCGTATTAAAAGAACTGAAGGAATTCTTTGCAGGAATCTCTATAGACTACTCTGTTAAAAAAGGAAGTATTGAAATTGAGTCTGTACCTGTGGAATTTATTGAATCCGATCTTAAAAAACTTTTTGATGATATCTTCTCTCTCTCTGATGAAGTAAGAGATATTGCAAAGAATATCAGTAAATTAAAAGATAATTTATTTGCTACAATGTCTTGTCATACAAGTATTAGAAGCGGACAGAGTTTACATAGGGATGAGATGATTAGTCTCTATAATGAATTAATTGATTGTAAAAATCCGTACAGTTGTCCTCACGGTAGACCTGTTGTGTGGAGATTAAAGCTAAGTGAAATAGATTCTAATTTTGAAAGAACATACTAAATGGAAAATAGAGGAGTACTCTACTTAATACCTACATCAATTGGAGAAACTTCTTTAAAAGATGTCCTCCTAGATAGAGATATTTTAATAGTTGAAAGCTTAAATTATTTTATAGTAGAGACACCAAAAATTGCTAGAGCCCACTTAAAAGGTCTTAATGTTGTGCTTCAAGATTTAGATATGAGGGTATTAAATAGGCATACAAGAAGAAAAGACATACCATTTTTACTAGAACCTCTAATAGAGGGTAGTAATGTGGGGCTGATGTCTGATGCAGGTACTCCAGCTATTGCTGATCCAGGTAGTATTGTAGTTCGAGAGTGTCATAGGTTAGGTATTAAAGTAGTACCACTTATCGGTCCTTCTTCAATTATTCTTGCTCTTATGGCATCAGGATTGAATGGTCAATCATTTACTTTTAATGGTTATCTTCCAAGAGATTCTGAATCAAGACAGAGAAGAATAAGGGAACTTGAAAGCATCTCTATGAAGACAGGAACGTCACAGGTATTTATGGAGACACCTTACAGGAATAAATTACTACTAAAAGATATTATTCAGGTATGCCAAAAAAATACAGATCTCTCCATTGCAGTTAATGTAAGTGGGAAAGATGAATATATTAAGACAATGAGAATAGAGGAGTGGAGACATAAAAAGAGTGTAAACATTATAAATATCCCAACCATCTTTATTTTACAAGGTAGAAAATAATGAAAATAGATAAGAAAAAATATTTAAAATTTGGATTATTCCTCTGTTTTTTCTTACTGCTTCCTTTCGGTTTTGTTTATTTAAAAACTCGATATGATTTTTATGCATACTCACCCTATGATGTAATAATATCTGATATAACACCTAACTCAGCGATAATTTCATGGAAGACAGACCATAGCGTACCCTCATATGTTCTCTTGAATGAGAAGTTAATAGGTAGTGGTGAATATGAAGAATTCCATAGAATAAAGATAGAGAACCTAGAGCCCGATTCCTTCTATTCATTTAATATCTCAAATGGAAAAAGGTTATGGTCTCATCCTGTTAAAAAAGGTAAACAATCTCTAAGTGCTTTTGCTTTAGACGAATTCTTCTTTATAACTAAAGATGAAATACATCATATCTATTTACCTGATGAAGAGTATCTTGAGGTTAATCCTGGAGAGTTAATCTATGTTGCTCTCTATGATCAAGAGAGTGGGAAATATTCTGATGTAAAGAGTCAATACGCCAATAGATATGGAGGAGTTGTTTTTGATAAAGCTTCTTTCCAGGGCGTTAATCCATTAACTAGTGTACTGCATAATGTAATGTATTTGGATAATTACCCTATACAATCTAAGATGCCTACCTTTACATCTTCTGCCTATGCAAGTAGTGGGGTTAATTGTAATCAGAAGATACCTAATCAGAAATCAAATGCAGTAAGTAAAGAGGCATTTGTAGAAATTGCTAATAATTGGTCTGGTAATAGAGGTAAGAATTATGCACAGGAGTGTTACAATGATGTGGTGTATAGAGCTAAAAGGGCTGGTATTGACCCTGCCTTTGCTCTAACTATTTGGTTAAAGGAATCAGGTGCTAGTAACTATACAATAAAGCCTAAATATGCAGATACAGTCGAGGATTTCGGTATTCACGGCAAGAAGAATGTTCCTCCTAGAGATTTTGATACTCAGATTAACTATTTCCTCTCTTTAAAGCACAAAGCCCAGTGTCCTGGACTTACCCCTTGGGAATCTTGGGCCAATGTTTACAGAACAGGTTCCTGTAATACTAATAATCCAAATGGAAGACAGATAGGCTTAAGCTATCTCAATGATGTTCAAAGATTGTATAGATGGCTCACCAATGGGAAAAACTTACCAGGAAGTGTGTCCGGTTTTAAGACGATAGACCCTATATATGAAGAACTAGAACCTAAGTGTTGTGCAGTAAAATTAATTGGTAAAGAGAAATTCATTGGAGTATTTAATGAGCACACTAATGGTAAGAGTTGTGAAGAGTTATGGATTCCATCAACAAAGGGATTAAACGGAATAGTACAGTATCCTGTTAGACTAGAGAGCAAAGAGAGTAAGGTATCATGTGAGCATGAGTATAAGGGGGTGTGTTGTAATTTAAGAAATAGAATAATGTGGTATCCCCAAGAGATATGTGAACTACCTATTACACAGATTCAGAGCGAGAAATCCTGTAACAATTACGAAGGTCCTAAGGCTTGTTACCTAAGAGATGGAAAGTTTGTTTGGTTACCAATACTTATTGGAGATGATTATGAATTAGGAATTAGTAATGAAACTAGCTGTAATGAAAGAAATATGATTAAAGACTATACAATTAAGTTATACAGAGGTATAAATTTTATTGGTTTTGATTTCTCGCCTCTTTATCACAATAGAGAGATTCTTTCTTCTGAGCTGTTGGAGATATATCCTCAAATCCTTCTTATAGCTAATTTTAAAGAGTATGAGTGGCAAGATATTGTTATTAAAACTAGCACCATTCCGTATGCAGGTAATGATTTCACATTTGAGCAGAATAGGGGATATCTCTTTACTGTTAGTGAAGATATTACTATTACCTTAGATGGATGGAAAAATAGCGTTGTTTACTATGATGATTTTGATAAAGGTTGGCAATTAGTTGGAGGAACTCTCTACACACAGTCTGGTTGGGCTTCTAAGTTAATATCTGATCTGAAACTTAACAATATTGATATTGAGACTGTAGCTATATGGTCTAATGAAGTAGGATTCTTTAATTACAGAAGAGAAGAGGGAGAAGAAATCTACGGAGAGGATGTCCCTCTTGAGGATACTAAAGGGGTATTTATAAGGGCGTATTAAAAGAAATCGGGGAGACAGGACTTGAACCTGCGGCCTCTGCGTCCCAAACGCAGCGTTCTAGCCATCTGAACTACTCCCCGTGTGCTGAAATTCTATCATATATATGACTTTTTACCAATTTTTTTATTTGACTTCATAGGTTAAATATGTGAAATTATATAATATAACTTTATAGTTAATTTTATGGAAATTAGTGAGTTAGCTAAATCTAAGTATAGATTGAAAAAGGTTTTAATATATTCATTATTTACTCTTATTTTTGCTTTAATTGGGATACTTGTATTTGAATATATAAGAATAAAACCTAGAGATGTTCATTTTACTAATGTAACATCATCATCAGTCACAGTAAGTTGGAATACTAAGTCTCCTGTATCTGCTAGTGTAATAGCATATGAAGGAGACGCTATCTTACCTCTTGGATTACTAGGCATAAATAAAGAGAAATTCTATGATACTAGAGATATAAGAGTGGCAGAATTAGAAGTGGCACAACAAATAAGTAATGACAGAGATAATCTCTCATTAACTATGGATGATTTTCAGACAGAGATTAAAGTAAAGGACAGGGGTAAATATTATACACATCATGTTACTGTTAACGGTTTAAAACCTGAGACAGAGTATACCTTCTCGGTTGGAGATGAGCTACTCTATCGAAGCATTACTGCGAATAACGGATTTAGTTCTGTGAAAACATGGAGTGTGTTAGATAGGATTGTTACGCCTTATCCTGTATATGGTAGTATTCGGAATGCAGAGAATCGCTCTAATGTATCAATAGATGAGCTCTCATTAGTACCAGATGCAATTGTATATTTCAATTTCTATGATGAGTTATCCGGAGAAAGAAGTAATATTCTCTCTAGCTCAGTTAATCAAGAAGGGAATTGGTATATAGATGTATCTTTGGCCATGGGAATTGAAGGTACTCCTTTCTTAGAAGAGTATGATTCAGTAGAAGAAAACGTTTTTGGAGAAATTAAAATTGATGCTGGCCCAGATGGAACATGGATGAAAAAGGAACTTTCCACAACACTGTCTCCCACGAGTATCTCCGTATTAAATTCTCCAAATACAGTTCGAAGTATTGAAATACCTGGATCATTAATTAAAATAGAGGATAGCGAACCTCAGCTTGAGGAAGAAGATAGTGAGGAAGTTACACAGAGTACCCTTATAAAAGGGATGTTTACCACGCAGGCAATTGCTGGTTTCCTAGAATGTGACTCCAGTGGAGGAAGGTGGGATCCACAGAAAGGTACTTGTGTTTGCCCTTCAGGTTACAAATTAGATGCATCAGGATACTGTAAAAGCACAGCCTCTACATGTGTTCCAACTAGCTCAAGCTGTTACTGCAACTGTCCCTCTGGTTACTCATCTACAAAACCTTCTGGTAGTTATAGGACAACAACCATTAGTTGTCCTACTTATGATAACTGTAATAACCACTGTGGGAATCCATCTTCTCCTAAAACATGCTATCAAGCAACAGGTACACCAGATCCAGGAAAAGACTGTTTGCCATGTGGTACTTGTACTGTCGCTAAATGTTCTGGGGAGTATTCATTATCAAGTTGTCCATCAGGTAAGGAATGTAAAGAGAAAAAACTGACATGTTCGGCTTTAGATAAATGTTATAAAGTGTGTCGTACACTTGAAAGAAAATGTTATAAAGTTATAGAACCCACTCCTTCACCTCAAGAACCTGAACCAGGAAAAAAGGTCGAATCATGTGATTTCCATGATTTTTGTGGCCCTTGTTATGAAAAATATACAGATGGAACATATAGTCCAGGACCAGGCAAATCTGCAGTAAAGTGCCAATGTCCTGAAGAAACCCTGAAAGCCAGAAATTGTAAAATAGGAGGAGATTGCACCAAAGTACAAGAGAACCTTACATGTTCGGGAGGTAGAAAAGTAGGTGAGCATGAATACCATAATGGTCAATGCCGTACATGTTCACTTGATGCATCTCGAGAATATTGTTCAGCAAAATGGGTAACAAGCTCTAGTGATATTGAGTACAAGGATGGAAAATGCGTAAAGACAGCTTCATCTCAAGTAGATTGTAATCAGAGTGGCAATCTTGGTAAGGATTGTGATACTAATAAAATATGTGTTGAAACTGGAAAATGTATTACTAAAAACACAGATTGTACATCATTATCAAAAAATGCTTCATCAGCAAAATATAATGCATATGGACTCTGTAGCGCTTTAACCTGTGCGAAGGGGTATACACTAACTAAGAAAGGTAACAAAAACATCTGTGAAAGCACCCCTAGCTACTGTGGGATTCCATTAGTTAGAAAGAATAATTCAATAGTAGGTTATTCTGTTACAGGATGGCTTTGCATTTATGATACACAGGCAGTTGATATCGAGAAAATTGGTAATGAATTGTTACGCTGGCGTTGTAGCAAATCATCTGATGGCTCATCTGACGCTTGTTCTGCTCCAATAGAGCCAGAGCCTTCTAAACCACCAGTAGTGGATTTAAATACATCAAAAGCTAAGTGCGGTATTGCACATAATGGATATTATTCTTCGTATACAAAGATTAGCTCTTCTGACTTCTGTGAAGTTGGTAATCCAACACTTCAAGTAGACCATCAACTAGAAGGTACACCCGGTTATGTTACATGGAGTTGTAAAGTAGATTCTC
>MTBK01074798.1_pt1 | contig 29674 bp, 19 predicted proteins | sample 1535981 | NCBI WGS metagenome assembly MTBK01 (sample SAMN06109225, study PRJNA356200) | anaerobic digester metagenome | isolation source: biogas reactors fed with pig manure or primary and secondary sludge | place: Spain | collected 2016-06-30
GCCACCCGCCTGGCCGCCGTCTGGCGGGCGCTCGCGGGCTCTCCCCAGCTGCTCGCGACCTCGAACCGGCCCGAGATCTGGCGGCCGCTTCCGGTCGCGGGGCGCTGGCGGGTGACGGCCGGCGAGGTGACGGCCGAGGCGGGCTGACCCCGGCCCGGGAGCGCAGCGCGACTCCGAATATAAATCTTTTGTTTTCAACTATTTACAATTTGCGCTCGGGGGCGGCATCTGATAGGCTGTGTCCCATGCGCACAGAGGCATCAGAGCGCCGCCGTCGACCGGGAGCGCGAGCTTGAGCAAGCGGTCTCCAACCCCGCCCCAGCCGGCAGAAAACGGCCACTACACCGCCGACGACATCAAGGTCCTCAAGGGCCTCGAGGCGGTGCGCAAGCGTCCGGGCATGTACATCGGGGACACCGATGACGGCACCGGGCTCCACCACATGGTCTTCGAGGTCGTCGACAACTCGGTCGACGAGGCGCAGGCCGGTTTCGCCTCGCTGATCCAGGTGACGGTCCACACCGACAACTCGGTCACCGTCGAGGACGACGGCCGCGGCGTACCGGTCGACACCCACAAGACCGAGGGGCGCTCGGCGGCCGAGGTCATCATGACCGAGCTGCACGCCGGCGGGAAGTTCGACAACAACGCCTACAAGGTCTCGGGCGGTCTCCACGGCGTGGGCGTCTCGGTGGTCAACGCGCTCTCGGTGCTGCTCGAGCTCGAGATCAAGCGCGACGGGCGGGTCTGGTCGATGACCTTCCGCCGTGGCAAGCCCGAGGCGCCGATCCAGATGATCGGCAAGAGCCGGAAGACCGGCACGAAGATCCGCTTCGTTCCCGATCCGGAGATCTTCACGGCGATCGAGTTCAGCTTCGACGTGCTCGCCCAGCGGCTGCGCGAGCAGGCGTTCCTCAACAAGGGGGTGCGGATCCAGCTCCGCGACGAGCGGAGCGACAAGGCGGTCGAGTTCGCCTACGCCGGCGGCATCGCCTCGTTCGTCGAGCACCTGAGCCGGAACAAGAACCCCCTCCATGCGCGGCCGATCCACTTCGAGGAGATCAAGGAGGACGCCGCCGGCGGCGAGCGCTGCGAGATCGCGCTCCAGTGGAACGACGGCTACGCCGAGCAGCTCTACGCCTTCACCAACACGATCAACAACCGCGACGGCGGCACCCACCTCGAGGGGTTCAAGGCGGCGCTCACCCGCACGATCAACGCCTACGCCCAGTCGTCGGGGCTCTCCAGGCAGCTCAAGGAGCTCACGCTCTCGGGCGACGACGTGCGCGAAGGGCTGACCGCCGTCATCTCGGTGCGAATCCACGATCCGAAGTTCTCCTCCCAGACGAAGGACAAGCTCGTCTCCTCCGACATCAAGGGCTGGGTGCAGCAGGTGGTCAACGACCGGCTCGGCACCTTCTTCGAGGAGAACCCGGCGATCGCCAAGCGGATCATCGAGAAGTGCGTCGAGGCGGCGCGGGCGCGCGAGGCGGCGCGCAAGGCGCGCGAGCTGACGCGGCGCAAGGGGGCGCTCGACTCCTCGGCGCTGCCCGGCAAGCTCGCCGACTGCACCGAGCGCAACCCGCAGTTCGCCGAGCTCTTCCTCGTCGAGGGCGACTCGGCGGGCGGCACCGCCAAGCAGGGGCGCGACCGGAAGTTCCAGGCGATCCTGCCGCTGCGAGGCAAGATCCTCAACGTCGAGAAGGCGCGCTTCGACAAGATGCTCTCCTCGGAGGAGATCCGCACGATCATCACCGCGCTCGGCACCGGGATCGGGAGCGACGATTTCGACGTCGCGAAGCTGCGCTACCACAAGCTGATCATCATGTGCGACGCCGACGTCGACGGCTCGCACATCCGCACGCTCATCCTCACCTTCTTCTTCCGGCAGATGCGGCAGCTCGTCGATCGCGGGCACCTCTACATCGCCCAGCCGCCGCTCTACAAGGTCGCGGAGGGGAAGCGGGAGAGCTACCTGAAGGACGACCGCGAGTATCAGGCGTTCCTCGTCGAGCGGATCCGCGACGCCTGGGAGCTCACCCTCGACGACGGCAAGCCGATGCGCGGGACGCGTCTCGCCACCTTCGTCGAGCGGGTCGAGACGTTTCGCCAGCAGCTCGCCCGGCTGGTGAGCCGCGGCTATCCGCAGGACGCCCTCCGGGTGGCGCTGCTCGGCGGCCTCGGCGACCGCAAGGCGCTCGCCGTCCCCGAGCGGCTCGAGGCGGTGGCGCACGCGCTCGAGGCGAACGGCTTCCGCGACGTCGCGATCGGCCAGGACGAGGAGCACCAGGCCGGCTTCATCACCTTCCGCAGCCGGCGCGACGGCGTGGAGCGCGAGGTGCGCTTCGACTGGGATCTCGTCACCAGCGTCGAGTACCGCGCGCTCGCCGGCAACACCAACGGTCTCGAGGCGCTCGCGGCTCGGCGCTTCGCCCTTCAGCGGGTCGAGGAGGGGGGAGCGAAACGGAGCGCGAAGACGGAACCGCAGCTGCTCGAAACCCTCGACGAGGCGATGGAGACGCTCTACGAGGGGGCGAAGAAGGGGCTCTCGATCCAGCGCTACAAGGGCCTCGGCGAGATGAACGCCGAACAGCTCTGGTCGACGACGATGAACCCGCAGACCCGCCGCCTGCTCCAGGTCCGGGTCGAGGACGCCGTCGAAGCCGACTCGATCTTCACCGTCCTCATGGGCGACCTCGTCGAGCCGCGGCGCGAGTTCATCGAGCAGAACGCCCTCAACGTGCGCAACCTGGACGTCTGAACGGAAGAGGGCGATGAGCGATCAGGAGACGATGCTTCCGTTCGAGCGGCCGATCGCGGTCGACATCGAAGAGGAGATGAAGCGCAGCTACCTCGATTACGCGATGAGCGTGATCGTGGGCCGGGCGCTGCCCGACGTGCGCGACGGCCTCAAGCCGGTGCACCGGCGGGTGCTCTACGGGATGTGGGAGGCGGGCAATACCGCCGGCAAGCCGTACAAGAAGTCCGCGCGCATCGTCGGCGACGTCATGGGCAAGTACCACCCGCATGGCGACACCGCGATCTACGACACCGTGGTGCGGATGGCGCAGGACTTCTCGATGCGCGCCACCCTCGTCGACGGACAGGGAAACTTCGGCTCGATCGACGGCGATCCGCCGGCGGCGATGCGCTACACCGAGGTCCGGCTCACCCGCTTCGCCGAGGAGATGCTCCAGGGGGACATCGACAAGGAGACCGTCGACTGGCAGCCGAACTACGACGGCAACGAGCTCGAGCCGCTGGTCCTCCCGGCGAAGGTGCCGAACCTGCTCGTCAACGGCGCGGCCGGCATCGCGGTGGGGATGGCGACGAACATCCCGCCCCACAACCTGGGCGAGGTCTGCGACGCGCTCACGCTGCTGATCGACGAGCCGGGGGTCCCGCTCGAACGGCTCCTCAGGGCGCTCCCCGGCCCTGACTTCCCGACCGCCGGCTTCATCCATGGCGTCGACGGCATCCGGCAGGCGTACGAGACCGGCCGGGGGATCATCCAGATGCGGGCCCGTGCCGCGGTCGAGACGAGCCGCCGCGGCGACCGGCAGGCGATCGTCATCACCGAGCTGCCGTACCAGACGAACAAGGCGCGGCTGATCGAGAAGATCGCCGAGCTGGTGCGCGAGAAGCGGATCGAGGGGATCGCCGACCTGCGCGACGAGAGCGACCGGGAAGGGATCCGGATCGTCCTCGAGGTCAAGCGCGGCGAGGTCCCGGAGGTCATCCTCAACCAGCTCTACAAGCTCACCCAGATGCAGTCGACGTTCGGGATCATCCTGCTCGCGATCGTCGACAACCAGCCGCGGATCCTCACCCTCCGCGAGCTGCTCGTCCATTTCCTCGATCACCGCAAGACGGTGGTCATCCGCCGGACCCGGTTCGACCTGCGCAAGGCCGAGGACCGGGCGCACATCGTCGAGGGGCTGCTCAAGGCGCTCGACGTCCTCGACGAGGTGATCGCGACGATCCGCGCGAGCGAGACCCCGGCGATCGCCCGCGAGCGACTGATGAGCGTCTTCGGCTTCTCGCAGGTGCAGGCCGAGGCGATCCTCGAGATGCGTCTCCAGCGCCTCACCGGCCTCGAGCGGCAGAAGCTCGTCGACGAGTACCGCGAGCTGCTCCAGCTCATCGATCGCCTGCGCGCGATCCTCGGCTCCGACGCCCTGCTGCTCGCCGAGATCAAGCGCGAGCTCGCCGAGGTCCGGGAGCGGTACGGCGACCCGCGGCGCACCGAGATCGTCCCCGAGACGCACGACATCACGATCGAGGACATGATCGCCGACGAGGAGATGGTGATCACCGTCTCGAACTCCGGCTACGTCAAGCGCTCGCCGCTCTCGCTCTACCGCGCGCAGCATCGCGGCGGCAAGGGACGCACCGGGATGGCGACCAAGGAGGGGGATTTCGTCGAGCATCTCTTCGTCGCCTCGGCCCACAGCTACCTGCTCGTCTTCACCCAGTCGGGGCGGGTGCACTGGGTCAAGGTGCACGAGATCCCGCAGGCCGGGCCGGCGGCGAAGGGCAAGGCGATCGTCAACCTCCTCGACCTCGCCGCCGAGGAGCGGGTGGCCGCCACGGTGGCGGTGCGCGACTTCCCCGCAGACCGCTACCTCGTCTTCGCGACCGAGAAGGGGACGATCAAGAAGACCGCGCTCGCCGAGTACGGCAACCCGCGCGCCGGCGGGATCATCGCGATCAACATCGACGACGGGGACCGGCTCCTCGCGGTGCGGATCACCGACGGCGAGAAGCACCTCTTCCTCGCCACCGCCGAGGGCTACTCGATCCGCTTCCCCGAGTCCGACTGCCGGCCGATGGGGCGTGCCACCTACGGGGTGCGCGGCATCTCGCTGCGTCAGGACGACCGGGTGGTCGGGATGGAGGTGCTCGAGCGGGAGGGGGCGGTGCTCACCGTCGCCGAGCGGGGCCTCGGCAAGCGGACGCCGATCGCCGCCTACCGCGAGCAGGGGCGCGGTGGTCTCGGGGTGATCAACCTCCGGGTCACCGAACGGACCGGCCGCGTGGTCGGGGTGCGTCAGGTCGTCTCCGGCGACCAGGTGGTGCTCATCACCCAGGAGGGAATGATCATCCGCACCGCCGCCGACGGCATCCGCGAGAGCGGCCGCTCCACCCAGGGCGTCAAGCTCATCGACCTCGACCCCGCCGACCGCCTCGTCGCCTTCGCCAAGGTCGTCGAGCGCGAGGAGGAGAACGGCGGCGACGAGGACGACGACGGCCCCCAGGCGACGATCCACTGAGACGCCCGCCGGGAGGGTGCGGACGGCGCGATAGGATCCGGTTTCCACCGCGCCACGGGAGACCACGCCATGCAGTTCTTCCTCGACACCGCCAATCTCCGTGAGATCGAGACCGGCCTCGGCTGGGGGATGGTCGACGGGGTGACGACGAACCCGACCCTCATCGCCAGGGAGGGGAAGCCGTATCTGCCGACGGTGGCCGAGATCGCCCGGCTGGTGCCGGGTCCGGTCTCGGGCGAGGTGCTCGCGACCGACCTGCCCGGGATGCTCGACGAGGGAAGGCGCCTTGCGGGCCTCGCACCCAACGTCGTGGTCAAGGTGCCGCTCACGCCGACCGGGCTCGCGGCGGTGCGGGCGTTCGCGGCCGAGCAGATCCGCTGCAACGTCACCCTCTGCTTCTCGGCGGCGCAGGCGCTCCTCGCCGCCAAGGCCGGGGCCGCCTACGTCTCGCCGTTCGTCGGGCGTCTCGACGACGTCGGCGAGAGCGGCATGCGGCTGATCGGCGAGATCGTCGAGATCTACGGCAACTACCCGTTCGAGACCCGGGTGCTCGTCGCCTCGGTGCGCCACCCGATGCACGTGGTCGAGGCCGCGGTGCTCGGAGCCGACGTCGCGACGATCCCGTTCAAGGTGCTCGCCCAGCTCTACCGTCACCCGCTCACCGACACCGGCGTCGAGCGCTTCCTCGCCGACTGGGCGGCGACCGGCCGGCGATTCGACGATTGAGACCCCGGCTGCTGCCGCTTGCGGCGGGCTTCTACCTGCTGCTCGGTGGCGCGGGAGCGATCTGGATCGGCCTCGCCCGGGGCGGGCCGATCCCGTTCACGCTCTTCCTGCGCCCCGCGGCGCTCGGCGGCGATCTCCTCGCCGGCGTCGCCGCCGGTGCCGGCCTGCTCGCCCTCTGGGCCGCCGGCCGGCGGTGGCTCCCGCTCGCCGGCCGGCTCGAACGGCGGCTCGCCGCGGCGCTCGCCGGCACCTCGCGCGAGGAGGCGCTCGCGCTCGCGCTCCTCTCGGCGCTCGCCGAGGAGGTCTTCTTCCGCGGCGCCGTCCAGGGGGCGTTCGGCCTCTGGCCGGCGGCGCTCCTCTTCGCCCTGCTCCATTCGGGTCCGCGGCGCGACCTCGTCCTCTGGGGGGCGTTCGCGCTGGTGGCGGGGCTCGTCTGCGGCGCGCTCGTCGTCCTCCGCGGCCAGCTCGCCCCGGCGATCGCCGCGCACTTCCTGGTCAACGCGGTCGGTCTGCGCCGGCTCGCGAGCGCGGCGCCGCCGCCGGTCGAATGCGGCGATCCTCCCCCGCCGCTTTGCTAGACTGAGCCGGTCTCGGCCCGCCTCCGGGTCGCTCAGGAACCTCCAACGGAAGGACCAGCCACCATGTCCGACAGCCGCGATGTCCTCGCCCGTATCGAGCGCGAGCAGGGTCAGTACCTCGAAGAGCTCAAGGAGTACCTGCGGATCCCGTCGATCTCGACCGATCCGGAGTACGCGCCGGAGGTCCGGCGGTGCGCGGAGTTTCTCGCCGGCAAGCTGCGCGCCGCCGGGCTCAGCGTGGAGACGATCGAAACCGCCGGCCATCCGCTCGTCTACGCCGAGTGGCTGGGGGCTCCGGGCAAGCCGACGGTCCTCTTCTACGGGCATTACGACGTGCAGCCGGCCGATCCGCTCGAGGAGTGGCGCAACCCTCCGTTCGAGCCGACCGAGGAGGGGGACTGTCTCGTTGGCCGCGGCACCACCGACGACAAGGGGCAGTCGTACGCCCACGTCAAGGCGGTGGCGGCGATGCTCGCCGAACGCGGCCGGCTGCCGGTGAACGTGAAGTTCATCGTCGAGGGGGAGGAGGAGTCGGGCGGCGAGGCGATCGAGAAGTTCGTGCGCGAAGACGCCAGCCGGAAGCTCGGCTGCACCTCGGTGGTGGTCTCCGACACCTCGATGTACATGCCGGGGGTGCCCGCGCTCACCTACGGGCTCAAGGGGCTCGCCTACTTCGAGATCCGCGTCCACGGCCCGAACCGCGACCTCCACTCGGGTGTCTACGGCGGCGGGGTGACGAACCCGCTCAACGCGCTCTGCGAGATCGTCGCGAGCCTGCGCGACTCGGCCACCGGCCGGATCCAGATCGAGGGGTTCTACGACGCCGTGCGCCCGCTCGCCGACTGGGAGCGGAAGGAGTTCGCGGCCCTCGGCTTCGACGAGGAGGAGCAGCGGCGTGACCTCGAGGTCGCCGAGCTCACCGGCGAGGAGGGGTACACCTATCTCGAGCGGACCTGGGCGCGGCCGACCTGCGATCTCAACGGGATCTTCGGCGGCTACATGGGCAAGGGGGCGAAGACCGTGCTCCCCGCCTGGGCCGGCTGCAAGGTCTCCTTCCGCCTCGTCGCCGATCAGAACCCGGCTCAGATCGCCGAGCTGCTGCGGGCGCACGTCGCGAAGGTCGCCCCGGCCGGGGTGCGGGTCGAGGTCGAGTTCCTCCACGGCGCCGATGCGGTGACGGTCGACGCCACGGGGCCGGAGGCCGAGGCGGCGCTCGCGGCGTTCGAGGACGTCTGGGGGGTGCGCGGGGTGCGGATCCGCACCGGCGGCTCGATCCCGATCGTCGGCACCTTCGCCCAGGTGCTCCAGGTGCCGGTGCTCCTCCTCGGCTTCGGCCTCGAGGACGACCGGCTCCACTCGCCCAACGAGAAGTTCAACATCAGCAACTACTACAACGGGATCCGGACGGTCGTGCGGCTCCTCGACCGGATGGGAGGCTGAGCGGATGGGAGAGGCGTCGCCCCGGGAGCCGCTCGAACGCGAGCTGAAGTTCGCGGGCGTCGAGCTCGCGGCGCTGCGCGCCCGCCTGCTCGAGCTCGAGGCCGAGCGGCTCGCCCCCTCCTCGCTCGAGGACAGCTGGATCTTCGACCGCCAGGGGGAGCTGCAGGCGGCCGACTGCATGCTGCGCCTGCGCGAGGACGGCCGCGGCGCGCAGGTGACCTTCAAGGGCCCGGCGCGGGTCGAGGGGGCGGTCAAGGTGCGCCGGGAGCACGTGATGCGGGTCGATTCCGGCGAGCAGGCCCGGGCGCTCTTCGAGAGCCTCGGCTACCGCGTCGTGCGCCGGTATCAGAAGTACCGGGAGGAGTGGCGCCTCGGCGGCGAGATGATCGCGCTCGACCACACGCCGATCGGGGATTTCGTGGAGTTCGAGGGCGCCAACGCCGAGGTCATCGCCCGCCGCTGCGGCTTCGACCCCGCCAAGGCCGACCTGCGCTCCTACCAGCGGCTCTACGAGGAGCATCTCGAGCGGCACCCCGAAGCGCCGCGCGACATGCTCTTCCCGTGAGCCGGCCGCGGCGGCGCGCGCTGGTGCTCGCCGCCGGCTTCGGCCGGCGCCTCCGGCCGCTCACGGCCGCGCTGCCCAAGCCGCTCCTGCCGGTCGCGGGCCGCCCGCTCGTCGCCTGGACCCTCGACGCCCTCGTGGCCGCCGGCTGCGAGGGGATCGCGCTCAACCTCCACCATCAGGGGGAGGCGATCGCCGCGGCGCTCGGCACGCACCACCGGGGGGTGCCGCTCCACTACTCCCGCGAACCGGAGATCCTCGGCACCCTCGGCGCGGTCTGGCCGCTGCGCGACTTCCTCGCCGCCGCCGACGAGGTCCTGATCGTCAACGGCGACAGCCTCTGCCGCTGGCCGCTCCGGGCGCTCGCCGCGCGCCACCGGCGCACCGCCGCCGCCGCCACCCTGCTCGTGGCCGACCGCGCCGATCCGGCGGCGTTCGGCGGCGGGATCGCCCTCGCCCGCGACGGGCGCGTCCTCGCCTTCCGCTCCGCGGCGCTCGTCACCGGCCTCGTCCGCCGCCGGGTCTTCGCCGGCGCGCAGATCTGGCGGCCGGAGCTCCTCGCGCGGGTCGGTGCAGGGTACGCCGACACCGTCGAGGCCCTCTACCAGCCCCTCCTCGCCGCGGGCGAGCCGCTCCAGACGCTCGCCACCCGCCGCCCCTGGCACGACCTCGGTACCCCGGCCCGCTATCTCGCCGGGGCGCTCGCCTGGGGGCTCGCCGGGCTGCCGCCGGGAGGCGTCCGGCTCGGCCCCGGCGCCACGATCGCCCGCGCCGCCCGGGTGCGGGGGAGCGTGCTCGAAGCCGGCGCCGCGGTCGCCGCGGGCGCGCGGGTCGAGGGCTCGCTCCTCCTGCCTGGCGCCCGGGTCGGGGCCGGCGCCCGGATCACCGGCGCGATCCTGGGCCCCGGAGTCGAGGTCGCTCCCGGCACCGTGGTCGCCGGCGAGCTCCTCACCGCCGGTCCGGATGGCCCGCCGCTCGCGACCCCGCTCGCCTCCGTCTGAAAACGATTCCCGGGCGAACCGCCCGGAAAACCGAACGCCCCGCCGGGAAGGCGGGGCGCCGGAGAGAACTGTTCACGGGGCGCCCGGCAAGGGGCGCCCCGGAGCAGATCAGAGCTGACGAAGGGCGGCCGGCCGGCGGGTGGCCAGCGCCGCGAGGGTGGCGCGCTCTCGTCGGTCGCGACCGGGTTGATAGAGTCGCGTCGCCCCTTGCGGGTCCGCTCCGATGCCGGCTTCCACTCCCACTCCGTATCGCCTCGTCGTCTTCGACTGGGACGGCACGCTCGCCGATTCGATTCCGGCGATCGTCGACTGCACCCATGCCGCGCTCGCGGTGGTCGACCGGTTCCCGCTGCCGCCGCTCGCGGCGATCCGGGGGGCGATCGGGCTCGGGCTGCGCGACTCGCTCGCACAGTTCTTCCCGGAGGCGGAGGAGGAGTTCATCACCGCGCTGACGGCGGCCTACCGGGAGCTCTGGCTCGGCACCTACCGCGAGCGGATCACCCTCTTCCCCAGCGCTCGCGCGACCGTGGAGAGCCTCGCGGCCGCCGGCTACCTGCTGGCGGTGGCGACCGCCAAGAGCCGGCGCGGGCTCGAGGCGGATTTCGCCGCCACCGGGATCGGACCGCTCTTCCGGGCCACCCGCTCCGGTGACGAAGCGCCTCCGAAGCCGCATCCGGAGATGCTCCTCTCCCTCTGCGCCGAGCTCGGCATCCCGCCCGGCGAGGCGCTGATGGTCGGCGACACGAGCTTCGATCTCGAGATGGCGCGGGCCGCCGGAATGGCGGCGGTCGGGCTCCTCTCCGGCGCCCACGGTCGCGAGCGGCTCGCCGCCAGCGATCCGGCCGCGATCCTCGACGGGGTGGTGGAGCTTCCGGACTGGCTCGCGGCCCGGACGGCACGGCCGGCCGCGGCCGGCTGAGCCCGGTCAGCGCCGATCGAGACCGAAGAGCGCCCGAATCGAACGCAGGAGCAGGCCGCTGTCGGTCGGCTCGCGAGGCGTGACGGCACGCGCGGCCCGGCTCTCGAGGCGGGCGGCGGTCGCCGCCGTCCGCTCGGCGAGGAGCTGCGAGAGCATCTCCGCCACCGCCGGGTCGGCGACGAGGAGGGGCGCCACCGCCGCGCGGTCGAGCAGGAGCACCTCGCAGCCGCCGTCGCTCACGACGCTCGCGCTGCGCGGCTCGCCGGTGAGCAGCGACATCTCGCCGAGGTACTCCCCCGGCCCGAGGGTGGCGAGGAGCAGGTCGGAGGCCGTTCCGGTACCGATATCGCGTTTCAGGATGCGCACCCGCCCGCGGTCGATCACCAGGAGGGAGTCGCCCGGCTCCCCTTCCCGGACGAGCCGCTCGCCGTCGTCGTAGAAGAGGCGACGGGCGCTCGCGGCGAGCTGCTCGCGCTGTGCGGGAGCGAGGCCGGCGAAGAGCTCCACCTCGGCGAGCCGGGCGGCGCGGCGAGCCTGCTCCTCGGCCTCACGCCGTGGCCCCTCCTGGGCCCGGTCGTGGAGCTCGACGTTGCGCACCGGGTGGGCGAGCGGCAGGCCCGCCCGCTGGAGGGAGTACCAGATGCGGCTGTTGACGCCGTCGATGAAACGCCGGAGCTGGTGGACCTCGCGGGTCCAGACCCGCAGCCGGTAGTGGGCCGAGAACTCGCCGTACGACTCGAGGTAGGCGCGCGGCGCGGGCTCGGCGACGGCCCCCGGCGCCTCGCGGGCGGCGGCGAGCAGCGCCACCTTCGCCTGATGCGGCGGCACGTGGAAGGGCAGATCGACGTAGACGCTCCAGCCCACGGGGCGATCGCCGTTGCCGAGGTTCGTGAGCCGCTGCATGACCAGCCCGGCGTTCGGCTCGAAGAGATCGTGCCCTTCGGAGGTGCGCAGATGGGTGATCCGCCACGACATGTCGATCACCCGCGCCCGCCGCCCCTCGACGAGCAGCCAGTCGCCGCGCGCAAAGGCGCGCTCGCTCTGCAGCGCCATCGCCGCGGCGAGGTTCTTGAGCACGTCCTGGAGCGAGAGGCCGATGACCGCCGAGAGGACGGTGGAGGAGATGACGAGCGCCCCGAGCCGCGTGACCCCGAACAGCGCGAGCCCGGCCATGAACGCCCCGATGACGATCCCCCAGCCGACGACGTCGCGGACCAGCTTCGGCGCCGGGGGAAGCGCCCCGGGCGCGGGGGGCCGGCGTGCGAGCGCCCAGAGCAGGAGGTGGTAGCCGACGAGCGCCCCGAGGGTGAGCACCGCGACCCCGAGCCCCTGCCAGAGCCGGGGCCAGGCGAGGTAGAGATCGGCGGCGACGAGGAAGACGAAGCCGCCGACCGCGAGCACCCAGAGGTGGAACGCGACGCGCAGCCAGCGCACCCGCAGCTCGCGCCCGAAGAGGAGCATCGGCACCACGAGGACGAGGATCGTCCCGAGGGTGTAGGCGAGCGCCAGGAGCCAGGGCGTGGTCATGGGCAAACGGCGGCGAGTCTACCAAGGGGGCGGGTATGATGCGGCCGATGTTCCGTTCCCTGCTCCTCGCCTTCCTCGTGCTGCTGCTCGCCTTCGGCGTCGCCACCTTCGTGATCGAGAAGGCCGGCTACGCCCCGAGCACCGCCCCGCTCGCCTGGGTGGGGGTGAGCGCCGGGCGCCTGCCCGGTGCCCTGCAGGTCGGCGCCTGGGCGCTCGACGCCCTGGCGCTCCTCCTCCTCGTGCTCCTCTTCCGCGGCCGCGGCGGCGGCTGGTTCGGCGAAGGGGTCGCGGCGGGGCTGCTCGCCTGGATCTTCCGCGGCCCGCTCACGCTGCTCTCCGTCGTCGCGCTCGCCCACCCGCCGGGCGAGCCGTGGAGCCAGCAGGCGCGCGTCGGCCTCGTCGTCTACCCCCTGCTCGGCCTCCTCGCCGCCCGCCTGCTGCCGCGCCCGGAGCGCTGAGCGCGCCCGCCCTCAGGGGGCGCTTGCGTGCCAGCGGGAGAGGTCGCCGCTTTCGAAGCCGTCCTCGCCGAGTCCGGTCCAGAGGCTCCAGAAGCAGCCGTCGCCGTCGTGGAGGCAGGAAACGACCCCGGTGGCGCCGTTGACGAGATAGAGCTCGCCCAGGTGGTCCTCGGCGAGCGAGAAGACCCCGAACGGCCCGGTGAGCCGTTGCGAGAAGCTCCACCCCGACCCGCTCGGGGTGCCGCCCCAGAGATCGCCGTGGCAGTAGTCGGCGAAGAGGTAGTCGCCCACCGCTTCCGGCACCCGTGAGCCGCGGTACCGGTAGCCGCCGATCACCGAGCACCAGCCGTCGGCGTGGTCGCCGGCGAAGAGCGGATCGACGAGCCCGGCGCTCGCGGGCGGGCAGTTCGTCTGCGAGCAGCTCGAGGGGCTCACCGAGGAGGCGACGAACCCCTCCCGGCAGAGCCAGCCGTAATGGTCGCCGCCGGGGGTGCCGAACGGCCGCCAGTCGACCTCCTCCCACTTCCCCTGGCCGACGTCGCCGATCCAGAGATCGCCGGTCGCGCGGTCGAAGCTGAAGCGGAACGGGTTGCGCAGCCCCCGGGCCCAGATCTCGTCGGCGCCGAAGAGCGGTCCGGCGAACGGGTTGTCGGCGGGGATGCGGTAGTTGCGCAGCGGGTCGGACGGGTAATCGTCGCCGCTCACGTCGAGCCGCAGCAGCTTGCCGAGCAGGTAACGGCCCGGATGGGAGGCGGCGGGGCTGTAGTGCGAGCCGTCGTAGCGCCAGGAGTTGCCGGCCGGGAAGGTGGGGTCGCCCACCCCCGCCGCCGGGCCCGTCGAGTCGCAGCCGCCGCCGCCGTCGCCCGTCGAGATCCAGAGGTATCCGTCGGGGCCGAAGGCGAGCCAGCCGCCGTTGTGGTTCGACGAGGAGGAGTGCGGAATGTAGAGGATCACCCGGGCCGAGGCGGGGTCGGCGACGAGCGGGTTCGCGGCGCTGCGCGTGTACCGTTCGATCACGACGTCGCCGGCGGCGAGCGGCCCGGCGCCGTCCCAGTTCGTCGCGGTGTAGTAGACGTAGAAGTGGCCGTTGCTCGGGTAGTTCGGATCGACTGCGAGCGCGAGCAGCCCCCGCTCGGAGCTCGCCCCCGAGGCGAGCACCTTCCCCTCCCCGGTGGCTGTCGAGAGGTCGAGGAACGGCGTGGCGGCGATCCCGCCGGGTCCCCAGGAGAGGACCCGGCCGTTGTGCATCACGATCAGCCGGTGGGCGGTGCCGTCGTCCGGATCGACGAAGGCGATCGGCGAGTCGCCCGCGTATGCGCCGGCGCCGAGGCCGGTGACGAGCGGCGCGAGCTGGAGCGCGGCTGTGGCGGGAGTGGCGAGAGCGAGGAAGGCGGCGAGCAGCGCGGTCGGCGGCGAGAAGAGTACGGCGATCCCGCGCCGCGGGCGCGGACGGATTCGTGTCATCTGTCGGACCTCCTGCCGGCGAGCGTAGCGGAACGCCGCTCGGGTGGCTGTGGAACCGGCCACAACGGGGCGGAAACGGGCGGAGCGTGAGAGAGTCTCGGGCACCGATGCGTGCGTCCCCCCCTGCGCGGCTGCGCTCCGGTCCGGCGACGCGGGCCCTCGCCGGGCTCGCCGATCTGGAACGAAGGGTACGGCGGGCGGTGCGTGCGGGCCTCGAAGCGGGACCGCGGGCGGCGTTCGCGGCGCTCGCCGCGCGGGCGCCGGCGGGCCCCGCATCCGGCGCGCCACCCCGGGGTGCCCCGGCGCTCCTCCTGCCCGCGGTCGGCTGGGAGTACCGGTTTCAGCGGCCGCAGCAGCTCGCCCGCGCCTTCGCCGCCGCCGGCCGGCCGCTCCTCTATCTCGATCCGTTCGCCCGCACGCGGCTCGGGCCGCGCCGGGCGGTGCGGCCGCTCGGCGGCGGCCTCGATCAGCTGCTCCTTCGCCTGCCGGGGCGCCCCGATCCGTACCGCACCGGCCTCGCGCGCGATGCGGCGGCAGAGCTCGCCGACTGGCTGCTCGCGCGCCTGCCGGCGCCGCCCGCCTGGATCCTCGTGCAGCTGCCGTTCTGGCTCGAGCTCGGCCTCGCCCTCCGGGAGCGGTGCGGCGCGCCGCTCGTCTACGACTGCCTCGACCACCACGCCGCGTTCGCCGCGATCCCGCCGCTCGTCGGCGAGCTCGAGGAGCGGCTCTTCGCGGCGGCCGACCTCGTCGTCGCCACCTCCGGAGAGCTCGCGGCGCGGGCCGGGGCTCGGGCCCGCCGGGTCGAGATCGTGCGCAACGGGGTGGCAAGCGAGGAGTTTCGCGCCGCGCCGCTGGCGCCCGCTCCCCGCCGGCGGGTCGGCTTCGTCGGCGCGCTCGCCGGCTGGGTCGACGCCGAGGCCGTGGCGCTCGCGGCGCGCTCGCGGCCGGAGCTCCGGTTCACCCTCGCCGGCCGGGTCGAGGATCCGGCGTTCGCCCCGCTCTCCCGGCTCGCGAACGTCCACCTCCCCGGCGAGATCCCCTACGCGGCCGTTCCCGCCTTCCTCGCGGCGCAGGACCTCGTCCTCGTGCCGTTCCGCGACACCCCGCTCACGCGGGCGGTCGATCCGGTAAAGCTCTACGAGGCGCTCGCGGCGGGGGTCCCGGTGGTCGCCCGCCGCCTGCCGGAGACCGCGCGCTGGGCGGCACAGGTCGCCCTCTACGACGACCCCGCCGCGCTGCCCGCGCTCCTCGACCGCGAGCTCGCCGCCGACGACGAGCAGCGGCGGGCCGCCCGGCGGGCGGCGGTGGCCGCCGAGAGCTGGGCGGCGCGGGCGGCGGCGATCGAACGCCTCGTCGCCGGGTTGATAGGCTTCGGCTCTCGATGAGCTCTCCTGAGCCCGCACTCGTTTCCGCGCGGCCCCGCATTCTCGTCGTCTACGGCACCCGGCCCGAGGCGATCAAGGTCGCGCCGATCGTCTGGGCGCTCGCCCGCCGGAGCGAGGTCACGGTCGAGGTCTGCTCGACCGGTCAGCACCGGGAGATGCTCGCGCCGGTGGAGGCCGCGCTCGGCCTCGTGCCCGATCACGACCTCGATCTGATGCGCCCCGACCAGACGCTCAACGACCTGCTCTCGCGGGCGGTCGTGGCGGTGGACCGGGTGCTCACCCGGAGCCGGCCCGACTGGCTCGTGGTGCAGGGGGACACGACGACCGCGATGGCCGGGGCGCTCGCCGCCTTCCACCGCCGCGTTCGGGTGGCGCACGTGGAGGCCGGCCTGCGGACCGGCGATCTCGGCCATCCGTTCCCGGAGGAGGCCAACCGGCTGCTGATCGACCGGCTCGCCAGCCTCCTCTTCCCGCCCACGGCGCGGGCGCGTGACGCGCTCCTCGCCGAGGGCGTGCCGGCCGAGCGGGTGCTGCTCACCGGCAACACGGTGGTCGACGCCCTCGAGCGGATCGCCGCCGGCCTGGGGCCGCCGGTCGAGCGCGACGAGGTGCTCGTCACCGTCCATCGCCGGGAGAGCTTCGGCGAGCCGCTCGCCCGGATCTTCCGGGCCCTGGGCGAGCTCGCCCGCCGCTTCCCGGCGACGCGGTTCTTCTATCCCGTCCACCGCAACCCGAACGTGACCGGGCCGGCCCGTGCGGCCCTCGGCGGCCTGCCCAACGTCGAGCTCGCCGAGCCGCTCGACTACGTCGCCCTGGTCGAGCGCCTCCGCGGCTGCCGGCTGGTGCTCACCGACAGCGGCGGGATCCAGGAGGAGGCCCCGACCTTCGGCAAGCCGGTCCTCGTCCTGCGCGAGACCACCGAGCGCCCGGAAGGGATCGAAGCCGGGGTGGCCGCCCTCGTGGGGACCGACCCCGAGCGGATCGTCGCCACGGCGAGCCGCCTGCTCACCGACGCCGCCGCCCACGCCGCGATGGCGCGCAGGCTCCAGCCGTACGGCGACGGGAAGGCGGGGGAGCGGATCGCGGCGGCGCTCGCCGGTTGAGGGCACGGATCAGGCGGAAGTCGCGGCAAGCGCCCGCAGGCGTGCCACGAGTGCCTTCGCCGACACCTCGGGCGTGTATCGCTCCTCGATGAGCGCGCGGGCGTTGGCGCCGAGGCGGGCGCGCCGTGGCCCGTCGGCGAGCAGCTCCAGGAGCCGCTTCGCGGCGTCGGCCGGCTTGTCGGGGGTGAGGAGCAGACCGGTTTCGCCATCCGTCACGAACTCCGGGAACGGACCCATCGCGGGAGCGGCGACCGCACACTGCCGGGCCATCGCCTCGGCCACGGTCATGCCGAACGTGTCGCCCCGGGAGGTGGAAACCACGACTCCGCCCGAGTCGCGGACCGCATCGATCCAGGCCGGGAGGTGCTCGTGGGGGAGCTCCCGGAACCAGCGCAGGCGGGGCAGGATGCCCTGCTCGCTGGCCAGGCGCCGGATCTCGCCGGCGACGCCGGGCTCCACCGGCTTGCCCGCCATCCAGAGCTCGCCCGTGAACCTCCGCGCGAGGAGCTCCCGGCCGAGCTCGAGGAAGCCGCGCCAGTTCTTCAGCTCGTCCATCCGCCCCACCCAGGCCACGACCGGGCGTGGTGGCGGTGCGGGGAAGGGGCGGACGGGGTCGAGAAAGGCCTGCCGGATCGGATTGGGCAGCACCTCGATCGGAAGCGGAACCCGGCAGCGAGCCGCGACGACCCCGCGCTGAAAGTCCGTCGGAACCCAGATCTCGACCACGGGCGGGCTCCGGAGATCGCCGAGGTAGCCGAGGTTTTCCACGTAGGGCGAATGACACTCCACCACCACGGGCAGACCGGCCGGGAGCGAGAGGTCGGTGAAGAGCTCGGGCGAGTCGAAGGTGGTCACCAGGTCGTAACCCGACCCTGCCAGACCGGCGGCGAGCTGTGCCGGCGAACCCACCCGGATCCGTTCCTCGCAACCCCGGAAGACGCTCTTTCCGCCGAGGTCGCGAAAGAACCAGGCGTGACCATCGATGCCATGCGCGGGCAGGGCATCGAGGCGGGCGCGCAGTACCGTCTCGACGCCGCCGACCGTCAGAAACTTGTAGACGAACAGGACTTTCACCGGTCGACCCTCATGAGCGCCCGTTTCTCGGCGACCCGCTGCTCGCCGCGATCGATCGCGTCGAGCATCGCATCGGCACGGTGAGCCCAGGTGCAGCCGGCCGCGAACCGCTGCCGGGCCGCCTTCGCGTCCGCCCCCTGGTGGCGAGCGGCGTGCGCGATCGCGGCGAGGAAGCCGTCGACGCCCTCGGTCCGGGTGACGAACGCCTCGCTTCCCGGTGGCGGGTAGACGCCGGTTACCACGACCGGAAGCCCCATGGCGAGGTACTCGTAGGTCTTGATCGGGTCGGCGCCGGCGGCGAGCCGTTCGGGTTTGAAGGGAACGAGGGCGACGTCCCAGTTGGCGGCGTACGCCGCGAGAGCGTGCTGAGGCTGCTTGCCGAGCAGGACGACGTTCTCCGGCAGGGTGATCTCCTCCGGCGCGCCACCGTAGCCGATCAGGTAGAAGCGCCAGTCAGGACGCTTCCGGGCCGCCGCTGCCAGGAGCGCCCAGTCGAACCAGGCCCCGGCGAGATAACCGAAGTAGCCGGCCGTGACCTCGCCCCGCGCGAGCGGCCGGGGCGAGAACACCTCCTCGAGCCCGGGCCGGAAGCCGTTGCCAACCACCGCCACCGCGTCGCGACCGAGCTCGCGCACCCGCTCGGCCAGCACGTCGTTGACCGTGAAGACGGCGTCGGCACCGGTGAGGAGATGGCGCTCGAACGGCTCGTCGTACCAGACGGCCTGCCCCACTCGGTGGAACTCCTCCCAGTCGTCGAGCACGTCATAGACCACGATCCAGCCCGCGGCGTGGAGCGCGGCGACCAGCTCGAAGAAATCGGGATGGGGAAAGGCCACGATCGCGATCCGCTGCCGGTGGCCCGAGAACGCCCGTACGAGCCGCTCGGGATGGGCGAGCACGAGGTCGATCGGGAGCTGCACGATCCCGGCATCGATCCGATCCTGCACGGCCCATTCGTGGGGCCACCAGCGCCAGTAGCAGAACGCCACCGGCAGGCCGCGCCGGGCGAGCTCGAGAGCGAGTTGCGTCGGCCGCTGCCCCTCGCTTTCGAGGAGCCAGACGGTGGAGAGGATGGCCACGGCGGGAAGGTGCGTCGCGGTGACCTGCTCCTCGATCGCGTAGAGCTCCGGCCACGGATCGTTCGCGACGGAGTCGTCGTTCCCGCCGCGTTCGAACGACTCCGGTGTCGAGGCGGCCGGTCGCGCTCCCCGCAGCCGGCGATAGAGCCGCCCGCGCCAGGAGCCCGGCGGGGCGAGACGGCGCATCAGCTTCCAGAAGAGAGCGAGCAGCCGGTAGCCGGCCGAGGCTTCGATCTCCGCCAGCCGCCGCAGAGCGGCATCGCGCTCGCCGAGGGCCAGATCCCGTTGCTCCCGGAGCCGCTCCCGCACCGGATCGCCGGCTCGGGACTCTCTGTCCGGAGGCGTGGTCGAGGGCGTCTCGGTGGGCATCTGGAGATTATGGCTGAAACCGTGCAGATCGCACCGGCGGTGCGGTGCGATCGAAGATAATGCGGCGGGAGAGCCACGCATGGTGCCGGAACCATCCTTCCCATCGCGAGACCGCACATCGCGCTTCCGGCTGTCGGGAGCCGCCGGATCGAGAAGGTGTGATCCGGGAGCACCCGGCGGGAAAGGCGGGTGGTGAAAGACTCCTCGCCCTGGCCGCACCCCGGGCCGCCGAACGATCTGATCGTCCTCGGGCTGCCTCGGGAAGACTCCCTGGCTCGGGTACGCCGGGGCCTCCTCCGGGCCGCAGCCCGCCAGGGATGGCGGGTGATCGTGGTGATGCCTGCCCGGACCGGGAGCGTCGAGCCCATCCGGGAGCAGGAGCCGGGACTCTGGGAGGTGACGATCCCGGCCGGTGAGGGCGAGACGGCCGAGGAGGTCGGCCGCGTCCTCGAGGGGTTCGACCGGCCGCTCGGTTCCGGGCCGGTCACCACGTTCGTCCAGTCGCCCAGCTGGGCCGTGCCGGCGCTCGCCTGGCAGCGCGAGCGTAGCTGGCCGGTGGTCTACGACGCGCTCGCGCTCTGGGAGGAGCAGGAAGGGATCCCGTCCTCCTGGACCGAGGCCGAAGGCGCTCTCCTGGCCGGCGCCGATCTGGTGCTCGCGGCCGATGCGCGCCTGATGCGCCGCTGGCAGGACCGGGCAAAGCGGCTTCTCCTCGTTCCGGCGGGCGCCGAGGCGGCCGGATCCGGTTTCGTCCTGCGGATCGGGATCGCCGGCGCGCTCGGCGAATGGCTCGACCTCCAGCGGGTCGTCGAGCTCGTCGAGGCGCGGCCGGACTGGTCGTTCGGAGTCGCTGCCCTGGCACCGCTGCCCGACCCCCTGCGAACACTCCGCTGGCGACCCAACGTCGAGCTGCGCACGGTCGCGACCGGTGCGGACCTCGTCGCCCATCTCGCCCGCCACGATCTCTCGGTGCTTCCGCTGCTTCACCTGCCGGGGGTTCACGGGGCGGAGATGAGCGATTTCCTGACCGCCCTCGGTGCCGGACCGCCGCTGGTGGCCACCCCCCTCGCCTCGCGCGCGCGGTTCGCGGGCCGGTTCGTTCCTGCGCGGACGGCTGCGGAGTTCGTGACCGGAATCGCCGGGCTGGGAGCGGCGGCGGAGCGGAACGGCACCTCCGCCGGGGTCGCGATCAGCGAAGCCGAGAGCTGGAATCGGCGCTGGCAGCTCGTCGTCTCGCACCTGCCCGCCGCGGCCGGCGCACCGGAGTCTGATCCCGCCGGCTGGCCAGCGGAGGCGCCGGACTCCGACGAAGAGGCCTTCTGGAGACGGCTCGCAGAGCCCACCCCCGCCGAGCCCGCGCGTCACGAGATCGTCTGGTGGGCGTCGGGAGCGGAATCCTCCCGCTCCGGACGGGAGCGTGCGGCCGGGCTGCGCGAAGCGCTCTCGCGGCGTGGCCATCGCCTTTTCGTCGTGGCCGCCGAACGCCGGCGCGCGGGTCCGGTTCTCACCTGTGCGCCCATCGGGGTGAACCAGATCGCCATCTCGTTGCGCGAGACCGAGGACGGTGCCGCGGTCACCGCCAGCTTCGATCGTCTGCGCCGGGAGCTCGGGATGGGGGCCACGCTGCAGGTGCTCGAATCGACTGCGGCAGAGGAGCTGGCGGCGGAGTTCGAGAGCACCCTCGGCTGGCCGGTCGTGACGCTTGCCGACAACTGGCCGCAAGCGACGGACTCGGCGGTGCCGGACCGGAACGTCCCGCTCCGCCTCACCCCCTTCCTCGCTCTGCCCGCGCCGCGTATGGGGGCGCTCCGGAGGGTGGCGATGGTCGGCCTTCCGGATCTGCCGATCACGGCGGACGCGGTGCGCGTTGTCACCGCGCTCCTGCCGGCGGCCGAGATCGTCCTGCTCGGGCCGCGTGAAGCGGTACCGGACTGGACAGGGGGCGCCGAGCGGCTCGAGGTCGTGGACGAGATCGGCGACGAAGAGCTCGCCTCCTGGCTGGGTACCGTGCAGGCCTGTCTGCTGCCGCTCGCCGGCAGCCCGGCGCCGGAAGAGGACGCCGTCACCGCCCGCCTCTGGCAACTCGTGGCCTCGGGCCGGCCGGTGGTGGCGGGATCATGGATCGAGAGGTTCGCGGCGGCGCCTCATCTCATGAAAGCGGGCTCACTCGCCGAGCTCGGTGGCCTCCTGACCGACGGCAGCATCGCGGCGGCAGAACAGATCGAGGCGGCGCGGGCGGCGGCGCGAGCGCGGAGCTGGGAGGCGCCGGCCGAGGCGCTGGCCACGGCGTGGGCGGCGGCGTTTCCACGCCTCTCGGTGGTGATCGTGGCGCACGGCAATCGCGAGCTCACCCGGGCGTGCCTCCAGAGCGTGGCGGCGCGCACCGAGTGGCCGAACCTGGAGATCGTCGCGGTCGACAACGGTTCGGAGGACGGCACCGCGGAGATGCTCACGGAGTGCGCGCGCACCCTGCGGGAGCTCCGGGTGATCGTCAACCCCGACAACCGCGGTTTCGCCCGCGCGACGAACCAGGGCCTCGCCAGGGCCACGGGCGACTATCTCGTCCTGCTCAACAACGACACCGTCGTGAGCCGCGGCTGGGCGACGGCGCTCATCGGTCACCTCCGGCGCGACCCCGGCCTCGGGATGGTCGGCCCCTCGACCAACCAGATCGCCAACGAATCGAAGGTCGAGGTGGGTTACGTCTCGCTTGCCGAGATGCCCGGCTGGAGCCGGCAGTTCGTTCGCCGTCACGACCGCGTCCGGGTTGCGATCCCGACGCTGGCGATGTTCTGCGTCGCGTTGCGGCGGCGTGATCTCGAGCGGGTGGGTCCGCTCGACGAGAGTTTCGAGATCGGGCTGTTCGAAGACGACGACTACGCCACGCGGCTGTGCGAGGCGGGGCTGGAGCTCGCCGTGGCGCGCGATGCCTTCGTCCACCATGTGGGCGGGGCGGCGTTCGCACGCCGGGACGAGCACGAGACCCGGATCCTCTTCGCGCGTAACCGCGAGCGGTACGAGCAGAAGTGGGGGGCGTGGCGGCCGAGCGAGGGGTTCTGGCTCGTGGAGGATCACCGGCGCGAGCTCGCGGCGCTGGGGGCGCCCGGCTTCGTCTTCTTCGCGGTGACCATGCGCCACCAGAGCGAAGAGTGGGAGCGCAACCGCCAGATCGCACGGGCGCTGGCCCGCAGCGGACGGCGGGTGGCGATCCTCGATCGCTCCGGAGCCAGCGACGAGGAGCCGCTCGGCTTCTCGATCCTCGAACCCGGTCTGTACGGCTTCCGCGGCAGCCTGGAGGTGTTCTGCGGAGTGGCCGGCGGCGCCGTCTGGGTCGGGTCGTGCAACGCGCACTTTGCCGACCGGCTGGCAGGGATACCGGTGATCTACGACCTGACCGCGCCGCCGGCGAACCACGGCTGCCGGCCCGAGGTGGCGAGGCGCAACCACGACCGGATGCTCGCGCGTGCGGCGCTCGTGACGAGCGGCGACGAGGAGCTTCTGGCCCGGTTCGCTCCGGACCGTGCGGTACTCGTCGACCCCGAGCACGACCCCACCTGCAGGGCGCTCCTGGAGGCGCTGGCAACTCTCCTGCCGGATACGGACGGCGGCGGCGCCGGCGACAGGGACGAAAGATGAAAACGCCGGCCAGCTCACGGCTTCTCGTCGCCGGCTACTACGGTTTCGGCAATCTCGGCGACGAGATGATCCTGGCCTCGCTTCTCGCCATCGCCCGCCGGCTCTGGCCCGGATGCTCGGTGCATGCCCTCTCGGGCGATCCGGAGCAGACCGCCGCGCTCCACGGTGTCACCGCCACCTCCTGGACCGACCTGCCCGGGACGGTGCGAGCGGTCGCGGCGGCCGACCTCGTCCTCCTCGGCGGTGGCGGTCTCTTCCACGACTACTGGGGCGTTTCTCCCGGTGACCTGCTCTCGCCGCGCCAGTCCGGAATCTCGTACTACGCCAGCATCGTTGCCCTGGCGCGGCTGCTCGACAAGCGGGTCGGTCTCTGGAGCCTGGGGGTCGGCCCGCTGCTCACTCCCGAGGGGCGGGAGCTGACGGCCGCGGTCTTCCGGGAAGCGGAGTACGCCGCAGTGCGGGACGCCGCTTCGCTCGCTGAGCTTGCGGCGCTCGGCGCGGCCGAGGAGGTGGCCGTCGTTCCCGACCCGGCGTTCGCGTGGGGCGAGCCGGGCCGGGTGCAGCGGGCGCCCGCGTCACGCCCGCCGCATGTCGGGGTCGCCGTTCGCCCGTGGAACGTAGGGGTCGATCCGGCGGCCACCGAGGCGGCGCTCGTGGGAGTGCTCTCCCGCCTCGTCGCAGAGCGCGGGGCGACGATCTCGTTCCTCCCTTTCCAGACGATCGAGGGCGATCTGGAGAACGACCTGGCGCTGGCCCGGCGGCTGTGCGCGGCCCTCGGCACCGGCGAGATCGTGCTTCCGGAGCCAGGTGCGCCCTGGCGCGCCGTGGAGGCGATCGCCGGTCTCGATCTGCTCGTCGCCATGCGCCTGCACGCCGTCGTGCGCGCGCTCTCCTGCGGCGTTCCGTTCGTCGCCCTCGCCTACGATCCGAAGGTCACCGCCCTCGCCCGCGAGCTGGAAGCCGAACGCTGGATCCTTCCCCCGGAGGCCTGGCGGACGGAGCCTCTCGCCGCCCTCGCCGACGCCGCCCTCGCGCGGAGCGCGGAAGAGGGAGAGCAGCTCACGGCCGCGGCGCATGCACACGCTGCCGCGGCGGAGCGGGCGGCCGTCGCGCTCTTCTCGGCGCCGCCCCGCAGCCCGGTGCCGACCCGGCTGCGGCCCCTCGCGGCGCATGCCCTTGCCGTGCTTGCCGGCAGCGCCGGGTCTTCCGCCCCCGACCCGGTTCCGGCTCCGGCTCCTCCAGGGGCGTGCGACCTCGTCTGCTTCTCGATCATCCCGTGGGAGTTCCGATGGCAGCGGCCGCAGCAGCTGCTCAGCCGCTTCGCCGAGGCCGGGCACCGGGTCTTCGTCCTGGCGATGGACCGGTTCGCCGCCGGAACTTCGGAGCCGTTCACCATCCGGCCGCTGGGGGAGCGGATCTGGGAGGTCGAGCTCGCCCTTCCCGAAGCGCCCGGCCTGCATGCCGAGCCGTTCCCGGAACGGTTCGTCGCCGGCGCGAGCGCGGCGCTCGAGGCGCTGGCCGAGGAGCGGGGGCTCACCGCCGCCGTCGGCATCGTCCAGCTGCCGAGCTGGACGCCGCTCGCCCTCGCGCTGCGGGAACGGCTCGGCTGGCCGCTCGTCTACGACTGCATGGACGACTGGGCGACCTTCCCCGGAATCGGCCCCGGGGTGATCGCCCAGGAAGAGATCCTGGTGGCGGCGGCCGACCTCGTCCTCGCGAGCGCCGCGCGGCTGGAGGAGAAGTGGCGGCCCCGGGCGCGGGCGACGCTCCTGGTGCGCAACGCCGCCGACAGCGCGCACTTCACCGCGCGGGTCGCCGAGCATCCTGACCTTGTCGCCCTGCCCCATCCGCGGATCGGCTATTTCGGGGCGCTCGCGGAGTGGCTCGATCTCGGCCTCCTCGAACGGGTCGCCGCTGCCCGCCCCGGCTACCAGTTCGTCTTCGCCGGCGGCGTCTTCGGTCTCGATCTCTCCCGGCTCGAGGCGTTGCCGAACGTGCGCCTCTTCGGACAGCGGCCGTACGCCGAGATGCCCGGCCTGCTCGCGGGGTTCGATGTCGGGATCATCCCGTTCCGCGTCGATGCGGTGACCGCCGCCACCGATCCGGTGAAGTTCTACGAGTACCTCGCACAGGGCAAGCCGGTGGTGACGACGCCGCTGCCGGAGCTCGCCGACCGGGCCCGGCTCTTCTACCCGGCGCGCGACGGCGAGGAGTTCCTCGCGCTGCTCGACCGGGCGGTGGCGGAGGACGATCCCGCCCTCCGGAGCGCCCGTCGCGACTACGCCCGGCAGAACGACTGGACGGCGCGCCGCGAGCTCGTGGCGACGGCGCTCGCCCGGCTCCCCGGCTGCCGGGAGGGTGCCGGGATGGCGACGCGGGTCGCGGCCGTACGGGCGGAACGTGATCGCCTCGTGGCCCGTGCCGATGCCCTCGCTGCCGAGCTGGCGGCGATCCACGGTTCCCGCCTCTGGCGCGTGGCGGATCTCTACTGGCGGATCCGCCGGTCGCTCCGCCGCTGACGGCAGGCCGGAGCCGGCGCTACTTCCTGCCGACGAACGCGAGCTGCCGCAGCGCGATCGGTCGGCGGCCGGCGTTGCGCACCCGGAAGTGACGCGACATCGTTTCGCCCTCCCGGAGGAGGATCTGCTGCCGGCCCGCCGCGCGGATCCGCAGACGGCGTATCTCGGTCCAGCGCTCCTGGTCCGGATGCCAGTCGCGGAACGGAAGCGTCTCGACGGAGAGCTCGCCCGGCTCGTGGGAGTCGACGAGGAGCGCGAGCGAGCGAAACGGAGCCATGTCCACGCGGAACGTCGTCGCGCCCCGGGCGAGTACCGGGACCGGATGACTGTCGTAGCCGGCAGCCCGGTAGAAGTCGCTCGAGTCCGCGATCAGCAGCTTCACGACGTAGTCGTCGCTCACGTCCGCCCAGACGGGCGGCTTCGGGATCCTCAGCAGCGAGAGCCGGGAGGCGGAGCAGTCGGGCCCCTCCTCGCGTCCCATGCCGAAGGTCACCCAGAACGCTGTACCGTCGCAGGCGATCCCGGTGACCCACTTCGCTCCGAGCGGGATCGTCCGGCAGCTCGCCCCATCGTCGGTGCTCAGGTAGAGATAGCCGCCGGAGTCGGCGCGGATGGTGTCGCCGACGTGGCCGTAGCTGTCGGTGCCCGAGATCAGGACGCCGTCGGCGGTCGCGAGCAGCGAACGCATCTGGTGGTAGTCGTGGCGCCCCTTGGTCAGGACGTATTCGAAGTCGGAGATTGCGATCGCCTGCTCGTTGTCCTGGATACGCAACACGCCGCCGGCGAGCGACTCGTTGCCCACGAACAGATCGCGGCCGTTGCCGGTCAATCCGACCAGCCGGTAGCCGGGCTGCTCCCGGAGGGCGAAACGGCCGCCCCGCAGCTCGCCCTGCGCGTCGAAGCCGTCGAAAGAGACGAGCCCGCTCGCCGCGCCGGACGGATCGTCCCCGCCGGTTACCCAGAGGCGGGCGGTGCGCTCCGGGTGGATCGCGCGCGGCAGATAGACCTCGTGGACGTGATTCGCGAAGAGCGTGGCGAGCGAGTGATGGCGCCAGGTGAGGCCGTCGTCGCGGCTCAGGAGGAGCCGGGCGGGAGAGGCGTACGGCGCGATCGCGACGACCTCCTCCCTGTCCGGGCCGAAGAAGCCGGCGGTGGCGTTGCCGGCCCGGGTCGTCTGCCAGGCCGGCTCCGCGACGACGACTCTTCGGAACGTGCCGTCACCTGCCTCCAGCCGCCAGGCGACCCCGTGCCACTCGCCGTCGCGCCGATCGCTGCCGAGCAGGAGGATGGTACCGGCGAGCGTCTCGGTGATCGCGTCGATCGTCTGCAGGCCGTCCCCGACGAGTCCGCTGCCGTCGTGGTTCACCTCCGCGACCTCCCGAAGCACGAGCGCGGGAGAGGTCTCGAGCCGGAAGACGAAACGTTCGGCGACGACGAGGAAGAGAGCGTTCCGGGAGGGTGAGTAGAAGATCGTCTGCAGGCGGTCCCGGAAGTGGCCTGTCCCGGTCGCGCTCGCGAGGTAGCCGGGGTTGATCGCCCGGATCTGTTCCCGCAGATCGTGGAGAGAGCTCCCCGTTCCGTCGCCGACCGTCTGCCGCATTCTGATCTCCTGGAGGTTCGCGGGTTTCGGGAGTCGTGTGGGAGTCGGTCTCAGTGCAACCAGACCATGCTTTCACAGAGCAGGCGACCGGTCTGATCGTACAGGGTGACGGCGAAGATCCCGGTGTCGAGGCGGGTGCGCCGGGCGATGACGGTTCCATCCTCGGGACAAGGGTGGCGCCAGCGCAGCGCGAGACGGGAGACCCGGCGGCCCTCGCTGCCCGGGTCCGGATCGCCCTCCGCCGCGAGCGCCTCGGTCATGCAGATGCCCATGAGGAAGACACCGAGGGGATGGAGCCGGCGGCCGAGGGGTTCGGCATGCCCGGCGATCGGGTTCATGAGCAGCCGCAGGAGGTCGGTCGAGTAGATGCCATCGTGCGGAGGCACGAGGCGGAAGAGCGGCGGCTGCAGCGGTTCCGGCTTCTCTCGCCGCCGGTCCGAAAGGGCTCGGGAAGGGACGCCCCAGGGAGAGTCGGAGGGCGGAATCCGTGGCCGGAACCGGAGCTGCGGCATGGCTCGAGCCGGGGAGTACGGAAACGCCAGCCGGGCGGCGGCCCATCCGGCGGCCGGCTCATTCTCCCGGGCGAGCAGGGTGTCGCCATCGAGGATCTCGACGGTGTCGAGCGGCGAGGGATCGACGAACGCCGGCAGACGCACGGAGATGGTCCGCGGCGCCTCGTCAGCGACCGCGATCCCGCGACCGAGCACGGTGATCGGGAGCGAGCATCGGCCACCTTCAGCCTCCTGCGCGCCGAAACGAGGATCAACGAACGCCAGCGGCGCCGGGGTGAACCGGTCGAGCCAGGCGAGGAGCGCCTCTCCGAGGGTGGTGCAGTGGAGGTTCGGATGCTGGTCGCGCAGCCTGGAGAGAAGCCGCTCGAAGCGTGCCGGGAGCGCGTCACCAGCAGCGTTCGCCGCCCCCGCCGCCCCGCCGTCTGACAGCGGGAGGCAGATCACGATGGTCGCCTGGTGCCGGGACGCGAGGGCTGCCATGACGTTCCTGAGCCAGCGCTCGTCCTCCTCGGGGCGCAAGAGGTCGGTCTCCCGAAAAACCGCGAACGGCTCGGGAATCACCGGGCTCCCGTCGCTGATCCGGGTGAGATGGAGCTGCTCGCCGGCGAGGACGGCTCGCACGTCGAGCGCGTCGGCGACGAGGGCTGGAGATGGCTGGTCTCCTCCGGACGGAGCCGGGTGGAGGGCGAGGAGGGTCGGTGCCACCGGTCGATCGGTCAGGGCCGGGGCGGCGCCGGGCGCCTCTCCCGGGTAGTGCGGGGCGTATTCGTGGCTGGCGGCCGCGGCCGGCGGCGGTTCGGAGGGCGTGAGCGTTGCGGCCGGCACGAAATGGGAGATCTCCGCGTTGAACCTCTCCGCCACGTGGTCGAGGCTCCGGCAGAGGTCGTCATCCCCGGCCCGGAGAGCGGGGCGGGACGCTGCGGAGAGCTGTCCCGTAATCGCGGCTGATTCCCCGGTGGCGCTGCGGCCGGTGAATGGAGTGCCGGTCGTCATGAACACACAGGTCGGCTCCCGCGGGGCCGGGTCGTGGATCGAGATGGCGACGACAGGCGACTCCGCGAGCTGCTCGCCCGTGATCCGGAGGTGCACCGGCCACGGTTCGCCCCGGTTGACCGCGTCGGGACGGTCGGCCCGCAGGGGCAGGCACAGACGGCTCACCTCCCGAGGCGCGACCGTGATCCGCTGCCGTTCGCCCCGGGGAAACGAAACCCCGAACCCTAGCGGTGGCGTGGCGACGACCTCGATCTCCTGCGCCCACTCGCCAGGGTTGGCGACCGTGACGGCAATCGCCGCCTCCTCGCCGAGCCAGAGCACGGGGGGAGAGAAAACCTCGACTACCTGCAGTCCGCGTTTCGGATCGAGCCCGGGCCCGTTCGGCCGGACGAGCGGCGGCGGTGCGGAGCTCGCGAGCAGCGCCGAGGGGACCGCCCGCCCTGCGGCGACCGCCGCCAGGCGCAAGGTCCCCTCCAGCAGCGGCCTTCCGGCTCGCGTCCGGGCTTTCAGGGCGACGATGGCGAGGCCGGGATCGAGACCGAGCAGCTCGGCCTCGGCTTCGAGCGGGTCGGTCGCCGTGGCCGTGCCGTGCCAGACCAGATCGAAATCCCGTCCGGTCCACGATGCGTCCGGAGCTTCGGGTGGTCCGGCGACCGCGTAGGCCGCGGTGGCGGCGAGTCCGAACGGGATGTTGTAGGGCGCCTGGTAGCCGCTCCCCAACGGGATCTCACCATCCCCGAGTCGGGTTTCGAGAAAGCCGATCGTTCCGGGCTCGAGGGTCACGAGGGCCCGGTCGCCGGGCAGGGCACGGCCCGGCGCGCTGCGGAGGATCCGGCGGACGACCGCGCGCGGAAGGGTGAAAGGTTTCGGATTCCTCATCTGAACCGATTCTCCGTCCCGGGACGGGCCCGTCGCTTCCGCGGCTCCCGCGGGATCCGGTTCCCTTCGCACGCCCAGGCCGGCTGGCGGCTCCGGATCGGATCACCCCCGTATGTCGCTCGCAACGCTAGCACCCGCCGCGGCCGGGCCGAAAAAAGAGGCTCCCGGCCGATGGTGGCCGGGAGCCTCGTCTGTTTCCGGGTGTCGTCTTCAGTGCCCGGGTGACCGTGCAGACTGGTTCCGGATCACGGACCGACCTTGTGTTCCGGCAACCCGAAACCGATCGTCGTGAACTTGGTCTCCTGCTCCTTGTCGGTCGGGTACTCGGGGCAGAACTGCGTCGCCGAGCAGCCGTTGGTCAGACCTTCCGCGAGCGCCATCTGGACCCACGGGCAGGACCAGCGGTTGGCCGCGATGTCGGTGAACGGCGCGGTCGAGCAGGCGGGCGGGTTCACGCCGGGGTTCGCCGTGGAGAGGATGAACTTCACCATCTGCTCACGGTCGACCGGGTAGTCCGGGCAGTAGGAGGTGGCGGTGCAGCCCTGCACGACGCCCCGGTTCTTCAGCTCGTTGATCC
>MTBK01015806.1_pt1 | contig 29539 bp, 24 predicted proteins | sample 1535981 | NCBI WGS metagenome assembly MTBK01 (sample SAMN06109225, study PRJNA356200) | anaerobic digester metagenome | isolation source: biogas reactors fed with pig manure or primary and secondary sludge | place: Spain | collected 2016-06-30
TAGCAGAGCCCTCTCCCATATGGGGGAGGGTTTTTCGTGTCTCCTCGAAGCTGTTGCAAAGCAGGCTGTTAAGCGGTACTATTGCCTGTGTTTCATCTCTGACGAAGTGGCGAGTCCCGCTCGAACGGATAGTGCTCATTCTTCCAGAACGGTGCAGAACCCCTGTTTTACGAGGCAAACCCGGGTTTTGTCCCATGCCCTTCGTCGGAGGAAATCCAGAATGAATGATCGCTCCATTGCCACAGATGCTTTTCTTTTGGTACACTCTAATGACGGCTGTACTTTTTGAGGGGTGAATGGCATGACAATGGATTGGGTGAGCTGGTTGAGGGATGGCGTCCTTCCCTCCACCGAACAAGAATATTCGGGCGACAGACCCTTCGGAGCGTCCCAGGCTGAACTCCTGGGATTGCCTGTTGCCGTGGTGGTCCTTCCGGATGATTCCGTCCCAGTTGCGCCTCTCCAGGAGGAGTCGCCCGAGCCGGGCCCCCTTCCGGAAGATATCGTCCAGCCCGATTCTCCTGGCAAAGAGCTTGAGACACCCCTCGCCCCCGAGACCGAATTGGAGATATTTGAAGACGCCGCTGACTATCCCGATACGGCTGCAGATGACGAGCAGCGCCCGGAAGAGGTCACGGTCGCCGAGGAGGAAGTGCCTGAGATCCCCGGATCAGAACCCGAGCGGGAGCTGCCTCCGGATCAGGCCACCCGGCCCGAGGAGCTACAGCCGGACGAGGCCTGGCGCGACGAGCGACAATACGAGCAGGTAGAAGAGATTCTGTTCGAGAAGGAAAAGCATGCCTCGGCTTTCACAATTCCCGCCCGGCCCTTGTACCCCGTCCCCGTTTCCTCGAAGGAGCCTGAAAAGAGACTCTTAGCCGCGGACGAGGGCCCCGTCGGCAAAAAGAAATCCTTGGCATTCTTGCTGGTCGCGACAATCGCGATCGTCGCGGGTCTCTTTTTCCTCCCGGGCGAGTCCTACGAAGAACTGCTGGCCCGCGCGGACAGCGCCTTCCAGGAAGAACAGTACGAAGAGGCTCTGTTGAACTACGACAAGGCCTCCGGCAAATCGCCGCTCCAGGTAGAGTCTTTAAGGAGAAAGGCCCTGGCTCTTGAAGCGCTCGACCGAAAAGGCGAGGCTGTCGACGCTTGGTACGGCTGCCTCCAGGCCACCCCAGACAGTGCAGAGATTCATTCCCACCTGGGAGAGCTCTTTTTCAGCCTGGGGTCCCTGGACAAGGCGCATAAAAGCTTCCAGGAGAGCATAGGGCTGGATCCCGGGGAGGCCTCCCCCTACTTCGGCCTCGGCACAGTCTACGAGGCGAAAGGGGAGATCGAAAAGGCCTCCGAGGCCTTTGCAAAGGCCCACCAGATCGAGCCGGACCGAAAGGATTACGAAGAGGCCCGGTCCAGGTTGCAACGGGAGATAGATGCCAGGGAGGAGGAGCTGCGCCTGCAGGACACGATGGCCGAACAACAGCTGGTCATGGGCATCGCGTCGCTGGTGGCGAAGGAGTATGACGACGCCGAGGCCCACTTCACCCGTGCATTGGACCTGGTACCCCGGGAGAAAAGAGCCATGCTCGGCTTGGCCGAGTCCAAGGCCGCCAAGGGAGATCTGCCAGGCGCCAGGATTGCCTACCTCGAGATACTCGACGAATACCCCGACGACGCCGGGGCGATGGAAGGCCTTGCCTCCCTGGAGGCCGGGGAGAAAGAGCCCCTGGCCGCAGACGACCAGGAAAAGGCCTCCTCCGAGGACGACGTCGTGAAAGAATCGCCCCCCGCTGACCCTGCAGAGGAAAAACATGCGGATGCAGCGGATACAACCGAAGAGAGCCCCGTGGAGACCGAGATCACCGACGATGCCCTGGTCGCTGAAAAGGAGGACGACCTCTTGGTGCCGACGACGCCCCCTGGCGAGACAGTCGATGCGATCAAGGCTCAAAAACCGGCGGACCAGCCGAAAATTGCTGTGAAGACCGAGCAGCCGCAGAAGGAAAAAGAACAGGCACCGATCGACAGGCCTGCCAGGCCCGAGAAACCCGTCACGGTCGAAACGCCCGTGACCAAGTTGCCTGCGACACAAGAGAGAAAGAAGCCGTCGCCTCCTCCTCCTCCTCCTCTCGCGCGAGACGTCGGGCCATCCGAGGTTCAGTCGCTCAGGGAAAGTCGCTCGTTCAACGTAAGCAGGGAGTACACCAAGGCGGTGGAGAAGGCCACGGATGCGCTGCGAATCAGGGAATCCCCGGAGGCCCTGTCCAATCTAGGTTTTGCCCACATAGGTCTTGGCAACTATCCGGCCGCTTTTACCGCATACTGGAGGCGCCTCCTGCTCTCCTCGAAGACCCATGATCCATCGATGGAGCCCCCGGCCTTCCTATCGGCCCCCTTCGAATCCGCCCGTTGGAAGGATATACCGACCCCAGACGCCAGAAACGTCCCTTTCCCGGTTGAAACGGAGCCCTTCTTCGTCGTAGCGGGCAGCGGAGGCGATGCCATCGCACGCGTCCTAACCGGCAAGGAGTATCTCTTCGAGGCCTTGCGCATCAATCCCGCTGAAAAAGACGCATACCTGAATTTAGTCTTAAGCTATATTCAGATGAACAATCAAAAAACGGAATCGGGAATGATCCCCGCTCTATCCTTCGAGAGGGAAAACGAGACGGCTCTTTACCTGGCCCTTCTGGGCCATGCCCTGTACGCAAGAGGCGAGAAGATCCGCTCTGCCGAGTTTTTGAACGCCGCGTCGGCGAGGGCTTCCGGTGAAACACTTCGCTTTGTGCGATCGCTTGAGTCTTTGAGCTCCTCTGCTGAAAAGAATTGACGCTATATATGCACGGGCGCTCCGTCGGCCTTGGACCGGGCGGGGAGCTCTGGCGAGAATGAGCGGGCCGCGAGCGGGGCTTCTCAACGGGGATGAATTGCTATATACTTCCCTTTGAGCGAAGCCGCTCGATCGAACATTGTTCACATGCCTCGACCTGCGCTTGTAATCGAACCCGGCGGGCGCACCTTGCGCAGGCAGGCATTGCGTAATATAATGCTGGTGCTTTACTTATGTTAAGTATTACAAAGCGAGGTTCAAACGACAGCTCCCTTGTCCTTTTCGAGGGAAATTACCGTCGTGGTGATTGCGCTTATCAAAATTCAAACGGCGGTGCGTCAGATGTCTTTATCACAATGGGCGGTGATTTGTAGATGAATGCAACGAAAGCTGACGAATTGGGAAAGAAGTACATGCAGCAGTACTCTCTTTACCGCGAGTTTGCCACCAGGGCCAGCAACCTCCTGGAGAGCCTGGTGGAGCAGGACGGCATTCAGTTGTACAGCGTATCCGGAGAAGCCAAACCCACCGAGAACTTTCTTCAATCCTTCGATCCTCAGGCGGACGCTGCCCCGACATCCCTGACGGACATCGCGGATCTCTGCTCCGTAAAGGTCCTGGTTCACTTTCCGGAGGACGTGGAGAAGGTTGAGAAGGTCATTCACCAGGAGTTTCTGGTCGACATGTCGCGCTCGATGACCTCCTCCAAGTTGGACGACCCGGACCGCTTTGGCTACCCGGCGGTCTATTACACTCTCTCTCTGAATCAGGCCCGCGCCTCCATGCGCGAGTGGAGCAAGTACAAGGACCTGCCGTTCTCGCTCGAGGTTCGTACGGTCATCCAGGAGGCTTGGGCGGCCAACACCCCGAAGCTCATGCTTCCCACCGATGCCTCCACGAAGAGGCGAATGCAGAGAAAACTGTTCCGCGTCGGGGCGCTGCTGGAAGAGGCGGACGAGGGTTATTACACCCTCTGGGAGTCCGCCAGGGAGTCCGCCATGCCAGTGACCCCGCCCGTGGTGACAGTTGCGCCGACCCCTGCGGCCAAAAGAGTCTTTGACAGATCCGCCCTTCGCCAGTACTTCCAGGAACACGAGGAGATCCCCGATAAATGGGCGGAGATCGCCTCCGAGGTCGGCTTCCCCGCCTTCAAGCCGGATGCCGAGTACCTGGACACGAGTCTCTCCTACCTCTGGGATATCCTCCGGGCCGCGGAGATGGACTCGCCCGACGAGTTCCAGCGTTTCATAGACTCGCTGGAACGGGAGGAGAAGGGCAGGGAGCAAATTGCAACTGTCTACAAGGCCTTCGAGCGGGAGGCGCAATCCTGGAGGGTCGATGGATACTCGGCTCTCTTCCTTCTGGTGCTCAACCTCAAATGGGACGTGCTGCAGAACAAGGATCTCGTGGAGCTCAACGTGAAGCGCGGATCCGACAGGATAAAGGGGATTGCGTAGGATTCCCGCTCTTTTCGTCTCTTGTCTGCGCAGGGGAGGTGCCGAGAGGCCTCCCCTTTCTTTTTCTAAAGACACGGAGGGTGCGGTTGACCCGGATAACCATGCTTGGATGCCAGGGCACGTGCATTGAAAGGAGAGAGGACAAGAGATGAACCTCTTCTGGTGGGTATCGCTTGGCTACCTGGCGGGATCCTTCCCGACAGGCTACTTGGTCGCTCTGTGCATAAAGAGAGTCGACATAAGGACCATAGGATCGGGAGGAACAGGCGCCACAAACGTGGGAAGGCTCCTCGGCAATAGTTGGGCGAAGGCCGTGGCCGTGATCGACATGCTAAAGGGCGCCATTCCCATGGTCTGCGCGATGCTTCTGGCCGTCGAAGATCCCTGGATCGTCCCCCTGGCCGGGTTCGCCGGGGTGGTGGGGCACAACTACCCGGTCTGGCTCTCCTTCCGCGGCGGAAAAGGAGTCGCAACGACCTACGGCGTGGTCTTTTTCATGAACCCGTGGATTTCGTTCGTCGTGGCTCTTGCCGGAGGCGCCGTGTGGCTTGCTCTTTTGAAACTGAAAGGCTACGTCTCCCTCGCATCGATGGCATCGCTGTGGTGCCTTCCCATCTTCGCCCTCCTTCTATCCCTTCCTCTTCCGCAGATCATCGTGATGTCGGCTCTCGCAGCTCTTGCCACCCTGCGGCACAAGGACAACATCAAGCGCCTGGCCAGGGGAGAGGAGAGCCGGTTCGGAAGAAATCGCGATTCCTGACTTTATTCGCCTCCTATCGGATTGACTATTACTGACCTATGTTGTAAAATTGCATCGTCGCGCAATGTCCTGCCCTCGTGCATGCCGCTGCGCGGTGACAGAGCGTCGAGTGTAAAGGGGGGATACCGTGGCCAGTTTGACCAAAGTCGTCGAAAACTATATCAACAACCTCTTCGAGGAGATGGACGAATCCGCCGTTTTATTGAGGCGTAAGGAGCTGGCCGAGCTTTTCGGCTGTGTGCCAAGCCATATAAACTACGTCCTCAGAAGCCGCTTCACTCCGGAGCGAGGGTTTATCGTCGAGAGTCAAAGAGGAGGGCATGGGTATATTAGAATAGTCAGGATATGCTACGATATGCCCGGAGACAGGGTGAATCACATAGACGAGATAGTCGGGGATGCAATTACCGAACAGGGAGCGCGCAAGGTCTTGGCGTCCCTGCACGAGCGCGGCATGATCGAGGCCAGGGAGCGCCTTTTGATCGAGGTAGCCATGCGGCATGCGGACGAGCTCAACAGCTGTGAATTCGATCTATCGCCTTACAGGCGAAGCGTGATAGCGGCGGATCTGCTGAAGCGGATGCTTCGCAGCCTGGCCTTGGCCTGATATGCGCCCTGTCCCGCAGGGGATACTGCAAAGGATGGTTTGCGATGTGGCATTTTTTCACAGAACGAGGTAGAAAAGCGATTCAACTGGCCCACAGGGAGGCCTTGCGCCTGGGGCACGATGTGGTCGGAACCGAGCATCTACTGCTTGCGATCATCTCGGAGGGCGGAGGCGTGGCAGTTCGGGCGCTGGAGTCGTTGGGCATCCACATGCCCGACCTTCGAGCCCATATAGAGAGCGTAGTCGGGAGAACTCATCCTATCCTGAAGCCCGTCGACCTGCAGCTCAGTCCCAGGGCAAAAAGGGTATTCGACCTCTCAGTCAGGGAGGCCCGCAACATGGGGGTCAACTACGTGGGGACGGAGCATATACTGCTTGGCATCCTCGCGGAGGGGGAGAGCGCGGCGGCACGGGCCCTTCTCGGGTTTGGCATAGACCACTCCCTCATGGTCAGGGAGACGATGAAATACCTGGAGAGAGAGAGCGGCACGGCGAAGGGTGCCGAGGCGATCGCCGGCGGCCGGCAGAGGGGGCGCTCCAAGAGCCCCACGTTGGACCAGATAGCTCTGAACTTGAGCGAGAGCTGCAACAACGGCGAGCTCGACCCGGTGATCGGAAGAAGCAAGGAGATCCGCAGGATAGTGCAGATTCTCTCCAGGAGGACGAAGAACAATCCCATTCTGATCGGCGAGCCGGGCGTCGGAAAGACGGCCATAGTCGAAGGCCTCGCCCAGAGGATTGCCGAGGGGGACATCCCCGAGATCCTCAAGGGCAAAAAGGTGATGCAGCTGAGCGTGAGCAACCTCATCGCCGGAACGAAATACCGCGGGGAGTTCGAGGACAGGATGAGAAAGCTCGTCAAGGAACTCAGCGAGGGACAGGACGCGATACTCTTCATCGACGAGATACATACGATCGTCGGCGCAGGTGGTGCCGAGGGTGCGGTGGACGCGGCCAACATACTGAAACCCAGCCTCTCCAGGGGCGAGTTCCAAGTGATAGGCGCCACCACCCTCGAGGAGTACAGGAAGTACATAGAGAAGGACGCCGCCCTGGAGCGCCGTTTCCAGCCGGTCCTCGTCCAGGAGCCGTCCGTCGACGATGCGATAAAGATCCTCGAGGGCCTCAGGGGCTGTTACGAGACTCATCACAAGGCCCGCATCATGGACGATGCCCTTGAGGCGGCCGCACGCCTCTCAGCTCGCTACATAATGGACAGGCGGCTGCCGGACAAGGGAATAGACCTCATCGACGAGGCGGCAGCCAGGGCCAGGATAAAGGCCATGGAGCCCCCGGACGAGCTTAAAGAGCTTGAGCAGCGCCTCGAGGAGATCAGGCGTGCCAAGGAGGCCGCCGTGGACTCCCAGGAGTTCGAGAAGGCGGCAGAGCTCAGGGACGAGGAGCGCTCCTTCTTCGAGCTGCTGGAGGAAAGGCGAGGGGAGTGGCGATCCGGGAGAGAGGACGCCGAGCCGGTCATCACAAAGGATGATATCGCCGAGGTCGTGGCGGAGTGGACGGGGATTCCCGCGTTTCAGATCGGCGGCGAGGAGTCTGCCCGCCTCCTCGAGATGGAGCGCGAGATAGAGAGGAAGCTGGTAGGCCAGAGCGAGGCGGTCTCCTCTGTGGCAAAGGCCATTCGCAGGGCCAGGAGCGGCCTGAAGGATCCAAGGCGTCCAATAGGCAGCTTCCTGCTCCTCGGCCCGACCGGGGTCGGAAAGACAGAGCTCGCGCGAAGGCTTGCGGCCTTCCTCTTCGGGACGGAGGACTCCATGGTGCGCCTGGACATGAGCGAGTACATGGAGAAGCACGAGGTTTCCAAGCTAATAGGCGCTCCTCCCGGCTACATAGGCTACGAGGAGGGGGGCAAACTGACAGAGGCCGTCCGCAGGAGGCCCTACTCGGTCGTGCTCTTCGACGAGATAGAGAAGGCCCATCCAGACATCTACAACATCCTGCTCCAGCTGCTCGACGACGGCAGGCTGACGGACGGGCACGGCCGCACGGTGGACTTCCGCAACACGGTCGTCCTGATGACCAGCAATGTCGGCGCCAAAAGCGTGGCCAAGGGCACCCCCCTGGGATTCTCCGGAGCGGGCGATGACGACCCCTTCGACTGGGACAGGCTGAAAGGGAGCATCCTGGACGAGATGAACCGGACATTCCGCCCCGAGTTCCTCAACAGGATAGACGAGAGCATAGTCTTCCGTCCTCTCGGCCGCGAGAGCATCAGGGCCATTGTCGACATAATGTTCAAGGACGTCTGCGACAGGCTTGTCGGGCAGGGCGTCATTCTGACGGTGGATGAAGACGTCAAGGAGAGGGTGAGGGTGAAGGGCTACCAGCCCAAGTACGGTGCCCGCCCACTTAGAAGGATGATACAGACGCTTGTAGAGGACCCGCTGGCGGACTTCATACTCGCCCGCGGGGCTCTCAGGGAGATGACGGTGGAGGCGTCGCTCGAGGGAGACAAGGTCTCTTTCACCGTGGTCTCGGGCATTCGCGAGGAGAAGTCGGAGGAGTGCGAGCGAGCGCTGGCGCGCAGTTAGGCGCCGGCCTCGCTCTCTCGTCAATGGAAAGGCTGGGGTGTGATCATGTCTGGGTGGAAAAATGAAAAGCGCCATATCATGCTGTCGGTGGTACTGATCTTTTTCGTCGTCTCGTTCATCAACACGGCCTTTGCATCGGATAATATGACCGTCCTGGTCGTGGACGACGAGACTGTGACCGTCGATGAAATCCTGTACCTTCTGGGGCTCGGCTCCGGAGGCGGAGGCAGCGCGGCGGCCCTGTTGGCCGGGCAGATGACTCCCGAGGAGACGAGCGCCTTCATAGAGCAGGTGGCCAGGGCCGTCCTGTTCTCCAAGGGCGCGATAATCCGCGGCCTTCACCTGGATCCGGAAGTGGCCGCGAAGATCAAGTGGAGCAGGATAAACACCCTCGCCGAGGCATACGTAGGCAGCATGGCCCCCTCTCTCTCCTTCACCGAAGGCCAGCTGAGGGCCTATTACGACGAACACCGCGAAAGATACGTAGAGAAGGAGATGGTCAGGGCGAGGCACATATTGACCCGGACTGAAGAGCAGGCCAGGACGGTGCTGCTCCGGCTCTTCGCGGGCGAGGACTTCTCGGTCGTCGCGGCAGGGGCAAGCACGGACGAATCCACTGCCAAAAGGGGTGGAGAGCTTGGTTGGCTGGGCATGGGTGAACTGCCGGAGCCGCTTGGTTCCGCCGTTTTCTCGGCCTCGCTGCAAAAACCCTCGGGGCCTGTGGAGACCGGCTACGGGTACCACATATTCGAGGCTCTCGAGCGCAAACGCGCCCGACCCTTCACCTTCGACGAGATCCGCGACAGGGTCATGGCGGATATGGCGGAGGAAAAACTACTCTCGGAGGCTGCGTCCCTCGGTCGACGTTTCCCCGTGAGCTCGGATCCGGCGGTTCTGTCGCAGATCATCGAAAGGTAGACGAAAATCGCCGGGGGGGGGTTGATCGAACAGGGGCCCGGACCTGAACCATTTTTCATTCACATTTTTTTATTGGACATAAGAATATAAACCATTATAATTACCCCTAGCGTCTTTATCCGGTTGTACAGAAGACGCAATCCCGTTTTGCGAAAGGATGGATTGCCAATGGAACAGACAACACCAAGGACCCCCACTTTCAACCAGGCTCTCCTGGTGCTATTGGTCGATGCGGCCATCATCAGCTACGGAGTGCTTGACATTCAATTCGAGTCGGGCGCCGTCTTCGGGCTCGCCCTTTCGGCCCACATCCCGCTCTTCCTGGCTGCGGTCTTCACGGCCGTAATGGGTGCCGTCTACGTTGGAAAACCATGGAGAGATGTCGAAGAGGGAATGATCAACGGCATAACAGTCGCTCTTCAGGCCGTCCTCATCCTTCTTGCGGTCGGAGGCCTCATCGGTGCGTGGATCTTGAGCGGAGTGGTGCCGACCATGATCTACTACGGCCTCAACCTCCTCTCCCCCGAGTACTTCCTGCTCGCCTCCCTGCTGATCTGCTCCATAGTCTCCCTCTCCACAGGCAGCTCGTGGAGCACCAGCGGCACTGTCGGAATAGCCCTCATGGGCATAGGCGCGGGACTCGGCGTGCCGGCGGCGATAACCGCAGGCTTCGTTGTTTCGGGGGCCTACTTCGGCGACAAGCTCTCTCCCCTTTCGGACACCACCAACCTCGCACCCGCGGTGGCCGGCTCGGACCTGTTCAGCCACATCAGGGCCATGCTGTGGACGACGGTCCCGACCATGCTGATCGTCTGCGGGATCGCCTACTACATGGGGCAGGCCTACGCAGGAGGGGAGCTCGACGCAACCAGGATCTCCATGATCCAGCAGATGATGTCCGTCGAGTTCTCGATCTCCCTTTACGGCTTCATACCCCCCCTTCTAGTGCTTCTCCTGGCGCTTCTGAAGATTCCGGCCATCCCGGGGATAGTGGCCGGGATGCTTGCAGCCGCCGTCATGGCTCTCTTCCAGGGAGCGGGCGTGACCACAGTCATGGACTCGCTCTACACGGGCTACGTCCCCTCAACCATCGCTGAAGTGGCCGGCGCGGGCGATATCGCCTCGGTCAATGAACTGCTGAAGGGCGTGCTCGCCTTCTCGGCGGAGGGGTTCGACTCGGTTGTCGAGGTCGCCGACATGCTCAACGGTCTTCTCGAAAGAGGGGGACTGACCGGGATGCTCGACACTGTCGCGCTCATCCTGGTGGCGCTCGTGCTCGGCGGGATAATGGAGACACTGGGCTTCCTCGAAGTACTGCTCGAGAGGATGATGAGGGCCGTGCACTCGGTCTTCGGCCTGGTCGCGTCCGTCGTAGCGTCCTGCGTGTTCACGAACATGTTCCTGGGCGACCAGTACCTCGCCCTAGTCATGCCGGGCAGGCTCTTCAAGCCCGCCTTCGCTAACTTCGAGAAGGACGGGAAGAGGCTCGACCCGCGATTCCTCTCCAGGACCCTGGAGGACTCGGGAACCATGACCTCCGTCCTCGTGCCGTGGAACACCTGCGGCGCCTACAACAGCGGAGTGCTCGGCGTTCCCACCCTTTCCTACCTTCCCTACGCCTTCCTCAACTATCTCAACCTGGTAGTGGCGCTCGTCATGACCGCCCTTGGGATAGGCATACACTGGGCCGAGGACGAGGAAGAGGGGACGGTTTAGGCCTTGGAGAAAGTCCTTGAAGGCAGAGGAACAAACTTCCCTCTTTGGATAAAGCTGTCCGGCATGGGAGTGGGCGTGCTGCTGCTGGGCGACGGGTTCCGCAAGTTCATAGAGGGTGGCTTTTCGGGCGCGTTCGCCGGCATAATAGTCGGCTCGGCCTGCATATACATCACCGGCTATAAAAAACAAGTCGCCCTTACCGAGTCCGGTTTCTCTCGCAAGAGAATCTTCTGGGGAAAGGGGAGGGTGGACAGCCTCTCCTGGGACGAGATGGAGGAGGTCGTACTCTTTCCGTCGGACTCGGGCACCACCGTCCTGCTGCCGTTCAAGGACAGGGGATGGAGGGTCTTTCTTCCCGGGATCGCCGAGGATGAGGTCAGAGACCACATCTCTCGGTTCGGAGGAGGCGTTTCCGTCAGAACCGGAGAGGCGATTGCAGACGAATGATCGGGCTTATAATGGAGGGACTGAACGTCCCTCCTCTGTTTTCATCTGATGAATGAAAGGAAAGTATCCATGGTGCAAAAGACAAAAGTGCAACAGGTCCTGGAGCTGGGGCAGAGCATCTGGTGCGACTACCTTAGCAGGGAGCTGCTAAGAGGCGGGGGGCTCGACAGGATGATAGAGCAGGGCGTGCGTGGAGTCACGACGAACCCCTCCATATTCGAGAAGGCTATCTCCGGTACCTCCGACTATGATGACGACATCCGCCGCTTGACCGCCGAGGGGCTGTCAGCCGAGGAGATCTGCACGGCCCTCACCGTAGAGGACGTCCGAGAGGCCGCCGACAGGCTCCGCCCCGTGTTCGAGTCAAGCGAAGGTTCGGATGGATTCGTCAGCCTCGAGGTCAGTCCTCTCCTGGCCGACGACGAGCAGGGCACCATCGACGAGGCCGCGTGCCTTTTCTCCATGCTCGCCAGGGAGAATGTCATGATCAAGATCCCCGCCACCCCGGCGGGCATCGAGGCCATCCGCAGGAGCATAGCGAGGGGGATAAACGTCAACGCCACCCTGATCTTCTCCAAGGGCTGCTACCGCAGGGTGCTGGAGGCCTGGCTCTCCGGCCTGGAGCAGAGGACGGAGGCCGACCTGCCGATTTCCGGTATAGCCTCCGTGGCTTCCCTGTTCGTCAGCAGGATCGACACGGCCGTCGACAAGCTGCTCGAGGGTAGCGACGCGCAGGAGCTAGCGGGCCATATAGCCGTGGACAACGCTCGCGCCGCCTACGCCTCGTTCGAGGAGACGACCAGTACTAAGAGATGGGAGGTCCTGGCCGCAAAGGGAGCGATGTTTCAGAGACCGCTCTGGGCCAGCACCGGGACGAAGAACCCGGCATACTCTCCGACACTCTATGTCGATTCCCTCATAGGGCCTAACACGGTGAACACAATACCGCCATCGACCTTCGAGAAGTTCCTCTCGGGCGGCAGAACGGAGCTCTCCGTCGCATCGGAGAGGGAGGAGGGGGTCAGGCGCCTCTCGCGCCTCGCCGCATCGGGGATCGACCTTGACGCAGTCACGGCGCGTCTCCTCGAGGAGGGACTGGAGGCCTTCACCTCTGCCTACAGGGCGCTGCTAGCCGAGATCGAGAAGAAGCGAGAGGCCTTTTCACGCTCGTGACAGTTGACATATCCAGCGGGGCTCTATATAATACTTCCGTTTGCGCATACGGGGCTATAGCTCAGTTGGGAGAGCGCTTGAATGGCATTCAAGAGGCCAGGGGTTCGAGTCCCCTTAGCTCCACCATTTCGTTGGATCAGGCCGTCCGGTGAGATCGGGCGGCTTTTCTTCTTTCCTTGCTGCAAATCATTAATAAGAGGGGGAAAGACATGTCGCCGAAGGGGTTCCATTTCATAGTCGAGGCATCAGGGTGCGGACCGGTCATATCTCAGGTGGACAGACTGCAGGAAATACTTGTGGAAGCTGCAAAAAGGGCGAACACCCAGGTGTGGTCCGTATCGTTTCATCGCTTTCCTCCCGACGGGGTGAGCGGTGTCGTGGTCATCAGCGAATCGCATCTCTCCATCCACACGTGGCCGGAGGTCGGCTACATGGCGCTCGATATCTACACGTGCGGAGAGGACAGCAAACCGGAGATCGCGGTCGACTACGTACTTGAACAGATAGGCGCAAAGCACACCCATATCACGGAGATCTCCCGGGGCCTCGACGACGGCGACCTGGAGTACTACCACTCCTTCACCACCTGGCAGGAGGTCCTGCAGAGGAACAGCACGGCCTAAGGAAAACATGCCCCGAAGACAGAGAGCGGCGTACGCGATCACATCACGTACGCCGCTCATTTTTTCGTTTCATGCGGCCTTGGCGGCCCGGTCAGCGGGCTACTTTGCTCACGTAGGAGCTGGTCATCACGGAGAGCAGCCCTCCGTAGCTGACGTCGAATTCCATCACGTCTCCGACCTTGAGCGGGCGCTTGCAGCGGGTGACGTCCAGCAGCATGTGGTCGCTGCTCGCGCCGATTATCTCCGCGCCCTCGTCCCTCGGGAACAGGTTCTCGATGCGCGCGTCCTGCCTGCCCAGCGCCAGGATCGCTCGCTTCATCATGCCCTTGTCCTCGAAGACCGGCTTTTCGCCGAACGCGTCCATTCCTATCTCACCGATGGGCATGGAGGGCTTCTCCTTCAGCTCGATGATCTCAACCGCAAGGGTGAAGACATCCCTGTGGGTTCCCGGGATGTGGGTTCCATCGGCAGTCTCCAGTCCCAGGACTATCGACTCGCCGAGGCGAAGGAGGTTGACTCTGTCGGGGACCCCTCCCGCCTGCATCAGCTTGAGCGAGGACGAGTTGCCCCCCGAGACAATCTTCAGCTTCACGCCGCAGGTCGACTCTATCTCCCCTGCTATCTCCACCAGCTCGCCGAGGTTCTCTCTACTAGGCAGAACGCCCCCGTAGCATGTCAGGTTCACACCCACACCAGCGAGGTTGAGCCCGGGAAGCTTGACTATCTCCTGTGCCAGGGGAAGTGCGTCCTCTTTCAGAACTCCCTCGCGAAGGTCTCCCAAGTCGATCATCAGCAGTACGTCGTGAGTCTTCTCTGCGCGGACAGCGGCCTCTGATAGAGCCTTCAGAGTCGGAAGCTCCGAGTTGAGGCTGATATCAGCGAATGCGACCACCTCGTCCGCCCTGGATGGAGAGGGGAGCCGCAGAAGCATTTTTGGCAGGGGGATATCCTTCATCCTCTGAAGGTTCTCGACCCTGCTGTCGGCGAGGTACTGAACTCCGCTGGAGGCTTGAGTCTCCGCGAGCTCGGGGATGGCGCAATAGACCTTGGTCACCGCCGCCGTCTCCATGCCCTTGCCTTTGCAGAGCTGCGCCAGGTGGCGCGTGTTGTGGCGAAGCTTTTCCAGGTCGATGAACAGCGCCGGGTATTTTACTCTCGTCTCTGTCATTGCCTTGATTCTCCTGTCATCTCTATGTTTATGAGCCATCAGACGGCCCTGTTCACCGGGTTCTCTTCCGGGATTATGCCGAAGTTCTTCTTCAGCAGCTTCAGGGCGTCCTCCGGGTACTTCTTCGACAACACGCCGAGCGAGGCCATGATGTACTCGCCGTCGATCAGCGTCTTGACGCTCTCCGGCGGGTAGAGCTCGAGCCCCTTGTTCATGGTCCCCGCCGCCTTCAGGATCTCCATCCTGGCGGGAAGGCGGGTCAGCGCACCTCCGGTGCCTATCACGTACTCGACGGCCGTCAGGTCCTTGCCCTCGGCTATCGTCTTCTTTCCCGTGGCGGTGTAGTAGTGCCGGATCCTGCCCGCGTGACGCCGAAGTGAGAGCAACAGTGCCTCGCGGGTCATTCTCTCGACGAATCGAACCTCTTTGTCCGTCCGAGGTATCGGGCCCGCGCCCGCTATCAGGTCGTCGGCCTCGGGGAAGTCCGCGCGCAGCTTCTCCATGTCGACCTGTTCGGCTATGTGGTTCAAGTTGAGGTATACCCCAAGATCCCCCTCGACTGTTCTCTTGGCGATCGGCTCCGGGCTGACGGTGATGCTCAGTATCTTCTCGCTGCCCTCCGCGACGGAATGCACGTCCGTCGTCGCGCCCCCGACATCAAAGACGACCAAGTCGCCGAGCGCCTCCCTCAGCAGGATGGCGGCCTCCATTACGGCACCGGGCGTGGGGATGATCGGACCGTCTATCATATCCCGGACGGTGTTCATTCCGGGGGCGTGGATTATGTGGTCCTCGAATACCCTCTGTATGATGCGCCTCGCCGGGTCGACGTTCAGCTGGTCGACCCGAGGGTAGACGTTCTCGGTGATATACAGGCGCACGCCCTTCTCCTCGGCGATCATGGCGATCTCGTCCTGGTTTTCGACGTTGCCCGCGTAGATAACCGGCACGTCGAGTCCCATGGAGGCGATCGTCTCGAAGTTGAAGAGTGCAGTGTCGCGCTCGCCGAAGTCGACCCCGCCCGCGACCAGGATTATGTTCGGGTTGATGTCGCGGATCTTCTTGACCTCTGTCCTGCGAAGTCTTCCCGCCGTGACGTACTTGAGTATTGCTCCGGCACCGAGGGCCGCCTCGCGGGCCGCGCGGACCGTCATGTCGTGGACCAGCCCGTGGACGGTCATTCGAAGGCCGCCCGCCGCGCTGGACGTGGCGAACATCTCGTCCCATTCGAGCGAATCAGCGCCGAGCTTGCATCTAAGCTCTTCGACTGCGCCCCTCAGTCCGACCGTCACATCCCCCTCCAACACCGTGGTGCAGGCCTGCCCCTGCCCGAGAAAAACCGGGCAGGGGCCGCCTATGCCGTCGAAGGCGTTCACGACTGTCGTGGTGCTGCCGATTTCGGCGACCAGAACAGCTGTTCTCATTTCGCGCCTTCCATCTCCCTTCTGCGCTTGACGAGGAAACTGGCGACGTCTATGCCCTTCGTACCGCGGCCGAACCCTCCGTCCATCCCGGCCTCGCGGGCGATCTCGTGAGAGATCTGGGTACCTCCGCAGATCAGGATCAGCTTGTCTCTGACCCCCTTCTCGACGCACAGGTCGTGCAGCTTCTTCATGTTCTTCATGTGCACGTCGTCATGCGTGATGATGGTCGAGGCGAGAATGGCGTTGGCGTTGGTCTCTATCGCCGCATCCAGAAGCTTCTCGACCGGGCAGGAGGTGCCGAGGTACTCGTACCTGATGCCGAAGGTCTCGATGCCACCGTGCTTGATGTCCAGCGTCTCCTTCAGGCCGACCGAGTGCTCGTCTTCGCCGACGGTGGCTGCGACGACCATCATCGGTTTCTCGGCTATGTCGGCGCGGATCTCCTCCTCGGAGAGCACGGGTATCTTCTCGGGTATCACTAGCTCGTCGACGTTGATGTCGAAGTCCACCCTGCCCTTGATCTCGACGTATGTGCCCTCGGACGGGTGCATGACCTGCTTGTGGACCACGGTCACTTCCTCGAGGCCCATCTTCTCGCCGCACTTGATGGCCGCGAACTCGGCGGTCCGCTCGTCGAGGGGCAGGAAGAGGTTGACCGCCACCACTCCGTCGGCGCGCCACTCGACCTCCGGCTTGACCAGGTTGGTCTCGTAGTACTTGTCGAGCTCCTCGAGCCTGACGTTGACGTTGTCCATCTCGTCCAGCTCGTCTATCATGATGATCTTCGACGGGTCCTCGAAGGTGTCCCCACCGACCGCGGCCGAGGGCTTGCCGTTCAGCTCTGCCGGGACGTTGTTGTAGCCGTAGTGGACGGACACGGGAGCGAAGTAGTCCTCGTCGCGCTCGAACAGCATGGCTGCGCCGACTCCTCCCTCCGGGTCGCGGGGGATGCCGTCCCCGTTGCGCTCCGGATAGAGCCCGCTGTCGATGAAGAAGCCCTGCTCGACGGCCTTGAAGTAGCCGCCGACCTCGAGCATCTCCTCCATGAAGAGCACGGCCCGCTCCTTGATCTCGCGTGCGTCCTTGCCGAGCTGGCCGTCCATGTCGAGCTTGACCATCTCCCTGAAGCCGTCCAGGCCGTTGAGCGCGTGCCTTGCGGTGCAGAGGCCGGCGATGTTGTTGTAGTGCCACGGCACGTTGCGCCCCTCGTCCGGGGTGATGGTGGACTGGATGTCCGCGCTGGTCAGGCGCGAAATGACCATGTTCAGAGTGTGAGTCACCGTGGCCTCGCGCATGTCGGACTCCATGTACTTGGTGTTCTGCTGGGCCCTCATCTTGAACTCGGAGAAGAAGTCGCGCAGCGCTACGGCGTAGGGAATGTCGAGCCTCATGCATGGGGCCGGGGGAGCGGTCGGCGGCACGGTGGACAGAGCAATATTCTCCGGCTTGACGCCGACGCTCTTGGAGAAGGCGCTGTTGATCGCATGCTGCACCATGAGCTCCGGGCAGACCTTCCACGCCTTCATCGCGGTCGCGTTGGCGTTGTGCGCTCCGTCGATCTGCAGCATCTCCGCCCAGGCCATGATCTTCTTGGCCTCGCATGCGTCGACGAAGCTGCGGACCATGTTGACGTTGCGGTAGAGTATGTTGTACTGCGGATCCTGGTGCGCCCCGTTGATGCCCTCCTCCGCGAACATGACTGCGATATCCGGGCATGCAACTCCCGAGATGTAGGAGTGGAAGTTGATCGGGCGGCCTACCTCTTCCTCGATCATGTCAAGCGCCTTCCTGCTGGCGCGGACCTGCTTCCGGGTGACGGCTATTCCGCCTATCCCCTGGGTGGTACCCTCTATGAGGGAGTCTATGTGGGACTGGCCGGCGGTGCGGATGACCATGATATGGTCCGCTCCGTGCCAGGCGGCCATGCGCATCCGCCTTATGTCATCCTCGAACCTGCCGGACGCGATCTCGGTGGTAAGAACGCAGTCGGTCTGGGGGTCGATGTAGCCGAAGCCGCGGCTTCCGGGCAGGGGCACCGAGTTCTCGACGCCCTCGGCCGTCTCGTGGTATTCAAAGTCTCCAACCTTCCGGTTCTCGCTTCGTCCCTCTCTCCAGGTCCATCCGCGTCTCTTCGGGCGGTACTTGTCCAGATCCTTGAGTATCTCCTTGATGTCGAGCCTCTTCTTGGGATCGAGCTTCATTATGCGCACCCCTTCCCGAAGATTTCTTCAACCTTCTCCCAGTGCTTTCCCTCGGCGAGGGCCAGCCCCGCCTCGCGCACCGAGACACTCAGCTTCTTTGAAAGGCGCCAGACTATGTTGCCCGCGCCCTTTCCCATGAGCCCTCTTTGGATGACTCCCTCCACTATCGGCTTCACTTCCAGGCTCGAAAAACCCATGCGAAGTAGCACGCTGCGCTCGACCGCCGGAGTCGTGTGAGTCCTGCCCAGCTCCAGCATCGGCGCGACGATCTTGTCCGCCAGTTCCCAGAAGCGAGCTTTCAGTTCCTCGTCGGAGAGGTCCTTGATGTGAGCCCGTCTCTGCTCGAAATCGTCCGCACGTTTCATTTTGTTAACAGCCTCCTGTCTTCTCTATTCTCAGATCGATCCGGGAGGGGGCCCCTCCCGGGTGTTTCTCCTATCTCACCGTTACGTTCAGCTCTCTCAGCGCTCCTTTGACGTAGTCGGCACTGGACTTGGTGTCCTCGGCCAGGAACTTCACGTCCTCCTCTGTCGCACTCTCGAGCTTGTTGTTGGTCACGCAGTTGCGTATGTAGGAGTTCCGCGCCTTGTCCAGATCGAAGTCGCGGACCTTGATGAAGGAGGGATCCTTCGGGAAGATGATGTTCGTTCCCGGCTTCTCGTCGTCCGGGTCCCCGAACAGCAGGTCGATACCGTTGCTGCGCGCGAAGGAGAGCTGCGGCATCGGGTGTTTGCCCGCGCCCGTGTACTCGGTCTCCTGCACCACGATGGTCTGGTCTTCGTCCATCTCCTGGGCCACCGCAAATGCTGCGGTCAGCGACGTGTTGCCGGCGGGACCGCGCTCAAGACCCTCGAGCACCGCCAATGCCTCCGTGATGTAGAAGACCTCGCCCTGCTTCACCAGCACGTACCTGTCCAGGTAGCGCAGGGGACGGGCGGCGTTGCGCGGCACATCGGCCCTGTCAGGCCAGGTCGCGAACGGTATGCCGAAGCCAGTGTGCCCGGTGGTGAACGACTTGCGGTTGAAGTCGTGGTCGGACGCCATGTGCAGGCCGGAGAGGTCCACACTCGCGCCAACTATCTCCGTGTCGGTCGCGCCCGCCTTCTGCATGCCCCGGGCGGTGCCGGTCACGTTGCCTCCGCCCGCGTGGGTGATCAGCACTTTGTCCGGGGCCTTGCCGGTGGTGGACTTGAACTGCTCGATCAGCTCGTATCCAAGCGTCTCGACCCCCGCGATACCGAACGGCGTGTACAGGGACGCGTTGAAGTAGTCGGTCTCCTCCAGCAGCACCAGGAAGGTATAGAAGAGCTCGGGCCCGACCGAGAGCTGGACCACCTCGGCGCCGTAGGCCTCGCACGCGCGTAGCTTCTCCAGGATCTCCGGCTGCCCGACCATCCTGCTGTCGTAGCACTCCTGAACTATGATGCACTTCAAGCCTCTCATGGCCGCCTGCGATGCGACTGCGGCGCCGTAGTTACCGCTGGTGGCCGCTATAACACCCTTGTAGCCGTGGCGCTTCGCGTGGTAGACGGCGTTGGCCGCCCTGCGTGCCTTGAAGCTCCCGGACGGATTGGCGGCCTCGTCCTTTATGAATATGCGAGCTCCCTTCCCCTTGGGGGAGAACTTCCGGACGAGGGCCGTAAGGTTGCGCAGCTCCAGTATCGGCGTGTCGCCGACGCCGGTGGAGGACTGGATCTCCCGGATCTCCTCCAGGGTGTAGCCCGCCTCGCGCATCATGCGCTCGTAGTCGAAACCGACCCCGCCGGACTCGAAAACACTGTAGTCGATGCCGACGGCCCGCTTCATGATCTCGTTTCTTCGCCCCATCACCGCCGCGTAGGACATGTCGAGGTTAGCCATTGGGAGTATCCTCCTCTAGAAGCTTTTTCAACTGCATGTCCATCTGGAGAAGCTCCGGGACGAAGTCGCCGAAGTCGTGAATATATCGTGGATTGACCTCGAACAGCTCGCCCTTGGTTCTTCTACCGGTGACAGTCTCTATCTCCACTTGCTCGCCCTTGGCGGCGCCCGCGCAGGCGAAACCCTTGACCCACAGGAGCAGGGGGACCTTTTTAGTGTCCTCCGGTACCTGCGGTGCCCTCTCCTCGGGGGTCAGCACTGTCTGGCGAATCTGAACCCAGTCTCCCTTATTTGCTCGTTCCATGCTGAATTAACTCACCCTTTCATCTGAAAAAAGCGCGATGATGATCCGAACGCCGCATCGACGGTCCCGCCGTCCGAGCTACTCCTCGATCATCTCCCTGACGTCGCCCATGATCGCGCGCGGCACGGGCAGGTCGAGCATCGTCTTCAGGCCGGGGCGGGCGTTGATCACGTGCGGAATCATGTTCACGCACATGGCGACCGTTCCAATGCCGCCGGGGACCTCCGGCTGGGTGGCCATGCTGATATCGGGCACGCCCTTGATGATCACGTAGTCGCCGGTTTCCACGCCTCCGAGCTGAGGCTCTATCTGCTGAGGGTGGTCCATCTCTATCTTGACCTCTCCGTCGACATACCCGAAACCCTTCATCGAACAACCAGCTACATCGCCGGCCTTCGCGAAGCCGTAAGGGGCCTTCCTGTCCACCTCGGTGACGATCGGCTCCATGGACTGCTCGACCCTGTCGACCTTCCAGCCGATGGCGGAGGCGATCATGTTGATCGACTCGACGAAGCCGACGTGCCCCGCTAGGCTGCCGTCGTCCCTTCTCTTGATGAATTCGTCGGCTGTGATCCCGATGCCCTGCTCCTCCATGACGGTGGGGCCGAACGGGCTGAGGCTGTTCACCCTGCGGGAGAGCACGTGGTCGACCTGCTCGCACGCGCCGGTGAAGATGACCACCAGCAGATCCATGATCAGGCCGGGGTTTATGCCGGTACCGAGCACAGATACCCCGTGCTGCTTGGCCAGACGGTCGATCTCTGCAGCCAGCTCGGGCTCGGCGGCCTTCGGGAAGGCCATCTGCTCGGCGCTGGAGATGACGTTCATGCCGTTCTCGACGCTCATCTTTATCTTGTCGAACGCTCCCTTGACGAAAGAGTCGGTGCAGATCAGCACGATGTCGGCCGCACCCGGTTTGATGGTGTCCTCTGCCGCCGTTAAAACGACGTCCGGGCGGTCGCCCCTGGGGGTCTCCAAAAACTCGTACATGCTCTTTCCGAGCTTCACTCCCATGTCGATGGCGCCGACGATCTCAAAGCCCTTTTTCTTCAGCAGGAGATTGGCGATGCCGCTGCCCATGGCTCCTAGTCCCCAGATAATCACCCTGACTGGCGCTTGTCTCATCTTGTTAGTAACCTCCCGTATTGTATTGGTGTTGCCCCTAAACCCGGACAAATTGGTTGCACGGATTTATTTCAGGAAAGAAGCGGTGATGCGGATTGTAGAAATGAACAACGGTTAAATATTTAGGAGCGTTGAAAACAATAATAAATAATATTCCTTTTATTACGCTCATTTTACACGAGAGCAGGTAAAAAGTAAACAGGGGAGGGATCTGGGTGCGAGGCCCTTCGGAGGCGTGGGATCTCTCTTATAACACCCGAGTATTTCTGAAACGTTGCCGTCGTCCTATCGTGTGCTTTTTTACTCGCAAGGGCTAGTTATTTGTGCATCGATCGAAGATTATGGTATGTGGACGTAACCTGGTGGGATTGTCAATTCTGTAGGAGCTGCAGTGTCCGCCGATTGGCGGCCTTCCTCTTGGACCGGTGAAGCCTCCGCGTTCGCGGAGGCTCTTATATTATGTCTGCCGGGGCTAGTCCCTTACAATCTGCGTGCCCTTCTTGCCCTCAAGGGCCTCCAGGGCCTCCTCTAGGCTTGCAATCACGGCTCTCTCCCCACCGTTCCTGACGAAGCGCAGGGCAGCGTTCACCTTCGGCCCCATGGAGCCGGCCTTGAAGTGACCCTTCCTCTCCAGCTCCTCCATCTCGGAGAGGGCAAGGGTGTCAAGCCATTTCTGATCCGGGGTGTTGTAGTTGATGGCGACCTTCGGCACGTCGGTCAATATCATCAGGAGGTCGGCTTTTACCGCCGCCGCCAGGCGCTCGCCTGCGAGGTCCTTGTCTATGACCGCCTCGATCCCCTCCCATAGCCCATCCTTCCCTCGTATCACGGGTATGCCGCCGCCACCCGAGGCCACGACGGTGAAGCCTTTGTCCAGCAGGGCGTTGATCGAATCCGCCTCCACTATAGACTTCGGATCCGGCGACGGAACAACCCTCCGCCACCCGCGACCGGCGTCGTCGATCCAAGTCTCGCCGGTCTCCGCCGCTCGCTTCTTCGCGGCCTCCTCCGTGTAGAAGGGGCCGACCGGCTTGGTCGGGTTGGCGAACGCCGGGTCGGAGGGATCGACCTCCACCCTCGTTACCAGGCATGCGGGCGCGTGTCCTTCGATGCCCTCCGCCTTCAGCGTATTCTCGATGCTCTGGCAGAACATGTAGCCGATAAGGCCCTGGCTCTGGGCGCCGCATATGTCCATCGGCATGGCCGGGACGGAGGAGGACCCGAGTTCGTTCTGAATAAGTATGGCGCCGACTTGCGGACCGTTGCCGTGAGTTACGACCACCTCGTGGCCCGCTCCTATCATGCGGACTATCTGGTCGACCGTCTTCTGGACGTTCTCCCTCTGCTCGGAGGCGAGTCCCTTCTGCCCCCTCTGAAGAATCGCGTTGCCGCCCAGGGCGATGATTACTCTCATCTCTTGCTTGACCCCTCTCGGATGATTATCATGCGCGCGAATAACGCGCCCAATTTTTTACTTTTTCAGCAGATCTACGAGGAAGGGGGGTATGACGAAGGCTCCCCTGTGTATTTCCTCGGTGTAGTACTTCGTGCCTGCGGGCGCGGTCCTCCTGACGACGGCCGGATCGTGTGCCTTCGAGCCCACGGTATAGGTCCACATGCCGCTGGGGTATGTGGGCATCGGGCTCCAGCAGATCTTCACCGTGGGAAACACGGTGGACATCTCGCTGTAGGCGCCCTTGACCACGTGGGTGTCCGAGATTGGAGACTCGGTCTGCGCCACTAGTATCCCGTCCTCCTTCAGTGCGTCGAAGACGTCCCTGTAAAAGGGGGCGCGGAAGAGTCCGGCGGCGAACTCGACCGGATCGGTGCTGTCGACTATGACGACGTCGAACTCATCGCGGCAGGAGGCCACGTATTTGAGGGCGTCCATCGGCCTCACATCAGCGCGAGGGTTGCTGAAAGCGACGCTTATGGTGGGCAGATGCGCCTTCGATGCCTTGATCACCTCTTCGTCGATGTCCACCAGGGTGGCTTTTTCAACGCACTCGTGGCGCAGCACCTCGCGAAGTGTGGCGCCGTCGCCCCCTCCGACGATCAGGACCCTCTTCGGCGAGGGGTGAGTGCACAGAGCCACGTGCGCCATCATCTCGGCGTAGAAAAACTCGTCCCTCTCCGTTATCTGTATTGCGCCGTCCAAAACCAGCATCCGACCGTACTCCTCGGTATTAACCAGTAGAATGTCCTGGTATGGAGTCGACTTGCTCAACAACACCTCGGACAAGCGCAGGGACAGCTTCATATTGGACGTCTGCTCCTCGGTGAACCAAATCTCGTTCGCCCTTCTCTGACGAATCTCCATTGGTCGCTCCTCCTTTCATGATGCATAACTCAACAGTCCGTCGGGAACGGTCTTGCCGCCCCCGACGGACACTTCGGGTAAAGTATATGAGAAACGAGGGTATTATTCAAGGACGAAGGCCTTCAACGGGGGAAAGCCGTTGAAGCCGACCGACGAGTATGTCTGCGTATAGGCTCCGGTGGTGAAGAAGTAGAGTCGATCCCCCTCCTCGAGTGATTCGGGGAGGGCGTACTTCTCGGTCTCGTAGAGTATGTCCATGCTGTCGCACGTCGGGCCCGCGAGGATAGTCTCCTGGGCCGGCCCGGTCCTCTCGGTGTATATGGGGTACTTGATCGCCTCGTCCAACGTCTCGATCAGGCCGCCGAACTTGCCCGCGTCCAGATAGACCCAGGTGTACTGGTTCGCCTCGGACTTCTTGGAGATGAGCACGACCTCCGACACAAGCACCCCGGCGTCGCCCGCCATGTACCTGCCAGGCTCCAGTATGATCTCCGGCAGATCGTCGTCGAAGTCCTCCTCCAGGAAGCGTGCTATCTCCGAGGCGTACACGGACGTCTCGTGGGTCGGGGAGATGTAGGTCGCGGGGAAGCCTCCTCCGAGGTTCAGCATCTTCAGTTTGATCCCCTCGTACTCCACGCTGTCAAATAGGTACCTGCATATCGAGATGGCGTTGTCCCACTGGCCGATGTCCCTCTGCTGAGAGCCCACGTGGAAGGAGACGCCGTAGGGCTCCAGCCCCAGTTCCGCCGCAAGCAGTATTAGCTTGTAGATCGTGTCGGGGTGAGCGCCGAACTTTCTGGACAGTGGCCAGTCCGCGCCGCTTCCGTCCGTCAGGATGCGGAAGAAGACCCTTGAGCCCGGGGCGTTCTTCGCTATCTTCCTGAGGTCGCTCTCCGAGTCCGTCGCGTACAGGCGCACTCCCTTGGAATAGGCGTACTCTATGTCCCTGGCCTTCTTGATGGTGTTGCCGTAGCTTATCCTATCCGGCGAGGCGCCGAGGGACATGATGTGGTCCAGCTCGTACACGGAGGCTATGTCGAAACAGCTCCCCTTATTGACGAGCATGCTCACCACCTGCTCAAGGGGATTGGCCTTCACCGCGTAATAAATCTTTGCGAAGGGGAGCGAGCCCTGCATCTCGTCGTATTTTTCCTCGACCCTCTTCAGGTCGACCACGAGAAACGGGGTCTCCAAACCCTCGGAAAAATCTCTGATCCTTTGAAATCTATCCCTGGACATGTAACGCTCCAAGTCGAACTGGTACTCATTTTCCACCTTGCCTGCTCCCTCCTCGAGTTGAACTGAAAAACCTATAAATTTTAATTCCTTCTGCTTGAAATATCAAGGGGTGTTTCGAAATCTTCACTTGAAAAAGGGTGAAAACCACCGAATTTCCCGACCGGGGCCATGGCTCCGATTCCGTACGAGCCGACCTTCTCCGGCGCGGAGGAATCGTGATACAATCATTCGCGTTCGGCGTTTTCGCTTCACACATCCGGAGGAGGAACGTGCAATGTACTACGGAAAAAGGCGATCCCCCGAGTGGGGCAGGCAGGCTGTATTACTGGCTCTGCTTGTCGTCATCGCCATTGTTGGATGGCATAGCTACCAGCTGGTGCGACCCGATGTCATCGTCGAGGAGAACGACTCTCCGCCCATTGAGGAGGCTCTGCCCGAACCCGAGCCGCATATGCGGACGGAGGATGAGCTTGTCGTCGTAGAGCTCCCGGATCCGACCTCCCCCTACGATCATGTCGTCGAGGAGCTCCTCCCGGAGCCCCCGCCCTCCAAACCCCCTCTTGCCACCGGCGCGGAGGAACCGTGGCTGCACGTGGTGAAAGGTCGGATGAGATTGTACTATTACAGGGGCGACAGGCTCGAGCGCGAGTACCCGATCGCGATAGGCGCAAACGGAGGACAAAAGCGGAGGGTGGGGGACAACAGAACCCCGGTGGGGAGCTTCTCTGTGCAGCAGATACAGGACTCGCGGAAGTGGACCTACGATTTCGGCGACGGAAACGGCCCGATCCGCGGCGCTTACGGCCCTTGGTTCATCAGGCTGAGGACGCCCGGCTGGAAGGGAATAGGGATACACGGTACCCACGATCCCGACTCCATCGGCACCATGGTCACCCAAGGGTGCGTGCGCCTTCTGAACGAGGACCTCCAGGAGCTGAAGGAGAAGGTCTTCGTCGGCATGGCGGTCCTGATAACGGAGAGGTGAGAAAATGGACCTTCACAGGATAGAGCTTATTCTTCCGAAGAGAGGGTACGACAGGTTTTATTCGTCATGGCTCCTCCACGACAAAGAGAAAGACATCTCCCTCTTGGTGGACCCGGGGCCTGCCTCAACCTGGCCGCAGCTTCGCGACGCCCTGAGGCGAATCGGAATGGTCTGGATCAATATGATCCTGCTCACACATGTACACATAGACCACGCAGGCGCGGCGGGCTTGGCGTCCAACGAGTTTGGAGCACGTGTAGCCGTGTCCCCCAGGGGGATCCCTCATCTGATCGACCCGTCCAGACTTTGGGAGGCGAGCCTCAAGACCCTTGGCGAGATTGCCGTTCTCTTCGGAGAGCCGGCGCCCGTTCCGCCCGACTGCATCATGCCCGAGGAGCTGCTTTCCGACGGCCTGTCCTTCGTGGACACGCCGGGGCACGCGTCGCACCACAGGTCGTACTACTACGACGACGGAGAAGAGGTCGTCCTGTTCGTCGGCGAGGCCGCCGGGGTCTACTTGGAGGGAGAGCTGCCGTATCCCTGCCTGCGCCCCGCCGCGCCTCCACCCTTCTTCATTGACGCCGCTCTTGAGTCCATCGAGAAGCTGACGAGGCGGGAGTGCTCCCGCATCTGCTTCCCCCATTTCGGGTCGGCCGAGGGGGGAGCGGAGCTACTCGCCTACGCGAAGGACCAGGTCCTGCTGTGGAAGGATATAGTGCTGGGACTCCTGCGAAGGGGCGTGGCTCCGGAGGATTACGAGGCCTTTGCGGCAGAGATCCTCGACAGGGATCCTTTCATGGCGGCCTTTCAAAACATGGACCCGGGCACCCTCGACAGGGAACGTGACTTTCTGCTCAACAGCGTCCGAGGCTTCACGGAGGCGCTCGTCAAGGAGCGTTGAACAAGAAGACCGGACCACCTTACTCCTCCTCGTTGTCTTCCTCCTCGTCATCGGGGGCCGTCTCTTTTTCATACTCGTACTCTATCCCCTCGAACGGCTCGGGCTCGACCCGGCTGGCTATGGTCATGCTCCCGTCCTCGAAGGCGATGGAGCTGAGGCGAAGGGGGAAGATGAACTTGCCGAGGTCGAGAAGCGGCTGAATCTGCGATACAGCCTTGTCCGTTATAAAGCTCGGCACGTCCACCCGGTTGACCCTGAGGGTGTAGTCGTCGAGCCACACCTGCTGCATGTCCACTATCTTGAACTTGCTGAAGATCTCTATCAGGATGTCGAGGGTAAACAGCACCCGCACGTGATAGTTCCCGCGTGCGTAGACTCCCTCCGGCGTAATGCGCATCTGCAGGTTGTGCCACTCGTCGTCGTCGCCGAACTGCTTCTGAAGCAAATTCTCGTTGAGATCCCTGTCGGTTATGCGCGCGGTCGCGTTCACGTTGAGCATCTCCACCACGTCCAGGGGCGTCTCGTCCCACTCCGACGGGGGAGTAAAGGTCACTCCTATCGCCCGCAGGATCAGGGATTCGATGCGGACCCCGCCTATGTCGCAACCTTCGACGTCCAGATAGATCTCCCTTACCAGGCCGTCGTCATTCGGCTCGTTCTCGATGATCATCCTCGCCCTCTCCGGCTTGAACTCCTCGGCGAAGAAGCGCATCAATCTCTCCCCTCGCGACTCTTCAACGGTTCCTGCGCATGCCGGGGTAGAAACCGGAAGGCAGGACGCCTGCACCACGATGACGATAGCAATCAACCGGCGGAGCATTGATCCGCGCCCTGTAAAACATGAAAAGAGTCTCATTGGCAAGGCCTCCTAAATTATTGTCTGTGCAACAGCCGGACGGTCAGCCGGTTTTCTCGATTCGGTCGATCTCCTCGGCCAGCTCCTCCCACTCCTTCATCAGCCCCTCGAGCATCCGCGAGGCCTCCTCTCGCTGGATCAGCAGGCTCGTCACCCTTGCCGAGTCCGCCAGGACCGAGGGATCGCACAGCAGCAAATCCCTCTCCGCCTGCTCCTCCTCGAGCCTCTCAATCCTGGCCTCCAGCGGAGCCATAACGTCAAGGACGGTCTTCTTCCTTCTGTACAGCTCGTTTCGCCTGCGCGCATCCTCTCTCCTCTGATCCTTCGCCCTGTCTCGGGGGGCGCGGGGTGCAGCGTCCGCGGCATCATCCTCGCTGTAGCGGGGGTCGGTGGCGATGCGCTCCTTGCGCTTCTCGACAAACCAGGAGTAGTTGCCGGGGTAGACTATCAACTCGCCGTTGTAAATCTCGATCACCTTTGTCGCCAGATTGTCCAGGAAGTACCTGTCGTGGGAGACGATCACCAGTGTCCCGTCGAACTCCAGAAGCGCCCGCTGAAAGAGGTCCTTCGTCCTCATGTCGAGGTGGTTGGTCGGCTCATCGAGCACCAGCAGGTTGGCCTCCTCCAGCATCAGCTTCAACAGGGCAAGCCTGGACTTCTCCCCTCCCGACAGCACTGAGACGGGCTTGTGGATCGAGTCGCCCCCGAAGAGGAAGCCCCCGAGCAGGTTTCTCTTGTCCCGCTCGTTCCAGGCCTCGTATCCCGAGGAGACAGTCTCCCAGACGGTCCTGTCATAGTCAAGGTTCTTCGACGACTCCTGCGAGTAGAAGGCGATCTTCACGTTGTGCCCGGCTCGGACTGTCCCCGAGGTCGGCGATTCGACTCGTCCCAGCAACCTCGACAGGGTGGACTTGCCCGCCCCGTTCACTCCCACCAGCGCGATCTTCTCCCCCCTCTGCACCGTGATGGTGGCGTCGCGCAGCACCATCTTCTCTCCGTAGCTCTTCGTAACGTTCTGGAGGACCATTACGTCCAGCCCGCTTCGCCTGGCGGGTGGGAAGTGGAAGCGGACCTGTTGGGTGTCCTCCTCTACCTCAACCAGCTGTATCTTCTCCAGGTGTTTGACTCGGCTCTGAACCGAGGCCGCCTTGGACGCCTTGTAGCGAAACCTCTCTATGAACTGTCCAAGCCTTGCCAACTCCTCCTTCTGGAGCTTTTGAGCCCTCCGCAGATCCTCGATCCTCCTCTCGCTCTCCTCTACGTAGGTGGAAAAATTGCCCTTGAACAGCGACAGTTTTCCCAGCGACAGCTCTGCTATCCCGGAACAGACGGAGTCGAGAAAGAGCCTGTCGTGCGACACCGCAATTATCGTGCCCGTGAAGGCCGACAGCCAGCCCTCAAGCCACTCCATGCTCTCCGTGTCCAGATGGTTGGTCGGCTCGTCGAGCAGGAGGATGTCCGGCGAATCCAGCAGGAGGGAAGCCAGGAGAAGCCGCATCTTCCAGCCTCCCGACAGGGCCCCGCACCTGGAAAGATGGTCGTCTCCGGAGAACCCAAGCCCTTTCAGCACTTTTCTCGCCATCGCCTCGAAGGCGAAACCGTCGCTCATCTCGAATCGCCTCGTCAGCGACTCGTGCCGCGCCAGCAGTTTTTCGCACTCTGGAGAACCGGGTGCAGCCTCCGCAAGGTCGCGAGCGACCCGGTCGAGACCACTCTCGATCTCCGCCAGCCCCGTCCTTACCCGAAGAAAGTCCATCACCGGGACGTCCGGTATCTCCACCAGGTCCTGGGGCAGGTAGCCGATCCTGTCGCCCTTTGTCACTGTTATCGTGCCGGAGCCAGGTGCCTGCTCCTTCGCGATCATTCGCAGAAGGGTCGTCTTCCCGGCACCGTTTGCGCCGACGAGGCCCGTCCTGGTTCCGTTGTACACGGCCCATGAAATGTCCTTAAGCACGACCCTCTCGCCGAACCTCAGCGAGACGTCGGAGATATTGATCAACCGCAGATATCCTCCTTCATTGCCGTTCGCATAGGACATTATATACGCAATACGAGCGCACCCGGCTATCATTATCTTCGTCG
>MTBK01098236.1_pt1 | contig 29411 bp, 23 predicted proteins | sample 1535981 | NCBI WGS metagenome assembly MTBK01 (sample SAMN06109225, study PRJNA356200) | anaerobic digester metagenome | isolation source: biogas reactors fed with pig manure or primary and secondary sludge | place: Spain | collected 2016-06-30
CGGGAAGTCCTTTGGTCATGGTGGCCCTTAGAAGTTAACGGGCAGTCGCTGAACACTGCTGACACTAGCGGGTTCCTTGGGTGCGCACCGCAACATCGGACCCGGCCCAGCGTCCGTTCTATAGCCTCATGACCGATGACCGAGTCACCCGAACGCTCCACCTCGCGCCCGAGGCTCGCAGTAGTCCTGTACTCCGCTCTGCTGTGCTGGGCGATCGCCATCCTCTGGCTCTCCTCGTTGACGCCTCGGGAGTTGCCGGAAGGCGCGTTCCTGCTGTGGGACAAGCTCAATCACGTCCTGGCCTTCGCGGTGGGTGGCTGGTTGGCGGCGACCGCCCTGAGGGTGTCGCGGCCGACGGTGCCGGTTGCGGGCGCAGTGGCTGCCGCGATCGTCCTGATCGCTGCCTTCGGCGTGGTCGACGAGACGGTTCAGACACTGACCCCCGGGCGCACCGGCGGAGACCTCCGAGACTGGATCGCCGATGTGATCGGCGCTGTCTTCGGGGCATTGCTCAGCCTGTTCACACACCGCCGCATTTGCCGTGACGGCGGCAGGCTGGTGTGATGGCGCAGTCATGAATGTCCCCACACTGCCGGTCCGCGACATCGGACGGCTTTTGCTGCGCTGCGCCGACCGTCCCGGACTCGTTGCCGCCGTCACCTCATTCCTGGCCGAGGCCGGTGCCAACATCGTCTCGCTGGACCAGCACTCCACCCAGCAGACCGGTGGAATCTTCATGCAGCGCACGATCTTCCACCTGCCCGGACTGGCTGCTGCGCGGGCCGATCTGGAGCGCGCCTTCGCCGAGCAGGTGGCCGGCCCGTTCGAGATGGACTTCCGGTTGACCGAGGCGGCCAAGCCCAAGCGGGTGGCGCTGATGGCCTCCACCGAGGATCACTGCCTGCTGGACCTGCTGTGGCGCAACCAGCGCGGCGAGTTGGACATGTCGGTGGTGATGGTGATCGCCAACCACCCGGACCTGGCCGATCAGGTGCGACCCTTCGGCGTGCCGTTCCTGCACGTCCCGGCGACGAAAGACGTCCGCGACGAGGCCGAGCAACGGCAACTGGACCTGCTGCGCGGCAATGTCGACCTGGTGGTGCTGGCCCGCTACATGCAGATCCTCACCGGCCGGTTCCTCACCGAGGTGGGCTGCCCGCTGATCAACATCCACCACTCGTTCCTGCCGGCGTTCATCGGCGCCGCGCCGTACCGGCGGGCCAAGGAGCGCGGTGTGAAACTCGTCGGCGCCACCGCGCACTACGTCACCGAGGACCTCGACGAGGGTCCGATCATCGAGCAGGACGTGGTGCGCGTCGACCACCGGCACAGCGTCGAGGACCTCGTCCGGTTGGGCGCCGACGTGGAGCGGGCGGTGCTGTCCCGCGCCGTGTCATGGCACTGCGAGGACCGCGTCATCCGCTACGGCAACCAGACCATCGTCTTCTGAGGCCCTACTGCTGCAGGGCCACCAGTCGCCGGCGCACCTCGGCCGCGAGATCCTCGGCCGGCAGATCCTCCGGCGAAGCGCGGAGCTCGATCGGCCGGCCCACCTCGGCGGGCTCAAGGTAGGACGCCGCCACCAGCGCCTCGGTCGGCGGGCGGTCGAACACCCGCGCCACCACGATCACCGTCTCGGCCTTCGGCCGGGTCTTGCCGTGCAGCCAGTTGCACACCGACAGCCGTCCGATGCCGATTCGCTCGGCGATCTGCGCCTGGGTCTGCCCACCGCTGATGCGCCGGAGGTACTCCGGCCACGATTCGATTTTCATTTTCCCCTCCCTGTGCCGAGACACTAGGGGAGCGGTCTGACACGTTGCGCCGGTGTCAGCAGCAGCCCGGTGCCGGCTTGGTCGCGAGGTGGGCGTGCGGTGCCGCGTCGGCGGCCCCGACGGCCCCCAGGAAGCGGTCCAGATCGACCCGCTCACCGGCCAGCCATGTCCCGGTCACCGTGGCGGTGTCGGCCAGGTGCTGCGGGTCGACGGCCCAGGGGTCGGCGGCCAGTTCGGTGAAGTCCGCCAGCTTTCCGGGGGTGATCGACCCGACCAGGCCGTCGCGGTGCAGGGTGCGGGCCGCGTCGATGGTGTGGGCGCGCACCGCCTGCTCCAGCGACATGGTCTGGTCCGGTCCGTGCACCCCACCGGACCGGGTCCGCCGGGTGACCGCAGTGGCGATGTTGAGGATCGGCGACGGCGGCGAGACCGAGCCGTCGTTGTGGAACGACACCACCGCCCCGGACGCCGCGGCGTCGCCGAACGCCTGCCAGCGGGATCCGTGCTCGTGGTCGAACATCTGCCCGTCGAGCAGGTCGCCCCAGTAGTAGTACTGGAACGGCGCCATCGACACGTACACGCCGAGCGCGGCCGCCCGGTCGAAGTGCCGCCGGGTCCCGCCGCCGAGGTGCTCGATACGCCAGCGGTGGTCGCTGCCGGCCAGGCCGTGCCGGGTCAGCGCCGCCTCGTAGGCATCCAGCGCCAGGTCGATCGCGAGGTCGCCGTTGGAGTGGAACGCGATCTGCCAACCGGCCGGCACCGCCTTGTCGAGGACCGCGTCGAGTTCGTCGCGGGTGTAGTTCATCGAATGCGGTCCGCCGGCCGTCGCCGGGTCGATCCCGGCTCGCCGGGTCGCCTCGGTGTCCAGGTAGGGAAACGAGATCCCGATGTTGCCGACCCACGGCGAGCCGTCCGTCCAGAGTTTGACACCCTGTTTGACCAGCCACTCCGCGCCCGCGGCGAAACTCACCGGCTCGGTGTAGGTGTCACTGGTGGACACCTCGAACATGCTGACCCGCAGCGGGCAGGACGGGGCGGCGGCCAGTGCCTCGTAGCCGGCCTTGAGGTTGAGTTCGAAGGTCATGTCGGATGTCGAGGTGTAGCCGGCGCGGGCCATCTCCGCGTAGTACTTCGCCCCGGCGACCAGCGGATTGCCGAGGGTTGCCATGATCTCGCCCACCACGGCGAACAGCACCGGCAGTTCGAATCCCTGGCCGTCGAGGCTGCCGTCCGGGTTGCGCCCGAATCGGCCGCCCACCGGATCGGCTGGTGCGTTGACGTCCCAGCCCTTCGACTTCATCAGTGCCGTGGTGAAGTACACCCCGTGGCCGGAGTTGTCGACGATCGCGACCCCCCGATCACCGAAGATCCGATCGAGTTCCTCGGCTTTCGGGGCAGGCCGCTGGTGCAGCAGGGCGTCGAAACCGGAGAACAGCAGCGGGGTGCCCGGCGGGTTGGCGGCCATCGTGGCGTCGAACACGTTCAGCACCGCGGACCAGTCCGGATCCTTGAACGGGGTGATGTTGACCGCGGGCTGCTCCAGCGCGATACCGCTCATCAGCGGGTGGCTGTGCGGTTCGACCAGCCCGGGCAGCAGCGCGGACGCACCGCTGTCGACGATCTCGGCGTCGGGCAGCGCCGCGCGGCACTGCGCCAGCGAGCCCACCGCGGCGATGCGGCCCGCGGACACCGCCACCGCCTCCGCCCTGGGCAGGCTCGGATCCATCGTGATCACGGTCCCGGCCTTGATGATTCGATCCGACATCCGAAACCGCTCTCCTTCTGATCGGGGCATTCCCGGTGGTTGGGGGCAGTACACCACGTGTGAGACGCTGCCGGGGTGAAGGCGTGGCGGGCGGCCGGGATTCTGGCCGGCTACCTGGCCGATCTGCTCCTCGGCGACCCGCGTCGCGGCCATCCGGTCGCGGGTTTCGGCCAGCTTGCCGGGGCGGTGGAGGGCCTCACCTACCGGGACAGCCGGGCCGCCGGTGCGGTACACGCCGGACTGCTGGCCGGCGGGGTCACGGTGGCGGGTTCGGTGGCAGCTTCGGTGGCACAGCGCCGGGTTGGGGGCGGTCCGGGCGTGGCGGTGCTGACCGCTGTCGCCACCTGGGTGGCACTGGGCGGAACGACGTTGCTGCGCACCGGTTCCCGGATGGCCGACGCATTGGACGCCGGTGATATTGACGCCGCCCGGGCCGTGCTGCCGTCGCTGTGCGGGCGCGATCCCGCCGTTCTGGACGCCGCCGGGCTGTGCCGTGCGGCGCTGGAGTCGGTGGCCGAGAACACCTCCGACGCCGCCGTCGCCCCGCTGCTGTGGGCCGCCGCCGCAGGGGTACCGGGGGTGCTGGGCTACCGCGCCGTCAACACCCTGGACGCCATGATCGGACACCGCTCGCCGCGATACGCCCGCTTCGGCTGGGCGGCCGCACGATCAGACGACGCCGCCAACCTCATCCCGGCGCGGGCGACCGGCCTGCTCGCCGCGCTGTGCGGGCCGGCGGTCGGCGGATCGTTCTGGTCAGCGCTGCGGGCATGGCGCTCGGACGCCGCCCGCCACCCCAGCCCGAATGCCGGAGTGGCCGAAGCGGCGTTCGCCGGCGCGCTGGGAGTCCGGCTGGGCGGACCCACTCAGTACCGCCACCAGCTGGAGATCCGCCCGACCCTGGGTGAGGGTCCCGCGCCGGAGGTGGCTGATCTGCGTCGGGCGATCCGGCTGGCCCGGTTGGTTCAGGGCGGCGCCGCGATGCTCGCGGTGGCCCTCAGTGCCGCCGGCCGTACCGGTCGGCGAGTTTCTCCTCGACGGTGATCGGCGCCGGGGCCGATCGAGCGGCCTGTTCGGCGTCCCGGGCCGCGTCCTGGCGACGGGCCCGGACCTCGGCGAACACGAAATAGCCCAGCCCGATCGGCGCCAGAATGCCGAACGCGATCCACTGGATGCCGTAGGACAGGAACGGGCCAGCGTCGAGGTGCGGCAGCGACAGCACTCCCAGTCCGCCAGGCTGATCGGCGACCAGTTGCAGGTAGGAGCCGGTCAGCGGAGTCGCGGTCAACGCCGAAATCTGGCCGGTGTCAATGGCATAGACCTGTAGCGACCCCGCCTCCCGGAACGGCTTCTTCTCCCCGCCGGGGGCGGTCTCGGAATCGCGCAGGCGGCCGTTGATGGTCACCTCGCCGGTCGGCGGGGCAGGCACCGGCGGGGTGTCGGTGCCCTGCTCCGGTCGCAGGTAGCCGCGGTTGACCAGGACCGTGGGGCCGCCGGCGACTGCGAACGGGGTGAGCACCTCGTAGGCCGGCGCCCCGTCGATCACCCTCAGCCGGGCCAGCACCTGGGCCTCGGGCAGGTACCTGCCGGTCGCATACACCCGACGCCACTGGGCATCCGGGGCCGACGAGTCCTGTTGCGGCAGCAGCGTCGTCATCGCCACCGGATCGGCAGACAGCGACGCCTCGATCTGGTGGTTCTCCCGCGATGTCGAGGTGTTCTTGCCCAGCTGCCAGGGCGCCAGGATGGTGAAGCACAGGTAGGCGAACCCCAGCACCACCAGAGCCAGCGCGATCCAGCCTGGCCGCAGCAGGGACAGCAGCCGGTGTAGTAGCGAACCTCGCATCAGCGAACCCTCCCGTCCGCATCGGAAAGCTGTTCGTCGACCCAGGCGTGCAGTCCTGGCAGTGCCGCCTCGATGACGGCGAACGTGGTTTCGAAATCTGTGTCGTCGCCGTAATAGGGGTCCTCCACATCCGGCGGGCGTGCCCCGGAACGGGGGTCGAAGGACCGCAGCATCCGCAACCGCTCGGCCGGCACCCCCAGGTCGGCGAGAATCCGATGGTGGTTGCGGCCCAGCGCCACCACCAGGTCGGCACCCAGGTGGTACTGGTCGACCTGGGCGGCGATGTGCTGGCCGGGATAACCGCGGTCGCGGAGCACCCGCACCGCCCGCTCGTCGGCGCCTGAGCCTGCGTGCCAGCCACCGGTCCCGGCGCTGCTCACCCGCACCACGTCGGCAAGGCCGCGCTCGGCGATCTGGTGGGCGAACATCTTCTCGGCCATGGGGGAGCGGCAGATGTTGCCGGTGCAGACGAAGGTGACATGCACCAGGGCCGCCGGTTCTTCAGACACCGAGCACCTCCCGCAACTCGGCGACCGTCGCTACCGAGGCGGCCGGTGCGGGGTCGGTCTCCTCGGCGAAATCTGAAGCGCCGTAACCCCATTCGACGACAATCGTGTCGATGCCGTGCAGCGCTGCGCCTTCGACGTCGTGGATCCGGTCGCCCACCATCAGGACGGTCTGCGGCAGCGGGCCGAGTTGGGACAGCGCATGCGCCAGCACGTCGGCCTTGGCCGTCCGGTCTCCGTCGGCTCCGGCGATCACCTCGAAGTGCCCGCCGATGCCGAAATGGTCGAGGATTCGACGAGCCGCCGGCTCGGACTTTGAGGTGGCCACGGCCAACCGGGTGCCGGCCGCCCGCAGATCCTCGAGGAGGTCGGCGATGCCGTCATAGAGCGCGTTCATCGCCCACCCGCGGCTGGTGTAGTCCGCGCGGTAGGCGGCCACCGCCTCCTCGGCCCGATCACCCAAGCCCAGCGTGACCATGGTCTGCGCCAGCGGCGGACCCACCACCCGGGCGGCCAGGTCGCCGGGGGGCGGCTCGGCGCCGATGGCGGCCAGGGCGTGCCGGAAGCTGGCTACCACGCCGGCCGCGGAATCGGTCAGCGTGCCGTCGAGGTCGAAGATCACCAGTTGGGCGCGGTTCTGGGTCGCGGAATCGTCGGCCGGGCTCCTCACCGTTCCATTGTCGCGCACTACTGTTCTCCGGGTGACGGAGCGCTGCTGTGGCTGAGCGGGACGACGGGCGCGAACCGCGTCCCGGCGCGCGCTTCCACGGCGACCGGGAGACCGGCCCGGGCATGCTCGACTTCGCGGTCAACGTTCGCGGCGCCGGGCCGCCGGACTGGCTGGTGGACAGGCTGGCCCGCCGATTGCCGGACCTGGGCGCCTACCCGGCGCAGTCCGACGTCGACGCGGCCGTACGCGCGGTGGCCAACCGGCACGGCGTCGCCCGCGAACGGGTGTTGTTGCTGGCCGGTGCGTCGGAAGGATTCGCGCTGCTGCCCGCACTGCGGCCGCGACTGGCGGCGCTGATCGCCCCGTCCTTCACCGAACCGGAGGCGGTGCTGACCGCCGCCGGGGTGGCGGTGCGGCATGTGGCGCTGTCCCCGCCGTTCACACTGGCCCCGGACGCGGTGCCGGAGGCGGCCGATCTCGTCGTTCTGGGCAATCCGACCAACCCGACCGGGGTGCTGCACCCGCGGGACGCGGTGCTGGCGCTTCGTCAACCGGGTCGCCTGGTGGTGGTCGACGAGGCCTTCGCCGACGCGGTGCCCGGCGAACCGGAGTCGTTGGCGGGGTTGGACCTGCCGGATGTGCTGGTGCTGCGCAGTCTCACCAAGACCTGGTCACTGGCGGGCCTTCGGGTCGGATACGCAATCGGGGAGCCGACGGTGCTGGCGCGACTCGCCGCCGGGCGTCCGCACTGGCCGCTGGGAACCCTGCAGTTGGAGGCCATCACGGCGTGCTGCTCAGCGGCGGCGGTGGCCGAGGCGGAGAGCGGCGCGCTGCGGTTGCAGGAACTGCGGGCGCAGATGGCCGGTGCGCTGACCACACTCGGGCTGACGGTGGTCGACGGGGCCGCGCCGTTCCTGCTGGTGCGGGTTCCCGACCCGACGTTGCTGCGCAAGAAGTTGCACGCGGCCGATATCGCGGTGCGGCGCTGCGACACCTTCATCGGGTTGGACGACGGCTATCTGCGGGTCGCGGTGCGCCCCGAGTGGCCGACATTGGTGGCGGCGATCGCGGAGGTGCTGCGGTGACGGTACGGCTGGCCGAGGTGATGGCCGTCCTGGAGGAGGCCTATCCGTCGGCGCTGGCCCACGACTGGGATTCGGTCGGCCTGGTCTGCGGGGATCCCGACGAACCGGTCGAATCGGTGACGGTTGCGGTCGACGCCACCGCGGCCGTGGTGGACACCGTGCCGCCGCGCGGGCTGCTGCTGGCACATCACCCGTTGCTGCTGCGCGGGGTGGATACGGTGTCGGCCGACACCCCCAAGGGTGCGCTGATCCACCGCCTCATTCGGTCTGGCTCGTCCCTGTTCACCGCGCACACCAATGCCGACGCCGCCCGACCGGGCGTCTCCGATGCCCTGGCGCAACTGCTGGGCCTGACGGTGCAGGGGGTACTCGACCCCGCGCCCCCCGGTCCCGGGCTGGACAAATGGGTGGTCTTCGTCCCGGCCGAGAGCGCCGAGACATTGCGCGCGGCACTGTTCGCGGCGGGTGCCGGGGCGATCGGCGCCTACACCGAATGCAGTTGGAGCGTGACCGGCACCGGGCAGTTCCGGCCCGGTGCGGGGGCCGAGCCCGCGATCGGTGATGTCGGGATGATGCATCAGGTCCTCGAAGAACGGGTGGAGGTGATCGCCCCGGCGGGCCTGCGGGCCCGGCTGCTGACGGCGATGCGGGCGGCACACCCCTACGAGGAACCGGCGTTCGACGTGTTCAGCCTGGCGCCGCTGCCGGTCGGGGTCGGTATCGGGCGCATCGGCGCCCTGGAGCGGCCACTGCGCTTCGCCGACTTCGTGGCCCGGGTCGGTGCCGTGCTACCGCAGACGACGTGGGGGGTCCGCGGCGCCGGCGACCCCGACCGCCCGGTATCCCGGGTCGCGGTGTGCGGTGGTTCCGGCGACTCTCTGCTGGGGGCGGCAGCCGCGGCCGATGTGCAGGCCTACGTCACCGCCGACCTGCGTCACCATCCCGCCGACGAACACCGTCGGCGCAGCGACCTCGGCCTGGTCGATGTGGCGCACTGGGCCAGCGAATATCCGTGGTGCAGCCAGGCGGCAAGCCTGTTGCGGATGCACTTCGGTGCGTCGCTTAATGTCGCGGTATGCCCGCTGCGCACCGATCCGTGGAACATAACATCCACTGACTCTGAGGGACTGTCATGAAAAGTGATGTGGCACAGCAACATTTGCTACTCAAGCTGGCCGGGGTCGATGCCGAGTTGGTGCGGTTGGCGCACCGGGCCGCGCACCTGCCCGAGCAGCAGGCCTACGACCAGGTACTGGCCGAGGAGCGCGCCGCCACCGACCGTCTCGGAGCCCTGGCGGTGGCGCTGGACGATGTCGAGGCCGAGGTGACCCGGATGGAAGCCGAGGTCGACGCGGTGCGTCGCCGAGAGGACAGGGACCGGTCATTGCTGGACTCCGGCACGGTCAACCCCAAACAGCTCAAGGAACTCCAGCACGAACTGGAGACGCTCGAGCGCCGGCAGGCTGACCTGGAGGACATCCTGCTGGGTGTGATGGAGCGCCGCGAGGAGATCGCCGGTAACCACGCCGCCCAGCGGACCGCCGCTGAGGCACTGGGCCGTGATGTCGAGGTGGCGAGGCAGGCCAGGGACGAGGCGTCCGCGGGGCTCGACCAGGCCCGTGCCGAGCAGGACGCCCGCCGGGCCGAGTTGGCCGCTGAACTCGACGCCGACCTGCTCGCCCTGTACGACGGGCAGCGGGTGTCGGGCGGAATCGGTGCCGGGCTGCTGCAGGCCGGCCGGTGCGGGGCCTGCCGGATCGAACTCGACCGCGGCGAGATCGGCCGGATCACAGCCGCATCCGACGACGAGGTGCTGCGCTGCCCGGAATGTCGCGCGATTCTGGTGCGTCCCCTCAAGACGGCCGGCGGGCATTGAGAGTCGAGCCATTGAGAGTCGAGCCATTGAGAGTCGAGCCATTGAGAGTCATCGTCGAGGCCGACGGCGGCTCCCGCGGGAATCCCGGGCCGGCCGGGTTCGGATGTGTGGTGTTTTCGGCGGACCGCCGCGAGGTGCTGGCCGAGCACAAACAGGCCATCGGGATCACCACCAACAACGTCGCGGAGTACCGGGGTCTGATCGCCGGGCTGGAGCAGGCCCGCCGGCTGGGTGCTGATCGGGTCGAGGTCGCGATGGACTCCAAGCTTGTCGTGGAGCAGATGCGCGGCCGCTGGAAGGTCAAACACCCCGGGCTCGCCGAACTGCATCAGCAGGCCCGCGCGCTGGCGTCGACCTTCGATTCGGTGAGCTACGACTGGATTCCGCGGGCGCGCAACTCGCACGCCGACCGGCTGGCCAACGAGGCGATGGACGCCCAGGCGGCAGCGGGGGACACGCCGGTCCGCGCTGCCGAACCGCCCGCGGATGCGGTGGCCGTCCCGCCCGCCGTGTGGACCGGGAACCGGGGTGGACCGACCCGGTTGCTGCTGCTGCGGCACGGTCAGACCGAGCTGTCCCGCGAGCGCCGCTACTCCGGGCGCGGCAATCCCGAACTGACCGATACCGGCCGGCGCCAGGCCGCCGACGCCGCCCGCTACCTGGCGCGCAAGGGCGGCATCGCGGCGGTGATCAGTTCGCCGCTGCGCCGGTCCTACGACACCGCGGCGGCGGCGGCGGACGCGTTGGGCCTGCCGGTGCGGGTCGATGACGACCTGATCGAGACCGATTTCGGACAGTGGGAGGGCCTGACCTTCGCCGAAGCCGCCGACCGGCATCCGGACCTACACCGCCAATGGCTTCGGGACACCGGACTGCGTCCGCCCGGCGGGGAGAGTTTCGACGACGTTTCCGAGCGGGTGCAGCGCGCCCGGGACCGGATCGTGGCCGATCACCCCTCCGCGACCGTGCTGGTGGTATCCCATGTCACCCCGATCAAGACGCTGCTGCGGCTGGCGCTGGCCGCCGGGCCGACGATTCTGCACCGGCTGCACCTCGACCTGGCGTCACTGAGCATCGCCGAGTTCTATCCGGACAGCGGTGCCTCGGTGCGGCTCGTCAACGACACGTCCTACCTCAGATGACGAGCCGGCTGCGATGACCGGTTGGCCCGCCATAACGATGTGGTGTAGAGAGACCTGGTGGAAAGAGACGGGGTGGATTCAGACGTGGATTCGGATGTGAATGTGAGTCCGGCTGATCCGTCGCATCGGCAGGCGCTGGCCCGTCGGCTGCGGCGCCGGACGCTGACCAGCGGTCAGTTCACCGTGCCGGCCGTGCCGGGGATGGTCGACGAGTGCGTGCTGATGTGCACCGACAGCTTCGCCGCGGTCGGGGTGTACTTCAGCGAGGACGAGGTGACCCACCTCCGGGCGTCGATCGAGGGGCAGCTGAAGGAGGCCTTCGCCGCCTCGCCACGCTCCAATATCGTCGTGAGCTGGGAATCGCCGGTCGGGTCGTCGGGCGCGTCCTACCAGATCAGGCCGCAGTGGTTCAGCCTGGGCGAGGCCTACGACAACTGGGTGTCGACCCGCACGCCGCCCTTCTTCGGCACCCTGCCCGACGCCCGGGTGTCCGCGCTGGCCGCCCAGGCGGCCGACCCCGCGGCCTTTCCGGTGCTGGACATCGGGGCCGGAACGGGCCGCAATGCGCTGGGCCTTGCCCGCCGTGGGCATCCGGTCGATGCGGTGGAGATGACCCCGAAATTCGCTGAGATCATCCGGGCCGACGCGGCGCGGGACGCCCTTGACGTGCGGGTGCTGGAGCGCAACGTCTTCACCACGATGTCCGACCTGCGGCACGACTACCAGCTCATCGTGCTCTCCGAGGTGGTCTCGGATTTCCGATCGACCGCTCAGCTCACTGCGGTTTTCGAGTTGGCCGCGAACTGCCTTGCTCCCGGCGGCCGGCTGGTGTTCAACATCTTCCTGGCCAGGGGGAGCTACATCCCGGACGCGGGTGCGCGCCAACTCGGCGAACAGTGCTACACGTCGATGTTCACCTACCCCGAGCTTGCCCAGTCCGCGGCGCTGATGCCGCTGGAACTGGAATCCGACGACTCGGTGTACGAGTACGAGAAGGACAACCTGCCCGACGGGACCTGGCCGCCCACCGGCTGGTATCCCGAATGGGTCAGCGGACTTGACGTCTTCGACGGACCCCGGGAGCAGAGCCCGATCGAGATGAGGTGGCTGGTCTACCGCAAGGCGGACTGGATCGTGGCGCGCAGCAGTGGCAGCACGTCGCCCGCGGCGTGGTGAACGGGGCCCGCGGCATGGTGAATCTGGGCGGCACGCGCTAGGTTGTCTCTGCGGACGAGTCGGCCGGGCGACCGCGGCACGCACGGTTCATCCGGGCGGGTCGAGGAAAGTCCGGACTTCACAGAGCAGGGTGATTGCTAACGGCAATCCGGGGTGACCCGCGGGACAGTGCCACAGAAAGCAGACCGCCTCCGGACCTTCGGGACCGGCGGTAAGGGTGAAACGGTGCGGTAAGAGCGCACCAGCACCCCGGGTGACCGGGGTGGCTCGGTAAACCCCACCCGAAGCAAGGCCAAGAGGTCGTCGGCGACGACTGCGCAGGCGTTTGAGGGCTGCTCGCCCGAGCCTGCGGGTAGGCCGCTCGAGGCACCCGGCGACGGTGTGCCCAGATGGATGGTCGCCGCCACACCGAACCGGTGTGGAACAGAATCCGGCTTACAGGCCGGCTCGTCCGCCCCGATCGCGCCGCACGCACGCTGCGGCGCGCTGCCTATCGCGCCGCACGCACGCTGCGGCGCGCTGCCTATCGCGCCGCACGCACGCTGCGGCGCAGCGACTTCAGGGCCGCCGGAAGCTGCTCCTCGCAGCGCGCCGCGAGGTCCGCCTCCCGCTGGTGGAGCACCCCGTAGGTGAAGGTGTCCTCGCCGGCCGCATGTGCGACATCGGCCTGCTCCAGCAGGTGCTCCCGGCTCACGACGCTGTCCTGGTGGTCCCCGAGCAGCGTCTGAATGAGCTTCGCCTGCTTGCCGACCGCCTTATCGCCGGTGGCCTCGGCGACGTAGCGAAGCCGCTTGGCGGCCTTGCGAATCCGATGCAGGGCATGGTCCCGTTCGATCGCGAGTTCGGGTGCCGTTTCGGCGCCGTCGGCCGCTGCGGCCATCGCCGCCTCGTCGGCGCGTCGCGCCGTCTTCACGGTCTTGCGGACCTTGCGATAGCTCGCGGCGATCGTGACGTGCTCGATGCCGCTGTCCGGCGCTGCCGGCGGGGCCGCGGACACCTGCTCGAGGGCGTCGAGCAGCCGGAAGTATCGGGTGGAGCGCATCGCGCCCCACGACCGTCGCAACCCGGCCTGGTAACGCCGGCGGGCACCGTCGACGAGGCGTTCGGCCACCGGCCCGCGGACCAGGTCGGCCGGCAGCGCGGCCAAGGCGTCCCGGTAGCGCTCCCCGAGCACCTCGGCATCGCGGGCGACCCCCAGCACCGCGGCCAGCTCACGCAGCTCATCCAGAATCCATGCATCGCCGGTCAGACCGAAATCGTCCCCGGAGGCTTGCAGCAGGCTGCGAATCTGCCGGGTGGCGACCCGCATCTGATGTATGGAGTCGGGGGCGTCCTCCCGGACCGCGCGGTCGCACTCCAGCAGCCGGTCGATCTGTTCGGCCACGGCCTGGTGCACCGGGTCACCGCGATCCGCTGACTCGACCGTTGCGGTGTCGCCGAGGACCTTCGCCAGTTTCGAGCCGTGCCCGGAGGGCACCGCCCCGGCGTCGAGGACCCGGTTGGTCAGGCGATTCAGCAAGGCGCCGGCATCGGCCGCCGCGGAGTCGCTGACCTCCAGCTCCCACTCCCGCCAGGTCTGCTCATCGGCCGCGCTGCCGTCCGGATTGAGCCGGCAGGCGTGCACCCGGTCGTCACAGAACTCGGCCGCGACCGCTCCGTCGGGACCGACGAGGGCGGTCACCTCGCGGGTGTTGTTGATCCTTGCCACCGGCAGCAACGGACGATCCCGGACGATCGCGAGCACCAGATCGCGCAGTTCCTCGGGCACATCCGGCTGTAGTGGTGACTGAACCTCGGTGCGGGCCTCCGGGTGCACGGCGTTGCCGGGCAGTTTGACGTGCCACCCGGCGTCGTCACCCCCGGTGCGCCGGCGCAGGGTGACCTTGCGCGCGGAGAGGTCGTGGCCGGGGGTGTCGAAATAAACCGCCTCCAGGCATTGGATCTGCACCGTCTCAACGCGGGAGATCGCCGCCAGCCCACCGAAGGACGGGGTCACCGCGCCATCGGGAACGTCGAACTTCCGCTCCAACTCCACGTGTGTCGACGACGTGCGCGACTTGCCCATAACGAAGTCTAGAAGCTGTGTTCGTCCGCGGGGAAGGCACCGGTGGCGACTTCCGCGGCGTACTGCCGGGCGGCCCGGCCGAGTTCGGCGCCGACCTCCCCGAAACGCTTGACGAACTTGGCGGTGCGCCCACTGGTGAGCCCGGCCATGTCCTGCCACACCAGCACCTGGGCGTCGCAGTTGGGGCCGGCACCGATGCCGACGGTCGGGATGGTGAGCTTGCCGGTGATCTGGGTGGCCAGTTCGGCCGGCACCATTTCCATCACCACGGCGAACGCGCCGGCTTCCTGAACGGCGATCGCGTCGTGGATGGTCTGCTCCGCGGCGTCGCCGCGGCCCTGAACCCGGAATCCACCGAGGCCGTTCACGCTCTGCGGTGTGAAGCCGATGTGCGCCATCACCGGGATACCGGCCATGGTCAGCGCGGCGATCTGGTCGGCGACCCGCTCACCGCCCTCGAGTTTGACCGCATGCGCGCCGGCTTCCTTCATGAAGCGGGTAGCCGTCGCCAAGGCCTGCGCCGGGCCGGCCTCGTACGTCCCGAACGGAAGGTCGGCCACCACGAGGGCGTGCTCGGCGCCCCGAACGACCCCGCGTACCAGTGGAATCAACTCGTCGACGGTGATCGGCACGGTGGTGTCGTAGCCGTAGACCACATTGGCCGCCGAGTCGCCGACGAGCAGAACCGGAATGCCGGCCTCGTCGAAGATCCGGGCGGAGGAGAAGTCGTAGGCGGTGAGCATCGCCCACTTGTGCCCTTCGGACTTCATCCGCTGCAGGTGGTGGGTGCGGATCTTCGTCCGGGTCGGTGCGGGCGCACCATCGGACCCAGCGGTGCGTGAGGCACCGTAGAGGGCCTGCTCGGGCGTGGTTGTGCAAGTGGGTGTTGACATCGTTGTCCCCAGTGCTCGCCGGATCGAATCCTCGTGGCCTATGGTCAGGTCCCCGGGTTCGCGTGACCCCCTCAGTCTGCCACCGCACACCCGGCGGGGGAATCTGTCCGCAAGTGCGGTTCCTCACAGCGGCCACGGGCCTACCATCGCCGTTATGCAGCATCTTCAACGGCTCAGCGGTCTCGACGCCAGCTTCCTCTATCTGGAAACCTCAACCCAGCCGTTGCACGTGTGCTCGGTTCTGGAACTGGACACCAGCACCATCCCCGGCGGATACAGCTTCAGCAGGATGCGCGACGAACTCGCCGTCCGGATTCAGGCGATTCCCACCTTCCGGGAGAAGCTGGCCAACAGCTTCCTCAACCTCGACCACCCGGTGTGGGTGGAGGACGAGGAGTTCGACCTCGAACGTCATGTGCACCGGATCGGGCTGCCCGCCCCGGGCGGACGGGTGGAACTGGCCGAGATCTGCGGGCATCTGGCCTCGCTACCGCTGGACCGGCGGCGTCCGCTGTGGGAGATGTGGGCGATCGAGGGTCTGGATGGGCAGGATCCGCGCAAGGGGGGCCGGCTCGCGGTGCTGACCAAGGTCCACCACGCCGCCGTCGACGGTGTCACCGGGGCCAACATCATGTCCCAGCTGTGCACCGTCGAACCCGACGCGCCACCGCCGGTCCCGGTGCCGGCCAGCCAGGGCACCAACCCGCTGCGGATCGCCCTCGGCGGCCTGGGCCGGTTCGCCACCCGGCCGTTGCACCTGGCGACCAATGTGTTGCCGTCCACCGTCAACACCGTGGTGGACACCGTCAAGCGGGTGGCCGGTGGCGGCCTGGCGATGGCGGCGCCGTTCGCCGCGCCGCAGACCCCGTTCAACGCCAGTATCAACGCCCAGCGCAATGTCGCGTTCGCGCAGTTGGACCTCGCCGACATCAAAGTCGTCAAGGACCACTTCGGGGTGAAGGTCAACGACGTGGTGATGGCCCTGGTGTCGGGGGTGTTGCGGAAGTACCTGCTCGATCGCGCGGAACTACCGGAGGCCAGCCTGGTGGCGATGGTGCCGGTGTCGGTGCACGACCGTTCCGACCGCCCGGGCCGCAATCAGGTGTCGGGGATGTTCTCCAGCCTGCAGACCCAGATCGCCGACCCCGCCGAGCGGCTGCAGGCGATCGCCGGCGCCAACGTCGCGGCCAAGGAGCACAGTTCGGCGATCGGCGCCACCCTGCTGCAGGACTGGAGTCAGTTCGCCGGCCCGGCGGTGTTCGGGATCGCGATGCGGGTTTACGCCCGCAGTTGGCTCACCGAAGCCAGGCCGGTGCACAACCTGGTGATCTCCAACGTTCCCGGTCCACAGATCCCGCTGTACTTCCTCGGCGCGGAGGTGACGGCGCTGTACCCGCTGGGGCCGATCTTCCACGGTGCAGGGCTCAACATCACCGTCATGTCCCTCAACGGGAAACTCAACGTCGGCCTGATCTCGTGCCCCGACCTGCTCCCGGACCTGTGGGATATGGCGGACGGTTTCGGCACCGGGATCAAGGAGTTGGTTGCCGCCTGCGGTTGAGCGGCCAGCGCCCACCAGCCCGGGGGCGTGCTCATGGCAGCATGGTCGCCATGAGTCATCCACGACCCGGCGCCGGGCGCGTCGCCTTGGTGATCACCTCCGCCGCGGCGGTACTCGCCGCCAGTGCGGGTTGCAGCAGTGTGGTGGCCGGGCGGGCGATGCTGGCCGAACCCCAGATCGGCCAACCCGCGCAATGGGGTCCGTGCCGGCCCGGCGGCGGCGGCGGCGGTAACGCGCTGCCGATTCCGTCCGGAGCCCAGTGCGGCAAGATCGCGGTGCCGGTGAACTATGACGACGCCGAAGCCGGGACGGCGACACTGGCGCTGATCCGGTTCCCCGCGACCGGCGACCGGATCGGCTCGCTGATCATCAACCCGGGCGGACCGGGGGAGTCCGGAATCGAGGCGGCCGCCGGGATCGTCGAAGGCATGCCGGCATCGGTCCGGCAACGTTTCGACCTGGTCGGGTTCGATCCGCGCGGGGTGGCCGCGTCCACCCCGGCGCTGTGGTGCAACTCCGACGCCGACAACGACCGGATCCGGGCCGAACCTCAGGTGGACTACAGCCCCGCCGGTATCGAGAAGATCGAGAACGAGACCAAGCAGTTCATCCAGCGCTGCGTGGACAAGATGGGCACCGAATTCCTGGCCAACGTCGGCACCGCCAGCGTGGCCAAGGACCTCGACATGCTGCGGGCCGCCGTCGGCGACGACAAGCTGAACTATCTGGGCTATTCCTACGGCACCCGGATCGGTTCGGCGTATGCCGAGGCGTACCCGGACAAGGTGCGCGCGATGATCCTCGACGGAGCCGTCGACCCCAACGCCGACCCGATCCAGGCCGATATCGACCAGGCCAGGGCGTTCCAGGAGGCGTTCAACGACTTCGCCGCCGACTGCGCCAAGGATGTCGGCTGCCCGCTGGGCTCCGACCCGGCCAAGGCCGTCGCCAAGTACCGCGATCTGGTGGACCCCCTGGTGGACACGCCGATGCCCACCCGGGACCCGCGCGGACTGAGCTACAACGACGCCATCGTCGGAACCATCATGGCGCTGTACTCGCCGAACCTGTGGCGGCACCTCAAACAGGGGCTGACCGAGATGACCCGGGACGGCGGCGACACCATGCTGGCCCTGGCCGACATGTATATGCGCCGGGACGAGCAGGGCCACTACACCAACGCCACCGACGCGCGGATCGCCGTCAACTGTGTCGACCAGCCGGCGATCACCGACCGCGCCAAGGTTGTCGATGAGGACCGCCAGTTGCGCGAGGTGGCCCCGTTCATGAGCTACGGCGAGTTCACCGGGCATGCGCCGATGAGCACCTGCGCGTTCTGGCCGGTGCCGCCGACCAGCACCCCGCACGCGGTTTCCGCCGACGGTTTGCCCCCGGTCCTGGTGGTGTCCAGCACCGGCGATCCGGCAACGCCGTACCAGGCCGGGGTGGATCTGGCCAAGCAGTTGGGCGGTGCGCTGCTGACCTTCAACGGGACTCAGCACACCGTGGTTTTCCAGGGCGAGCAGTGTGTGGACGACTATGCCGCCGCCTACCTCGTCGACCTGAAACTGCCCCCGCCGGGCGCCACCTGCTGACCGGGACCGGGTGGTGCCGCGGGGTCGGTTCCGCGCCGGTCACACCTCGGTATCGGATCCGCAGCGCGGCACGGCACGGCGCGCGCACCGTGCCACGATGACGGCCATGAATCCCACGGGTCGGCTTGGCTCGGCACTGCGCTCCGGGATGGCGGGATTCATGTGTGCCGCGCTGGCGGTCGGGGTGGCGGCCGGACCCGCCTCCGCCGCGCCGGGTGCGGGCCAGTCGACGACGTCGGCACCGCAGTGGGGCGGTTGTGACGAGCTGATCGACGACGTGTACCTGCCCAGAGCGTTGTGCACCACCGTCGCGGTGCCGATCGACGACGCCGACCCCGCCGGTCCGCAGGCGCACCTTGCGGTGATCAAGATCCCGGCCACCGGGCGCCGGATCGGGTCGCTGCTGATGAACCCCGGCGGTCCCGGAGCCTCGGCGGTCGACGCCGTGGTGAACATCTCCGACGGCCTGTCCGACAGCCCGATCGCCGAGCACTTCGACCTGGTCGGGTTCGACCCGCGTGGGGTCGGCTACTCGACACCGCAGTTGCGGTGCCGCACCGACGCCGAGTTCGACGCCTGGCGGCGCGAGCCGATGGTGGACTACAGCAAGGCCGGCGTTGCCGAGATCGAGCAGATGTACCGCGACCTCGCCGCGCAGTGCGCCCAGCGGATGGGCAAGGCGTTCCTCGCCGGAGTCGGAACCGCTTCGGCCGCAAAGGATATGGACGTCGTGCGCCAGGCGCTCGGCGACGAGAAGATCAACTACCTCGGGTTCAGCTACGGCACCGAACTGGGCACCGCCTACCTGCAGCGCTTCCCCGACCGGGTGCGGGCCATGGTGCTCGACGGGGCCATCGACCCCGAGGCGGATCCGGTGGCCTCGCTGGTGGATCAGATGGCGGGCTTCCAGGTGGCCTTCGAGGACTACGCCTCCGACTGTGCCCAGTACACGGCCTGTCCGTTGGGCACCGACCCGGCCACCGCGGTCGAGAAGTTCCATCAGTTGGTGAATCCGCTGGTGGACAAGCCTGGCCCCACCTCCGACCCGCGTGGGCTGAGCTACGCCGACGCGATCACCGGAACCGTCAACGCGCTCTACACGCCGAACTACTGGAAGTACCTGACCAGCGGCCTGCTGGGACTGCAGCGCGGCACCGACGCCGGCGATCTGCTGCTGCTGGCCGACGACTATCAGGGCCGGGACTCCGACGGTCACTACGACAACGGCCAGGATGCATTCAACGGGATCCGCTGCGTCGACGCGCCGACACCGACCGACCCGGCGGTGTGGGCGGGCGCCGATCGTCAGATCCGGCAGCGGGCGCCGTTCCTGGCCTACGGGGAGTACACCGGGTACGCCCCCCGCGATCTGTGCGCGTTCTGGTCCGTCCCACCCACGTCGGCGCCGAAAACGGCCTCGCCGGCCCCGGCCGGCAGCGCGGTGGTGGTTTCGACCACCCGCGACCCGGCGACCCCGTACCAGGCCGGTGTCGATCTGGCCCGCCAGCTGCGCGCCCCGCTGATCTCCTACGACGGCACCCAGCACACGGTGGTGTTCGACGGTGACGCCTGTGTGGACGACGCGGTGACCAGCTATTTCGTCGACCGGATCGTGCCCGGCAACCTTCAGTGCTAGCCGGCCGGCACCCGATTTGGGTGGCGTCCGAAGCGGTTTCTGTGCTAAACAGGGCAGCGGCTCCTAGGTTGTGGGGAGTAGGCCGCTGCCCTGCTGCGTTTCTTTATACCCCGTTCAGGGGCTGACGTAAGCCCGGAGGCAGCGGTTTCTTTCACTTGAGATCCTGGTCAGCCGGCCGCCACCGCGTGCGGCCGGCCCCCGGTTCCGTCGGCGTGCGGTGCCCGCAACCACGTATGCGCACGTCAGGGGCCATGTGCAGTCGAGGTCGACGGGTCGGTGTAACACAGAGTTAACAGCGGCTGCCTAGGCTCGCGGAATGGACCGCCAGAAGGAATTCGTGCTGCGCACGCTGGAGGAGCGTGACATCCGCTTCGTTCGGCTGTGGTTCACCGACGTGCTCGGATTCCTCAAAACGGTGGCGATCGCGCCCGCCGAACTCGAGGGTGCCTTCGAGGAGGGCATCGGCTTCGACGGATCCTCGATCGAAGGCTTCGCGCGGGTGTCCGAAGCGGACATGGTGGTGCGGCCGGACCCGTCGACGTTCCAGGTGCTGCCCTGGACCACCAGTGCCGGACAGCACCATTCGGCGCGAATGTTCTGCGACATCACCATGCCCGACGGGTCGCCGTCATGGGCCGACAGCCGCCATGTGCTGCGCCGTCAACTGGCCAAGGCCGGTGACCTCGGGTTCTCCTGTTACGTGCACCCCGAGATCGAGTTCTTCCTGCTCGAACCCGGACCGTACGACGGGTCGGTGCCGGTGCCGGCGGACAACGGCGGCTACTTCGACCAGGCGGTGCACGACTCGGCACCCAACTTCCGCCGGCACGCGATCGACGCACTGGAACAGATGGGTATCTCGGTCGAGTTCAGCCACCACGAGGGCGCACCCGGCCAGCAGGAGATCGACCTGCGCTACGCCGACGCCCTGTCGATGGCGGACAACGTGATGACGTTCCGATACGTCATCAAAGAGGTCGCCATCGCCGAGGGCGTTCGCGCGTCGTTCATGCCCAAGCCGTTCGCGGAGTATCCCGGCTCGGCCATGCACACCCACATGAGCCTGTTCGAGGGTGACACCAACGCCTTCCACAGTGCCGAGGACCCGCTGCAGCTGTCCGCCGTCGCGAAGTCCTTCATCGCCGGGATCCTCGAGCACGCCGGCGAGATCAGCGCGGTGACCAACCAGTGGGTGAACTCCTACAAGCGGCTGGTGCACGGCGGTGAGGCGCCCACCGCCGTCTCCTGGGGAGCGGCCAACCGGTCGGCGCTGGTGCGGGTGCCGATGTACACCCCGCGCAAGGCGTCGTCGCGGCGGATCGAGGTGCGCAGCCCGGACTCGGCCTGCAACCCCTACCTGACGTTCGCGGTGCTGCTGGCCGCCGGACTGCGTGGCGTGGAGAACAACTACGAGCTGGCTCCGCAGGCCGAGGATAACGTGTGGACGCTCACCTCCGAGGAGCGCCGCGCGATGGGCTACCGCGAGCTGCCGTCCAGCCTCGGTATGGCGTTATCGGAACTGGAGCGTTCCGAACTGGTCGCCGAGGCTCTCGGCGAGCACGTCTTCGACTACTTCCTGCGCAACAAGCGCGCGGAGTGGGAGCAGTACCGCAGCAACGTCACCCCCTTCGAGCTGAAGCACTACCTCTCGCTGTAGCGTCGCCACGTGGCTACACCGGCGGCTAAACCGGCACCGAAACCGGCAACGGAGCGCCCACGCGTTCCGAGCGCGGGCCGACTCGGCTTGGTGCAGCCGAGCGCCCCCGCGCAGTTGGCGCGGTTGGGCTGGGACTCCGATGCCCACGTCGAACTGTTGTGGTCGCTGTCGCGCGCACCCGATGCCGATGCCGCCCTGCACACCATGGTGCGGCTCGCCGAGGCGCTCGGCGAGGACTGGCCCCAGTTGGATGCCGCGCTGGCCGAGGACCGCTCCCTGCGCGGACGGTTGTTCTCCGTGCTGGGATCCTCCCTTGCCCTCGGTGACCACGTGGTCGCCAATCCGCAGTCCTGGCATCTGCTCGAGGGCGCGCTGAGCCTGCCCGATCCGGAGCGGCTGCGGTTGACCTTCAGTACCTGTGTCGATGCCGAAAAGCCTTGCAATCCAACAACACTCGCACCGAAGCTGCGTTCGATCTACCGGGATCAGCTGCTTATCCTGGCCGCGCTCGACCTGGCGCCCACCGTCGAGAACGAGCCGGTGCTGGCGTTCCCGACGGTCGGTGCGCACCTGGCCGACCTCGCCGACGCGGCGCTGGACGCCGCACTGCAAGCGGCCGTCGCAATGGTGTGCAAGGACACCCCGCCGCCGCGTCTGGCGGTGATCGCCATGGGCAAATGCGGTGCGCGGGAACTGAACTACGTCAGCGACGTCGATGTCATCTTCGTGGGCGAGGACGCCGACCCGATCACCACGCGGGTGGCGGGAGAGATGATGCGGCTGGCGTCGGAGGCGTTCTTCGAGGTCGATGCGGCGCTGCGGCCGGAGGGTAAGGCCGGTGCCCTGGTGCGCACCTTGGACTCCCATATCGCCTACTACCAGAAGTGGGCGAAAACCTGGGAGTTCCAGGCGCTGCTCAAGGCCCGCCCGGCGGTGGGGGACCTCGAACTGGGCCGGGCCTACGTCGAGGCGCTGATGCCGATGGTGTGGACCGCCTGTGAGCGGGACGACTTCGTCGCCGACGTCCAGGCCATGCGCCGGCGCGTCGAATCGCTGGTGCCCGCGGGGGTGCGCGATCGGGAGATCAAACTCGGCACCGGCGGCCTGCGCGATGTCGAGTTCGCCGTCCAGTTGCTGCAACTCGTGCACGGGCGTACCGACGGTTCGCTGCACGTCGCCTCGACCGTCGACGCGCTGGCCGCTCTCGGTGTGGGTGGCTACATCGGCCGCGACGACTCCGCCAACCTCACCGCCTCGTACGAGTTCCTCCGGCTACTCGAACACCGGCTGCAATTGCAGCGGCTGCGACGCACCCACCTGTTGCCCGCCGACGATGACGACGAGGCGCTGCGCTGGCTGGCCCGGGCCGCGCACGTTCGCCCGGACGGCACGCGCGACGCCCTCGGGGTGCTGCGTGAGGAAATCAAGCGGCAGAACGTCCGGGTGTCCAAGCTGCACGCGAAGCTCTTCTACCAGCCACTGCTGGAGTCGGTCGGCTCTCCGCTGGGCTTCGCGTCGGGGATGTCGGCCGAGTCCGCCGAACGGCAGTTGGCCGCGCTCGGCTACGAGGGTCCGCAGAGCGCGCTGACCCACCTGAGCGCGCTGGTCAATGTCGGGGGACGGCGCGGCCGCGTCCAAGCCGTGCTGCTGCCGCGGCTGCTGGACTGGCTGTCCGACACCCCGGATCCGGATGGCGGCCTGCTCGCCTACCGACGGATCAGCGAGGCGCTCGCCGACCAGCGCTGGTATCTGGCGACGTTGCGCGACGAGAGTGCGGTGGCAAAGCGGTTGATGCGGGTGCTGGGCACCAGCGCCTACGTTCCCGAACTGCTGATGCGCGCGCCGGAGGTGATCGCGAGCTATGCCGACGGCCCGACCGGCGCCAAACTGCTCGACGTCGATCCCGACGGTGTGTCCCGGGCGCTGATCGCGTCGGCCGGCCGGCATAACGAGCCGACCCGGGCCATCGCCGCCGCGCGCACCCTGCGCCGTCGCGAACTGGCGCGGGTGGCCTCGGCCGATCTGCTCGGCATGCTCGAAGTCGAGCAGGTGTGTACCGCGTTGAGTTCGGTGTGGGTGGCGGTGCTGCAGTGTGCGCTGGAAGCCGTGATCCGCGGCAGCACCGGCAACGTGCCGGCGCCGGCACGGATCGCGGTGATCGGGATGGGCCGACTCGGTGGCAGCGAACTGGGCTACGGATCAGATGCCGACGTCATGTTCGTCTGCGACCCGTTGCCCGGCGCCGACGAGACGCACGCCGTCAAGTGGTCGGTCTCGGTTGCCGAGCAACTACGCACCCTGCTCGGCACCCCCAGCGACGATCCGCCACTGGAGGTCGATGCCAACCTGCGCCCCGAGGGGCGCAGCGGTCCGCTGGTCCGGACGCTGGCCTCCTACACGGCCTACTACGGGCAGTGGGCACAACCCTGGGAGGTTCAGGCGCTGCTGCGTGCCACGCCGGTGGCCGGCGACCCGGACCTGGGCCGCGAGTTCCTCGCGATGGCCGACCGGATTCGCTATCCCGCCGGCGGGCTACCCCCGGCGGCGGTGCAGGAGATCCGCAGGATCAAAGCCCGCGTCGACGCCGAGCGGTTGCCCCGCGGTGCGGACCCGAACACCCATACCAAGCTGGGCCGGGGCGGGCTGGCCGATGTGGAGTGGACTGTCCAGCTGTTGCAGTTGCTGCATGCCGATGATGTTCCGGCGCTGAGGAATCCGTCGACCTGTGCGGCGCTGGACGCGATCGCGGCCGCCGAGTTGATCCCGCCGGCCGACGCCGAGTTGTTGCGGGACGCGTGGCTGACCGCCACCCGGGCCCGTAACGCGCTGGTACTGGTCCGCGGTAAGCCGACCGACCAACTGCCCGGCCCCGGCCGTCAGTTGAACGCGGTCGCGGTTGCCGCGGGCTGGCGCAGCGACGACGGCGGGGAGTTTCTGGACAACTATCTTCGGGTCACCCGGCGGGCGAAAGCCGTGGTGAGCAAGGTGTTCGGTGGCCAGTGACGGCCAGTGACGGGTAGCGCGGGCCGGCGGCAGGGGTAGCGACCGCCGTCAGGGGTTGCACACCGGACAGTGCGCCGGGTCGGCGCCGGCCGACACCGCCGGACGGGTTTCGGTGAACTCGCACCGGCAACAGGCGTGAATCTCGTGATGTACCAGCGGTGTCGGTGTTGCGCACCATCCACACGGCAGGCCCGGGGCGGTGCCCACCTGGCCGAACCCGGGGCAGGAACACACCGGGCACAGGGTGGCGAGCCGGTGTGCCATGGTGGTGGCGAGACGCCGCAGCACCCGCCGGCGACTGGGGTTGACGTGGGCCCGCAGGTCGGGTTCGACCACGGCGAGGCCGTCGGTTGAACCCGCCGCCGCCGCTTCGACCGCGGCCCGCAGATCGCCGACCTCGGTGACACCTTTCACGACGACGCTGCCGGGCCCGGGCCGGGCTGAGCGGACGATCAGCGCCTGGCCGGGTAGGCCCTCGAGCAGGGTCGGCGGGATCTCGCGGTAGTGGGCCACCCGATGGGCGGCGCCGGGAGTCTCGCCGCTGCGGTGGCCTTCGAGGATCTCGATCCCCCGGAGGGTGTCGCAGAAAACCAGGATCTCCTCGTGGCCGGTCCAGCCGGTATCCGGCAGCGGGCCGTAGCTGGCCTCGCTGGCCAGCGCGAAGGGCACGCCGGTACTGCTGATCGCCAGGTGTGCCTTCGCGCGAGCCGCGTCCACCGCGGTTCCCTGGCGGGGGCGCTCACCGGTGAACGTTCCGAATCTGTCGGTGTCGAGGTCGGGTGGGGTGACCAGACGGGCTCCGAGGATGGCGGAGAACGGGCCGGCGAGCTGGCGTTCCTTGCCGTGCCGGGTTCCGACGGCGACCACAGAGCCGCGATAGCAGCCGACCGCAGCGGTGTCCCGAAGTTCGGATCGAGGCATCTCAGGAGATTATCAATTCCCGAACATTGACAGGCGTATCAAAACATACGTAATCTAACTCGCATGTTGACGATCACGAATCTAGCGTTGTTGGGAATGGTGGCGGCTCCGCTCGTGACGGGCGTGGCGGCGTTCTTCCTCGGCGGGCGGGCGCCACGGCGCACCGGCCGGATCGGCGCTTCGGTGGCCGGACTCGGCTTCGTGCTGGCGGGAGTGTTCGCCGTCAAGGCCGGCGCCGGGCAGGTGATCGCGGTGACCGGTCCGATGGAACTGGTGGTGGACCGCCTCGCCGCGGTGCTGTTGCTCCTGGTCTTCGGTGTCAGCGCCATCGTCCAGTCCTACGCGGTGCGCTACCTCGCCGGCGACCCGCGCGCATCCTGGTTCGCCGGGGGCGCGGGTCTGCTGACCGGAGCCTCCGCCGGGCTGATGACCGCCGCCACATTGGTCGGGATGGCGGTGTTCTGGACGTTGGCCGGCGTGGCGCTGTGCCTGCTGCTCGGCACCTACTGGCACCTGCCGGCGGCACGCGACGGCGTCCGCCGCACTGTCACCGCCTTCGTCATCGGTGACCTGGCGCTGTGGGTCGCGGTGGTGCTGGCGACCGCGACCTGGGGCCGCATCGAACTCCGGGCGGTCGACCCCACCCAGTTCAGCGGACCGGTACTGGCAGTGGTGGCCATCCTGGTCGTCATCGCCGCACTGTCCCGGTCGGCGCAGATTCCGTTCCACCGCTGGTTGCCCGCCACACTGGCCGCCCCCACTCCGGTCTCGGCACTGCTGCACGCCGGAGTGGTCAACGCCGGCGGCATCCTGCTGATCCGATTGGCGCCGCTGACCGCTGATGACGCGGCACGGGCGCTGACGATCCTTGCCGGCGCGGTGACCATGGCCTACGGGGCGGTGATCATGCTGGTGAAGCCGGATGTGAAGGGCGCGCTCGTCAACTCGACGACGGCGCAGATGGGCTTCATGGTCATGACCTGCGGTCTGGGGCTGTGGGCGGCCGCGGTCATCCACCTGGTCGCGCACGGGTTCTACAAGTCCACGCTGTTCCTGTCCTCCGGCTCGGCAGTCGCGGCCCGGCGCCGCGCCGAACTGTTGCCGCCGGTGGCGCGGACCCGCAGGGCGCAGACCGTCGTCAACGCCGTCGTTTCGGTGCTGCTGCCGGCCGCGGCGCTGGCCGCAGCGGTGCTGGTGGTGCCGTCCACGGGCACGCATGCGGCCGAGCATGCGCTGCTGATCTTCGCCTTCGTCACCGGCGCGGCGGCGACCTGGGGCTGGCTCAAGCGCCGGCCAGGTGTGACCGGGGCGCTGCCGGCCGCCGCCGTGCTGGTGCCCGCCGCCATCGCCTACGTCGCGGTGATCAGCGGGGTGAGCGGTTACCTGGAGCCGGACATCCCGGCGTCAACCCTGCCGGTGCTCGCGGTCTGGCTCATTGCGGCAGCCGCACTGATCGGCCTGGGCGCCCTCGGCGCGATCCGGTCGGCGCCCGGGGCGGACCGCCTGCGGCATCTGATCTACACCAATGCACTCACCGCCGGGACCATCCCGGTGCCCTCCGCACAACTGACAGGAGCCCGTTCGTGACAACCGCAACCGACCTCAGCCCGAACCGCGCCCGGCTGCGCACCCAGATCACCCTCGCCGCCCGGGTGCTGCCCACCCACTATCCGCTGGAGACCTTCATCGCGGTGAATCCGATCGCGGGCCTGGAGGGAATGCCGTTCGAGCAGGCGATCCGGCGGGCCGGAGACCTGTACGGGATGCCCGGCACCCTGGGTGAGCAGGCCTTCCGCGACCTGCACGCCGACGGCCGGATCACCGACGCCGATCTGGACCGGGCGTTGATCCGGCGGTACCCCAACCTCTCCGCCGAGCCGAACCTGTATCTGGGTGGCCGGGAGGTAAGCCCGCTGGAGGTGCTACGGGCGGATCTGCTGCACGGGACCGCAACTCCGACCCCGGTCCGCCGCTTCGTCACCCGGGCGGAGGAGCGGTCCACCGCGGTCGCTGCGACGGTGGACGCCCAGACCGCCAAGTGGTGCGGCGCCTTCTTCGGCGGCGGGGCCTGGCCGATGCCCGGCCGGGAGAACGGCTTCTACCCTGCCTGGCGGGCGCTGGCTGCCGCGGACCGAAGCCTCCCGCGCGCGGCCCGGGCCGACCTGCGGCGCGCCCCGGAGCGGGCCGATGACGCGATCCTCGATGCGCTGGTTCGGCTGGAGGTGCGCGAGGACGCGCGGATCGCCTACCTGCAGGCGCACCTGACCCGGATGCCGGGTTGGGCAGCGCACATCCACTGGTGCGCCGGCCGGGACATCCGGATCGACCTGGTCGACTATCTGGCGATGCGGCTGAGCTACGAGGCGGCGCTGCTGGCCGATGGTGGAAAGCAGCAGGCCGGCGAGCGTGCATCCGAGTCGGCCCGGGAGGTTCCGTCGGCCCGGCAGCGCGCCGCGGAAGTGGTCAGGGCGATGAACGTGGGACCGGTCGCCGATGAGGACCTGGCTGCCGTCGCCCGGCTGCTCACGGCGCTGCCGGTGGCGGCGCGGGAAGTGTTGTGGCAGAACGCTTTGGAAGCGCACTACCGCGACGGGCTGCTGGCTCAGCTGAGTTCGGCGGAGCCGGCTCCGATGCGGGGCCCGGTGCACACCCAGGTGGTCACCTGCATCGACACCCGTTCGGAGGGGTTGCGCAGGCACCTGGAGGCGATCGGTGGCTACGACACTCTCGGCTTCGCCGGGTTCTTCGCCGTGGCCATCCGCTACACCGACATCCTCGGCGGTGACTCCAGTGATCTGTGCCCGGTACTCATCGCGCCGAATCACGACATCTCCGAGGTGCCCGCATCGGATGCCGAGGGTGCGGTCCGGCGGCGGCTCGCCGGGGTGAACCGGCTCGCCGGCGCGGAATCGGCTTTTCACCTCGCCAAGGAATCGCTGGCCGCGCCGTTCGCCCTGGCCGAGGCGGCCGGTGTGGCGGCAGGTCCGCTGTCGGCGGTCAAGACACTGGCGCCGGCGGCGAGCGCGGCGGTGCGGCGGAAACTGCGGGACACGCTGGCCCCGGTCGCTCCGACGGTGATCGACCTGACCGCGATGCCGCACAACGAGCAGGTGCTGTTCGCCCAGGTGGCGCTCACCACCATGGGCCTGACCCGGGGATTCGGACGGCTGGTGGTGCTGTGCGCGCACGGCAGCACCACCGAGAACAACCCGTATCAGGCAGCGCTGGACTGCGGCGCCTGCGGTGGCCAGGCCGGCGGCCCCAACGCCCGCACCGCGGTCGCGATCCTCAATCGTCCCGAGGTTCGCGCCGGGCTGCGCAGCATGGGTATCGAGATCCCCGCGGACACCCTGTTCGTCGCCGCCCAGCACGACACCGCGGTGGACCGGGTCGAACTGCTTGACCCGCATCTGATTCCCGTGGAGTACCAGGCCGATCTGGACCAGCTCGAACGCGATCTCGATCGGGCCGGGGCGGCGCTGGCCGCGGAGCGCTGCGCGGTGCTGCCCGGCGCCGTGCCGGCGTCGCGGGGCGCACTGACCCCCGACCGCGCGGTTCGGCACGTCAGCAACCGGTCCTCGGACTGGGCCCAGGTCTATCCGGAATGGGGGCTGGCCGGCAACGCCGCCTTCATCGTCGCGCCGCGATCGGTGACCCGGGGTCTCGATCTGCAGCGCCGGACATTCCTGCACTCCTACGAGGCCGAGGTGGACACCGATGGTTCGGCGCTGGAGACGATCCTGACCGCACCGCTGGTGGTCGCGCAGTGGATCAACTGCCAGTACTACTTCTCCACCGTCGCGCCGCAGGTCTTCGGGGCGGGCACCAAGACGATCCACAACGTCGTCGGCACGGTCGGCGTCCTCGCCGGCCACACCAGCGACTTGCAACTGGGTCTGCCCTGGCAGTCGGTGTCCGACGGCGAGCGGTTGTTGCACGAGCCGGTGCGGCTGCTGGCAGTGGTCCAGGCCCCGCTGGCGCGGATCGACGAAGTCGTCGAGCGCAACCCGATTCTGCAGCAGTTGTTCGGCAACGACTGGGTGGCCTTGGCGGCCCGGGAGCGGCCCGGACAACCCTGGCAACGCTGGACCCGCGCGGGCTGGCGGGACTGGACAGACGCGACCAACGAGCGGGCCCTGTCGAACAACAACACCAACAACACCATCAACACCAACAACACCATCAACAGCAACAACGAGGAGATACTGCGATGACCGCACCTGGACTGACCAAGATGATCAA